>Ga0247741_1000856_pt1 | contig 16780 bp, 18 predicted proteins | sample UWRJL213509R2_FD_180945 | JGI IMG/M metagenome (GOLD analysis project Ga0247741, IMG submission 180945) | Plant litter microbial communities from Arlington Agricultural Research Station in Wisconsin, United States - UWRJ-L213-509R-2 | ecosystem: Environmental > Terrestrial > Plant litter >... | reverse complement strand
CCGGTTTTCCTTTCGTCTCCAGATATGGCTCCCCCTGTGCGTGCTTGATCGACAGTTTTTGGTTCTTCCTTTGAGGCAGGTACAGAGGACACAGAAGGTCTCTTATCGTCGACCTCAGTTGGACCAAAAATGGTCGATTGCGATTGCGAAGAGTCAAGAGATTCCTCTCTCTCCTTGCCCTTTAATGGGGTAGTCGGAGCCGATGTGGAAGGCTTCACTGGGTCTTCGCCTCCTGTCTTCAACAACTCGGAGAACGACTTCTGCGGACCTACAAATGCACCGAATCCGCTTGAAGTCCCACTGAAGGCACTGAAGGCCCCACTGGTGGGAGCAATTTTAGCAGGAGTGGGCGAGGCAGGAGTACTAGGCGCAAAGACGGACTTGGGTCCGCCAAGCGCAGATGGTGTTCCAAACGTAGGTGTCGTTGCGGATTGAGGCATTTTCGATGTCGATGGACCTATATTCCCAAAAACTGAGACTGGAGCTGGCTTCTCGTCCGGTTTCTTAAAGAATGGAGATGCTTTCGTAGCGTCAGCACCCCCGAATGCACCGAAGCCAGTGGCTGGCTTGAACGCAGATGGTGTAGAGATTAAGTTGCCAAACGCACCACCAGAACTGGGGGATGCAGCAGGGGTATTTCCAAACACTGAAGGCGGCTCGGGAGAGGAAGGGGGCGAAATGGCAAAAACTGACTTGGGCGGTTCGGTGGGGGTGTTTGAGGCACCAAATGGTGACTTGGTTGGGGTTCCAAACGGTGAAGAAGTTGCAGAAGAAGTAGCTCCATCGATAGGTGTTCCAAACACAGATGTCTTTCCCAACCCTACGTTATCTCCTGTAGCCGTTACAGAAGATCCAGCAGCAGATCCAAACGGCGAAGGTGTCGTAGAAGCAAATGCACTGAACGCGCTTCCTGAATTCGATGTTTGTGAACTTGTCTCTGTGGACTTGCTAATTCCAAAGCCGGAACTACCAAACGCAGATGGCGCTGTCGAAGCGAAGGCACCAAAACCAGATGCAGGTTTAGTATCAGAAGTTGTGCTTGGAGAAGCACCAGATCCAAAAGTTGCTGGACTGGTGGAAGCGAAGGCACCAAAACCTCCAGATGTCACTGGCTTCGACTCCGTGGATCCGAACACCGAAGGTTTTGAGGTTGCATTTGAAAAGGAGGTCGGGGTACTGGCAAATGCACCGAACCCTCCCGTAGTCGGCGTGGTAGATGGTGCTCCCAAGCTGGTTTGTCCGAATGCAGGTGCTGGAAGTGATGGTTTTCCAAAAGCTGAGGTCCCAAATCCTGACTGCCCGAATCCAGAAGAGGTAGTAGCAGGCGGTGGTGTTGGTGCACTAAACGCATTGGCAGTAGCTGGTGGTTTGTTGCTCGGATCGAATGCTCCCGTCGTATTGAACCCACCAAAGGCACCGAATCCACTCGCTGGTTTGACGATAGCGCCACCAAACATAGACGAGGAAGTGTTTTGACTCGGCGTAGACTGTGCCCCAAATGACCCAAACATGCTGTTGGTTGCATTCGGGTTCGATGGTGTGGCACTACCTAGTCCCATGCTACCAAGTGAGGGTGTGGAATCCGACATCGAGGCTTCACGTGTCATATCTGGGGGTGGAGGCGAAAGGTTGGGTGAGGATGTATTGACTGGCGCACCAAAGGTCCCTTGGCCAAATGCATTGGTTGTGGAACCTGAATTGAAACTACCAAACGCGCTGGTACTTGAAGGTGATCCAAACGCACTGGTTGTTGTCGATCCAAATGCAGTAGAAGACGTGCCTCCAAACGCTCCAAATCCGGAGGCCAATTTCGGTGAACCAAATGCTGAGCTAGCATTGACACCGGTTGCACTCGATTGTCCAAAGGCGCCAAATGAGGACTGCCCAAAAGCTGGTTGACCAAAGGATGGTTGACCGAACGCTGAAGTAGTTTGAGGCTGTCCGAACCCAGTCTGACCGAATGCACTGGTCTGCTGGCCGCCGAATGGCGAAGACGATTGCGCAAAAGTTGGTTGTGTGAAGGCGCTAGAGGAAGCCTGAGATGCAGCGCCTGGAGTAGAACTTTCCGCGCTCATATCTGCATCCTTGGCATCTTGATTTTGTGGGGCAAGAACTGACGAGCTGGCTGAGTTCGCAGTGACCATTCCGACGTATGGTTTCGTATGTTCGACGTGCCACCCTTGGACAGAACCATCATTGACATAGGCATACATTATCGGGGCACCAGTCGTGGAGTCAGTAAGATCAGCTTCAAGTGCAAGAAGTATTGTGTCTTCCATTGACTTATCCAGAGGCAGAGAAAGAGGATTATCTTGTGACTGGCGGTACCACTGATTCCCGATGTTGCCCAGAACCTCCAGATCTACAGACGAGAGATCACCCACAACTGTCAGGCATTTGCCTTCGTCGCTGGATACAGTATCTTCATCCCATTTCGGGAAACTGAGAACGTAGGCGTTTTGGGCAGTTCGATCATAGCAGGGAAAGGGGTGATCAGGCGCGAAATATGTTGCAGTAGAGGACTTGGAGTCAAGAACAATGATATGTTGTTTTGCGGGCTCTTCCCCTTGAGCTGCATAACTGGTGCGGAATGTGTGGCCAGGACCTGGCCAGTTCAACGAGACCAGGATGGCGTCGGCGGTCGGAGGGATGTGTTTGTGCGGCGAGGACTTGCTGGTTAACGAATACGTCAAGATATCACCGGTCTGTAGACCTATGGCTATGTGTTTCCCCTTGGGTGACCACGCCACTAAGAGGTTGGTTTTAGAAGACTATACGCATTCGAATTATACGCAGTTCCTCACCTGAGATAGGTTGTGTCATGAGATCTGACGCTGCCCAGCCTCCCTGAGGTTCAAGTTGCATGTTTAATAGCACAACATTCCCGTCACCGACAACCGCGACAAGCTCAGGTTCTGAACCAGGATTTGATATGATTTGACGAAGCGGAGATGATTGAATCTGTCTTGTCGTCAGAGGCTGGATCTCGTCCGTGCCAGACGAAAGCAATGCGGCTGTGTCATAGATAGCTACGGATCCACTTTCCAAGCCTAAAACTAGACGTGTGTCGTTACACGCAAAGGTGACGATGTTCGCTCTCCCTGAATGGAGTGGCAGTGTCCGTTTTGCAGAAAATAGACTCTCGTCGTCCTCCTTTGCTTCTGAAAATGCAGAGCGTAGACCCTCAAGAGTAGAGAAGATGATTGCTAAACACCCATGAGCTATTGAAATTGTTGAGGAATATGCCACGCACCTGAGCCCGATGATGTCGATTGAATTGCGGCGAACCAGCCTTTCGCGTTTGCCACAGCAAAGGCGCGGTAGGAAGTTGAAGGATTCGAGTTGAATGGTTGAGAGAGAGATACACGAGCTTGCTTGTTCAGTTGACGGAATACAGGGTACTAAGAACAGTCATTTAGGTTGTTGTTGAAGAAAACACAAGTTGACCTTACATTGAACCCTTCGGATGGACAATCCTTGGCTACTGAGTCTATCGTAACCTGGGACTGTAAAGGGCGGATAAGAGGTGTGAAATCAGACATGATGGCATGCAAAAGTGGTTGTGGTGAGAGGAGGAGGAGTGGAGGATGCGACTCGCGAGTCAACGTCGGACGCGCCAAGTTCGGCAACTCACTGCTGCTGCAGAGTCAAAGGGAGGACAAATCCGGACACGTGACCGGTTACTGATGTTTTGGGCCTCGGGCGTCAATTGCTCGAATGATCCACTCGTACTACAATGTCCGAAAGCCTCAATTCTGTCCTCTCACATATCCTCTCGCAGACGAGAGAGAATATCTCACTTCTTGCAAGTCTCAAGCAAATATCCGCCCATGAAGCAAATGAGCTTCTTTCAAAGCTACCCAAGACTCCGATCTCTGTCTCTGGAGATTCGTTGGACCGATTTCCCTTGGCGATTGGAGCAGCGCCCACCATAACACTATTCAAAGTAAAGGCATTATGGGGATACAATGAAGATGGAAAAGTAACATTACTCTGATTCGAGTCGTCTGCGCTTGTCTAAAAGCTGTTTATAGGAGACAAACGATCTTCCGTTCACCCCTGGCGAAGTCATAGAAGTCATAGATGAGACCAATGCTGATTGGTGGCGTGGTAGACTTAAGGGGAAAGAGGGATTGTTCCCTTCCTCTTATGTCGAACGTTTGGCCTTCGATCCTGCCACACGACCAGTGCCGCCTCCTCCGAATGCTAGCATCTACAAAGGTCCTTCGCCCAACTTCCCTTCTGGGCCTGGCTATTCTGCCCCATATCCTTATGGCCCCCAACAACAGCAATCACTACCACCTCCACAAAACTATTATGGGCCTCCTCCTCCTCCTCCTCCCTCCCAATATGGCCCCTACCCGCCTTACGCAGGCCCACCACAGCAGCAGCCACCTCCTGTAGTCATTAATTCGGGAGACCAACCGCAAAAGAAACCCGGGATGTTTAGCGGAGGCCTTGGAAACACTGTAAGTTCATTTTTCGTAGTCTCTCCGCGGAGAGTCCAAGTTGAACGACCATCCCACCCAGCTTGCGCACTCCGCGGTAGGCGGAGCAGGTTTCGGAGCAGGTATGTTACCCTATTCCTGACGGATCATATTCTTATTTTTATCCGTAGGTTCCGCGTTGGCTGGAAATCTTGTCAATGCCATATTCTAGACTCTCTCAGCCGCTGGGGATTCAATAAGATTCATATCCCTTAAAGGTTGAAAGAGTAATAGTTTTAGCTGTGTGATCTTTGACTAGCACCTTGATTAAGTATGTGATGCTTCATGAGGACGTTAGATTTCCAAACGTATCGTACACCAACCTTTTATTTGGAAAGTTATACTAGCAATCACGAATTGTATTTCTTAGAGCTGGTAGCGCTTATGGTGTGATCTTCTTGCCTACCCCAGGGCCCACACAAAACTCGTCGGAGCCGTCGTCATGATCATGCCAGTGAGTATGGCCTTCATTCTTCACCCATCCATGAGGTGGCATCTGCTCACTTCCGACATACAGCATCTCGGAGGCCTACAGTGTTCCATTAGAACCCGCACGCAAGTCAACGAGATGTCCCACTCAAACCGTATCATATTGAGAGTGTGTGTTTTGACTCCGTCCCGGATCACCCTCACCGCGTTGCCGGCTGCAGGGTCGGCATCGCTGACAGGTCGCATGGTGTTCGCGTAACATCGCAATTGACCAAGTTAGGCAAGCGTCGACAGAAATGAATGTGGCGAACGGCGCTTCAACCAGCCGGCCCACCTAGCACGCGCCCGAGCAATGCGTATGGCGGTGATCTGTCCCCGTCTCTCTATAGCTACTCTCGTCTTAGAATGTAAATAATGAAAAGGAGGCTGCGAAGCCTAGACCGGCTGCCAGTGATCTTCGCGTATATTTATTGAGAACTTGAATCGCTACTCCTTGAGCAGGTCTCCCTATCACACAAACATCGCCTTCCACGCTTTTGCGCTACCTTCTGATTTAAATTATCAATACTACGGTGTATCACACTCTTTTCCGTAAGTCTTCTCCTCATGCATGCTTCATACGATATTCATTCAGCCTCTCATAGATAATAAATGTCCCATTCATTTCTTACACAATCATTTGACCTGGGATTCAACGACGAGCACAACTCTTCTGTTCCGTTTACGATCAACGTCAGAGAAGGAGACATAATGAAAGCGAAACCTAAATTCTTCGAGCCACGTCCTCATGGAACTGTATGATTTTATTCGTTATGGTCAGCGAAAAAGCCAAAGCACTCACACTATTTCTAGTCAAATATTGGTCAACACCCTGTAATTATTCTAACAAATCCCGACTCGCGAGGCAGGGTGAAAGTCGCCACCATGTCACACTCCCATCCACACAACCCACCTACACGGCCCGCTTCGAAATTCGGCTTGCCCATCGATCCTAGAAAGGGAGAGAGCACCGTGAGCGTTGGACAACCTCAAGTCATTCATGTGAGCAATCTGAAGGCAAATAATCCCCATATTTCTATGACGCCAACACAATTCATGGCTTTGAAAGCCGAAATTGGTGAGTAGTTCTTGGAGTTGTGCATCTTCCGTGATGGCTTATGTTTTTTTTCTTAGATAAAAACTGTCCAAGATTTTTGTCAAGACCCATTTTGCGATACTGATGCTATGATTTACATTCCATTCGGACACTTGTGATCGGTTGTATTTGTATGTTGTTTCAGTACTTACTCTGCCTGTAACATGTAATTAATATGTACCAATTTGAATTGAGAAATAAGATTGGCTACCTGTAAGCAGCAACAAAGGGACCTGCGCGTTGTCCATCGTGTGGTCCCTTCCTGAGTTCCTTTCCATTGAGATCGCTGTGCTGATCCTTTGAAAATGATCGTCACGCGGTGCACTCCCGAAATGGAAATGAGCGCGTCGAAATCGGCTTTAAAACGTTAATCACTTATAGCCGCATTTTGGACTCTTTCTATATTTCACTTTCCTGTGACTTATCTGAGTCTATGTCCTCTCTAATGGCGAAGATACCTCAAAGCGTTCTGGATCAGACATCAGATCAAACTAAAGATTGTCTGCACAAGCTTCAACAATACCTCACCACGTTGCCACATCCTGATTTGTCCGTTTTTTGCATTATCCTCTCTGGCTGAGTGTAATCAAAGACCATCTAACGTTCAGTCCTGCGCACCCAAAATCAAAGCTAGCAGCTGTCTTGGTTCTTCTATATGAACTGGACGGTCATATTCGCGTTCTTCTCACCACAAGATCGAAGGAGCTGAGGACACATGCCGGGCAGACAGCTCTTCCGGGAGGAAAGCGAGATCCCACCGATAAGGACATGGTCATGACCGCGGTACGTATAATGCACCTCTTAACGTGATTACTCTGCTGAGCCGTCTGCGATCCACAGTTCCGGGAAGCTCATGAAGAGGTCTCACTCCCTCTGAATTGCCCTTTTATTTATGTTCTCGGTACTCTGGAACCACTCATATCACTTCACAGACTATTGGTTACGCCTGTCGTTGCATTTCTCAGTGACCCTGAGATTCTATTGTCCCTGAAGGCAGCTGAAGGAGAGGTTGCGCATATCTTTGGCCACCATCTCCGGGCACTACTTGATCCTTCTCTGGCGAAATCAGGCCCGCTCGTACCTATTGGCAGTGAAAATTGGCCGTATGAGAATGAACTCTATGTGAGCACCATTCATATTATGATTTCATGTCAAATATGACGTGTGCTTTAGAACACGAACGACAGTGTTGTTGCAATGTGGGGTGACTCTACCTACCGAATGCACCGATTTCGAACGTCGGCGTCAGCTATCAAGGGGCTAACAGCCGATATATTGGTGCGCTGTTTTATTTATTTGAAAATTCAGATTCTGATTACCCGCTTTTGGGCAGATAAGGATTGCTGAAATCGCCTACGGTTCTTCAACTTCGTACGAACGTTGGGCTCCCGGGCAGCTTAGAGACATCAGGGATATCATGACCGTCCTCCAGAAAGATGAACATATTTCGTAAAGCTGAGATATCACGATTTATACCTACTCTCCTTGCGCGCCATATTTTCTCCGTCGAATAGTATAATCTATGTAGGATGGATTTAAACGTCCGTCGATGCGCGCGTGCTAATTCCGTCCTATGTCCGATCATTTTGCCGGTCCGAGCCGCAACCCCAACTTATTTTGAATTCTACTATGGTGGACCAGGCCTAGTCACCGCTACTTTTGTGCAGCGGCGGAATCGGTCGTATTTTTTTTTGAAATTTTATCTCGGGGTTTGCATAATAAAATGCCTCTCTAGAATGATTAAAAGGTCGAAAATAGTGTTTCCGCGTGTTCTGCCACAGTTTTTTGGCCAGCGTTCGCTGTAATAGGCCTCGTTACAGTGAGAACCCTGAATCCATATATGGTAATACCTCCCATATATGGGTGGAATTAGGGGCATGGCGAAATTCGAGAGGGACCAATTTTTATAACTCCGTCAGTTCTGACGCAAATAAAAAATGGTCACAACATTTTGATCAGCGTACTGAAAGGAGCAATTTGACGTGAGGAATAATAAATCCGGGTAAATTTGACCTTCCTATTTCGGTTGCACAAAAGTAGCGGCGACTAGGCCTGGTGCACCATACATCCTCCGTTTTCAAGCAGGCGTGCCAACTACCAGTGTTGCAAATACGTCCAGGAAGCCTTTTGGACACTAGGCGCGTGGAATTGCTTTCTGCGACTCTCACACGTCTCAGATTCCCCAGCAATGTCGTCGCTCTTCAAGCACCTGCGCGTGCATCAGGTCTTTGGTGCCAATACCGACGTCGGCAAAACGATTCTGACGACAGCGCTTGTTCGCGCCTCTGCACATCGAGGGAAGGAAGTGTTTTACCTGAAGCCCGTTAGCACGGGACCATTGGAGGACGCGGACGATCTGTGAGCACGATCTCGAGTGTCTAGACACTCATCCTCACGCCGAACCATAGTCACGTTTCTCGATACGGAAAGAAGTTTGGTCGCTCAGTGCACGCAGAATGTCTATTCAGATACGACGAGCCAGTCAGCCCGCATCTTGCAGTGAAGATGAGGACTAGAAAGGGTGGGGAAGCAGGCGAAGACAGTGTGAGTTCTTGGGGAAAAGATGTTTCTAGCTGGGTGTTAACATCTTCTTAGACCCCTTCTGATGAAACCTTTGTTAGCTCAATTGCAGATCGTATAAGAAATTACGCAAGAAGCACATCTGACAATGGACATATGTACGTTGAAACTGCAGGAGGTGAGAACAACAGTCCTCACGGCGACGAGCTGCGCCCCAGCGAAAAAGTGCTAACATAGAAGTCAAATCAGGCGTTCATAGTCCAAGCCTCTCAGGAACCACTCAAGCAGATTGCTACAGGCCGTTGTTTCTCCCGACGGTGTTGATCGGCGACTCTAAACTTGGAGGCATCTCATCCACCATCTCCTCATATGAATCTCTTCTCCTCAGAGGATACATCATCGAAGCTGTCTTACTGTTCCACGATGATTATTATCAGAACGGCGAATATTTGAAGCCTTACTTTGAGGAACGAGGAATCTTTCTGGCAACCGTCAACAAACCTCCACCGCGTCTCTCCGACCCCACCGAAAATTTCGGTTCGACTGAGCAATACTACGATTCTCTATTGGGGCAAGAAGATAGGACAGGTGTAGGCAGTGTCGTGGATCACTTAGACACTTGTCATACTCGCCGTCTTGAAGAACTAGACTCGATGCCCAGACGCACATTGCAGAACATCTGGTGGCCGTTTGTCCAGCATGGGCTTGTGAAAGGAGAACAGGACGTTACAGTGATCGACAGCGCTCACTCAGACTTCTTCAGCGTCAAAACCAAACCCGGTGCCAGCAATCCATCACCGAAGGACAGTATCCTGTCACCCGAATTCGACGGTTCTGCCTCATGGTGGACACAAACTATGGGCCATGCCCACCCGTCGCTTACCTTGGCAGCTGCTCGAGCCAGCGGACGATATGGCCATGTCATGTTCCCTCAAGCAACTCACCTCCCAGCCTTGAAACTTGCTGAGCGAATGGTACAGGAAGGCCCAGGAAAGGGATGGGCGAGTCGAGCGTTCTTCTCTGACAACGGCTCAACAGGTATGGAAGTTGCAATCAAGATGGCTCTTAGAGCATTCTCGCTCCGTCAAGGCGATTTGACCAATGAAGCGAAGAAGGAGCTTGGGATCCTAGGCCTGAAGGGCAGTTATCATGGAGACACCATTGGTGCCATGGATGCTTGCGAAGAGGGTGTCTACACCTGCGAATGGCACGATGCGAAGGGCTATTGGTTCGATCCACCCACAATTGGCATCAAAGATGGGGAAGTCACGATCACCGTTCCTTCTTCTTTGGCTTCATTCTCCACAACCCAAACTGTCCCCGCCGAATCCCTCGCCTGGGTATACGACGTCGAAAACCGCCTGCAGACCCCTCTAGCCCGTGCATATTCACTTTATATAACCCGCTCACTAGAGAGTCTGAGTAGACGAGGGCCAAAACTCGCCGCCTTGGTACTCGAACCTCTCGTTATGGGAGCGGGTGGAATGCTGTTCGTGGATCCACTATTCCAACGAGTACTGGTCGACACGGTGCGTGGCCGCCGATCAGGATCGTCCTCAAATTGGTCAGGAATGCCGGTCATCTTCGATGAAGTCTTCGTTGGACTGCACCGCATCGGGATGGAAAGCACTGGCCCACTGCTTGGGGTTTACCCAGATATATCCGTCAACGCTAAAATCCTCACTGGCGGCCTTATGCCGTTGGCGATCACCCTCGCATCCAAGTCTATTTTTGAGGCATTTCTGAGCGACAAGAAGGCAGAAGCTTTACTTCACGGACATTCCTATACAGCCCATCCCATCGGATGCGAAGTTGCGAACGAAACCCTTTCGCTCATTGACAAATTGACATTGTCTGACCATTGGATAGCAGCGAAAGCGAGATGGGCAAAACCGGACGGGGGTCTCAGTCCTGTTTGGAGTTTATGGGATCCCGAGTTTGTCAGGGCTCTATCCAGCCTTCCACAGGTCAAAGAAACCATGGCATTGGGCACAGTGTTATCGATCAAAATTCAGGATCAAGCTGGCGGTGAGTTTTGTCAGCATTTCTGCAAAGAAAAATGCCTGACACCGTGTTCTTTTAGGATATACATCGCAATCCGCCCAAAAAGTTTTGCAAGCTTTGAGCGCATGTGAGCATCCCCAAGATGATTTATTGACCGCTCCAGGAGGTGCCCCCTTCAGTGTGCATTTCAGAACACTTGGCGATGTTGCATACTTTATGACCAGCTTGAATACAAGTGCAGACATAATCAGATCTATAGAGGATAGAATATGGAATGCTCTATCAAGTACGTAGCAATTGTAAGAAATGACCATGACTAACTTCGCCAATACTGAGCGAGATCATGAAATCGATCAAACACAACAGTGATGTACGATGTCTCGTTGAGTAAGACCTCAAAGTGTTTGATGGCCTCCTCTTCGGTAAGGTCGAGTCGAAACTTTTCCTGCAGTTGTTCATGTACATCGCGGTGTTTGATGTCCGGGATGTTTGCATCCACCATCAGGGTCACCAAGTTGAGAATCAGATTTGTGCTCTTTCGCAAAATAGTGAACGCCGTGAAGCAGAAGTTCTTGAAACGAGCGTAGTGAGGTGACTGTGCACCACCCATGCCATCTACCATCTCCTTGCACACTTTTACCTGAGGTGGGAACGGTTTGGGATCACGTCCAAGAATGTAACCAAAGTCAACTAGATGCGTTGAGTAAGAAGTTACCAAGCGAACAGGAGGAGGCCTACCATGGAAGAAATGACCGTCAGGCGCGACGAGAAGGTTTTCCAGATGACGATCTCCGACACCAAGTAGATAGGTGACTACACAGTAGCCCGCTAAGCAAGTTTTTGTTTAGTAATATCAAATAAGTTAGCAGGGACAATCTTACCGCAACTCCTCACAAAAGTATCAATAACACTTGGTTCGACACCTGAGGTTCCAACACTGCCCTCATCTGGATGGTGTGCTCTGAGGTAGTTCAACAAGCTGCCGTGTTCACGGACGATAGCTGAAATGGTCTTGCTTGGAATAAATTGAGCCATGCCTTGCATCGGGCCGGTCGCCAAAACATCATATGGGCTCAACTTCAAGTCCAGGTTTTCCTTTCGAAGAAGTTGATCCATCAGTGTAATGAGCTGGATCACGAGCTGGTCTTGTCGCATATCGTCACCGTCTTTGAAGATGACAGCGTATTCACCTCCGTCTGATCTCTGGAAATACAGCAGACAAGGGTGCATCTTGGATTTGAAGACTGTTGACTTTTCGGCGATGATTCCTACGATCTCGATATTGGCATTGAGAGCGAGCGGTAAAGGCTCCATGGACGATAGGCCATTCTTCGAGTCAGAGATGATGGCGCGCAATTTTTCGATCTTTTTGGGCGTCTGGTCACTTGAAATTCGAAGTTCTCGTGCACGTTTCGCAAGCGTGTCAATCATAAGACCTTGTCGGCGCATCGCTTCTCGTCGTTCGGACCCGTCCTCAGCCTAGATGACTATCAGGATTTGTTCCCGTGAGATGATAGAGCACGACTTACCTCCAGTATTTTGTTCATGTATTTAAAAACCACTCGACCGTACATCTTCGCCATCACACGGTCTTCTAATGCCACTTCCACCATTAGGTACCAATACAGTCGGTTGCCCAAAACTTTGTTCATGACCCCTCTTGCAATAAGGAAGTCAGAAAGACCACTGTCCTCGTACGAGATAGCTGTTGTTGTGGATCTTGAAGACCTCTGCTCGGTTGCAACACTCTCAAACTTGAGCGCTTGAACCAATTGTAGAAGGTAGAGAAGAAGCTCCTAACGAATCCATGAGTTACGAGGCGCCTGGAGAGTAAAACACGCACTTCATCATCTGCTCTGCTGAGTTGTTTGACAGCGAATGCTCTGACACGAGAGTCCACCGTTCCTGGCCCCAAGAGCTCTAGGGCATCATCTGTGTCAATTTCCGTCCATTGAGGCAGCAACTCCTCCACAGCCTGTTTCACCTCAGAAGAATCTCGCCAAGCAACAGACTTGAGAAACTTCGTAAGGCCCTTCTTATCTCGTGCTAGATAGAAACGAAATTTCCAGATGACGTCTTTCTCTTCCGACGTGAGTATTTGGCTAGGAGAGTAGCTCAAGATCACCTAAAATCCAACAGTTAAGGTCTATGGAACTGGAGCCTGGTAGTTCGCTCACCGCCAGCTCATCCCTGATCTTTGCATTAGGTTTCAACTCCCTGTCATATGGACTGCTACGGTGGCTTCGAACGAGTCGGCGGTGCTTGTCTTCCACTGGGTTCTCGTGTGCTATATCTGGGTCAACCACACTCCAGATGATTGGATCATTGAGGAATGAGGCGGATACTGCAGGTGTAGAAGGTGTTTGTACATTGGTCGCCAATGCTGATGCGGCAGCTGCTGCTGCTGCTATAGAAGTAGATGTTTCCTGGGTTAGAAAGTCAGAAGAGGCAAGTATGTATTAAAAAGTATCTCTCACAGGTTCGCTGAATATCACTGGAAAGTCGAACCTAGGCAGATCAATGTATAGAAAGAGATTCTCAGACTTCTCGGTCTCCGCCTGTGCATATAGTTGAGCATGATATTATGAACCATTTGAGAAGGTGACGCATACAGCATGGATCTCTTCCATCTTCCGGAAAGCCATCTTATCTAGCCAGTCAGACTTTGGCAAGTCCCCTCGTTCGTATTTCTTCACTAGCTAGTATAGAATTTCATCAGAACAATGATAAGGAATGCAGCCAACATACTGAACGTACCTTCTCCAGACGTCCCATTTCATCTTGAACGGCAAGTTTACTCGGTGTCATGCTTTCAACAGAGCCATCTGCCTCGATTCCTGGCCAAAGCAATAGCCTATGCTTTCCGCGTCTGAGAGTCCTGAGGGGAATCACTTTCAATTCGGAATATTTCAAACCATTCAAATGACACTCACCATTTCTTGCCGAATAACCTGAACGTTGAACCTCCAACTGGTATAGCAGACCTGGGACCTCCAATGTCCCACACAGTGAAGGTGATCTGAGAGCTTAGTGGCAGATCGCAGTATCGGATTGGGAGAGTGATCCATTCATTCCAGCTGCGGGTTGCACGTTCGTTAGAGAACCAACGATATCGATCGTGCAGTAACTGGCGTACGTGTATGAGTTCTTGAACGCTTTGAAGGATGTCCGGAATGGAATCGTGAGCGGCTTGTTGTCCGCGACCAGTTGGCAAGTAACGTATAAGTCTGAAAGAGTGCTATAAGCCCTGAGGTTACCTACTCTTCCAAAGTAGAACGAGGACTGGTCAGTACTCACGAAGACTGCACGCCGTGGAAGCGGAGCTCGGGATTCTCAAGTAGTTCGGTGAAAGATCTGGGCTTTCGGATGCCTTCCAGTTGTGATCTTGGGATCCAATAGTTAGATAGAGGCGGTCAAGACGATAAGTTCACTTGCATCCTGAAAGTCACTGGGAGCTTCAGGTCGGAGAGTTTGGCGAACGTGAAATCGTCCCGGTTGTCTTTGTCCATGGTGTTGTCAAAAGATTCAGTTGGAAGGGTTTATGAAATGGTCCGCGTTGACATGAAGTATCATAAGATGCTAGATTGCAGAGCTCGCAAATGGTGGAAAGGGGATGCTTTAGGCCAGTTCAAGGACAGTAGTGGCACTGGCACTATGCAACACGGTCACATGCAGACTCCGCTACAAATCATGATCGCTTTCACTATTTAGGTCTTTCTCTCAATGTCTATACGAGATGGTCAGAAAGTTGGTATATTATACATGGATGAATGTGAATGTCGTGCGTTTAGCTGAGTAGATACTGCGCAGTACTGTCAGGTACTTTTTAAAGTGGGAATCTGTTTACTCGGATTCAGGCTTGTAATCGGGGCGCAGTGACCGCACGACCTTTCCAGCTCGCCAGATCTCCTGGTTGTCAATCACATCCAGCTCTTTTTGCAGGTCCTCGCGGTAAGTTGAACGACCGTTAAACTCGAGGGATTTCCGGGTCTCAGTACCGTTCTTCACGCTCTCATAGAGCTGCTCAAAGATGGGCACGTTTGCCTTCTCGAAGATAGGTGCCCAGTCAAGAGCACCTCGGCGAGCGGTTGTCGAGCAAGCATTGTACATGTAATCCATACTGGAAATGAATTTCAGTACAATGACAGCATTCGTCCTGTCAGAAAGACTTACCCTTTCTGGCCTATCAGAGGATAAAGAGATTGTGTAGCCTCCTCGACAGTCTCATTGAAAGCCTCTGATGGCGAGTGGCCATTCTTACGAAGGACTTGGTATTGTGCAAGGAAGAGACCCTCTGCACAAGGAAAAAGTGAGCTGGCGCTCAATTTTGCAGTCAATAGAGTTACGTACGAATACCACCCATGAGCTGGCGGAAAGAAGAGGTAAGAACGAGTGCAACAACGTGAAGTTTAAACACTTACGACACCACGCTCGCCGTAAAGGTCAGAGTAAACCTCCTTCTCGAAAGTGGTCTCGTACATGTATCCGGAGCCAACGGCGACACCGATGGCAATGGCTTTCTCCTTGGCTTTTCCAGTAACATCTTGCCAGACGGCGATGGAGGAGTTGATTCCACGGCCCTCCTTGAACAGGGTACGGACGGTTCGTCCAGATCCCTTGGGTGCGACCAAGATGACATCCACATCTTTAGGAGGCACAACGTGGGTATCATCCTTGAATACTACGGAGAAACCGTGCGAGAAATAGAGGGTCTTGCCCTTGGTAATAAGGGGAGCAAGCTTGGGCCACGTTTGACTTTGAGCAGCGTCGGAAAGGAGATTCATGATAATGGTACCCTTGTTGATAGCCTCCTCGATCGGGAACAGCGTCTTTCCAGGCACCCAGCCATCCTCAATAGCCTGCCTCCAGCTCTCACCACCTTCCCGGACACCGACAATAACGTTGAGACCGTTGTCACGGGCGTTCAGACCCTGACCATGGCCTTGAGAGCCATACCCAATGAGCGCAAGGGTGTCGTTCTTGAAGTAGTCTTGAAGCTTGGCCAAAGGCCAGTCACTCCGCTCGTAGACAGTCTCCTTGGTGCCAGCAAAGTCAAGAGTCTTCACACCACGAACTCCCTATCGCCATCGTCAGCACAAACATGGCAACATCGATCCCCATGAACTTGCCTGAGGAGTTGAGCGTTGAGCAGACTTGGCTGCTGCAGCTCTCGCCAATAACGAATAAGATGCGCTTTGTGCAGGCTTCGCCGTAGCCAGTGCACGAGGTGCACGACGAGCGGCAGCACGAAGGGATTGCGAAGCAGAACGGGCGAGAGAGGCCATGGTAGTAGGACGAGACAAGTTGAACTTTTTTCAGTTCGATCAATTTGAGCTGTTCAACTCTGGTGCGTCGGCCGATGACTTCCCGAATACTCCCGACAGCCCGAACATCGACCACCGAATAGGAAGGCCGTAATAATGTTGTCTCGTCACCAGTAGCATGGAATCCCGATTTTGAAGAACACGACTCACTCGCTTATAAAACGGACGTGTAATACGCGAATAAACGTATGGAGCAAGTCAACATTTCTTCTTACTGTCTGGATCAAGTTGGGCGCTACAGGATTCCAATGGCGATGTCCCTCACCAGCAAGCTCTTAAAGTGTAACTGGACCCATAGATCATACTGGGTGCAATTCTCATCAACATAAAATTCCTTCAGACCGTGACCATGGCTCTGCCTGGTTAGTCAAGCTTCCCATAGTGCAAGATCGGAACGCCTCGATATCCATACACGTTTTCGAGTTCGATGCAGAGAAGTCATGACAGGCGTGGACCTCTTTGGACATCGAGTCGTTATCTCCATCGAGTCAGGCTGAGTCAACATTCAGTGGAGACTCAAGAGCCAGGACCAAGCCAGGACCTTGAGGCGCGACCTGAAATCGTGATGGACAAACCTACGCCGATTGTGCCAAAGCAAGATGGGGCCCATGGGCCTTCAATGGCCTCAGACATTTGGCGCGAATACGAAGAGTGGGAAGCGGCCCATGCGACGATGAAGATCACAACTCCCCGAGAAGGACGCGACTATCTCAAGCACGCCAAGAATCTCTTACCGTTTCTTGTTGGGATTGCCGAAATACATCCAATAGCCAAAGGTAGTAAGATCTACCATATCTCACCGATGATGTCCTGAAGTTAGACTTCCAGCCGTGGTCCTCACCTTTCAGACCGTGATTTTGTTCGAGAACGATCGACAGATC
>Ga0247741_1000855_pt1 | contig 16784 bp, 13 predicted proteins | sample UWRJL213509R2_FD_180945 | JGI IMG/M metagenome (GOLD analysis project Ga0247741, IMG submission 180945) | Plant litter microbial communities from Arlington Agricultural Research Station in Wisconsin, United States - UWRJ-L213-509R-2 | ecosystem: Environmental > Terrestrial > Plant litter >... | reverse complement strand
AGTGGAGCGGCATTAGGTGCGGTGATTGTGTTGTATTTTGGATTATCCGCAGCAGCCTGGTATTGGCTGCCGTTTGCATCCATTCTCGGTGCGTTGATTGCGCTTATATTAGTGTATTTGTTAGCGGGTTTTCGCAGCAGCGTGCTGTCACTAATTTTGGCAGGTGTGGCGATTCAGGCAAGTGCGCTTGCGTTGATCTCCGTTGCATTGAATTTCGCGCCCAGTTTATTTGCGATGCAAGAAATTGTTTTTTGGTTAATGGGTTCACTCGCTAATCGCAATATTAATCATGTCTATGTTGCAGCGCCTTTTATCATAGTCGGTTGGATTTTATTATTTAGTCGCTATCGCTATTTAAATGCATTAAGCCTTGGTGAAGAAACTGCGGCGTCTTTAGGTTTTAATCCGCAGCGTGAGCGTAATTTATTATTAACAGGTTTGGCACTGTGTGTAGGTGCAAGTGTTGCTGTAAGCGGCAGTATTGGTTTTGTTGGTTTAGTGGTTCCACATTTGCTGCGGCCTCTAGTCGGCTATCATCCGGGGCGGTTATTGATTGCCAGCGCTTTTGGCGGAGCTTTGTTGGTTTTAGGTGCGGATATTTTAGTGCGTCAGTTAGATATCGCTCGTGAATTAAAATTAGGTGTGGTGACGTCGTTGTTAGGCGGGCCGTTCTTTTTGATGTTGATTTTAAAAACGCGGTCGCGGTGGATTTAATATGCAACTATTAAACGCTAAAAATTTATCCCTAAGCCTCGGCAACAAAAAAGTTGTGGATGAATTAAATATTCAAATTTCATCCAATGAATTTGTTGGTTTGATTGGGCCCAATGGCGCGGGGAAAAGTTCGCTGTTGCGCATGCTTTCCGGTTTAGTAAAGCCGCATTCGGGAGATGTAAATGTGGCGGCGCAAGATGGCCTTGTACCTATCGAAAAAATACCGGCGCAAACACGCGCGCGTTTTATGGCTTACCTCGCGCAACACGAAACACCGGCGTGGCCGCTCAGTGTAAAAAATTTAGTTGCACTCGGGCGCTCGCCTTGGAATTCTGCGGTTAATACTAGCGCAGATGACGACCTGGCAATTACCAACGCTTTATCAATGACTGGTGTTACAGCACTTGCCGAGCGGACAGTAACAGAATTGTCCGGTGGTGAATTACAACGTGCTTTATTAGCACGTGTTTTTGCAGGAAACCCAACGTTAATAGTGGCAGATGAGCCTATAGTTGCGCTGGATGTTTATCACCAGTTGCACATTATGGAATTGTTGCACGCGCACGCGCAGCAGGGCGGTGCAGTGATTGCAGCACTGCACGATTTAAGTTTGGCATCGCGTTTTTGTTCACGATTAATATTAATGAATCACGGAAAGCTAATTGCCGAGGGCGAGCCGATTAACGTCTTAACACCGGAAAATCTAGCGCAAGTTTATGGCATTAGCGCTCACGTGGATTGCCGCGATGACGGTGTGGTTATTATTCCTATCAAACGCATTGCTAACGAATAGTGTATCTAACAATTAATGGATGCCTGACATGAAACCAACAACTTTGCGCCGTTTGATAAATTTCTGGCCGCCATTTTGGTTTAACGCCATTCGCGCTTCTTATATCAGTGATGACTTTCGTGAAATTACTGCAGAATTAAAATTGCGTTTTTACAACCGTAATTATGTAGGTGCGCATTTTGGTGGCAATTTGTTTGCCATGACCGATGCCTGGTATATGTTGATGCTTATGCAAAATCTCGGGCGTGAATATTTTGTGTGGGATAAAAAAGCTACTATAGATTTCATTTCGCCGGGGCGCGGAACTGTTACGGCTAAATTTTTATTAACGGAAGATAAACTGGCGGAGATCCGCGCTGCAACCGCAAGCGGCGAAAAATATTTGCCGGAATTTATTGTAGAAATTTACAACGCAAAACAGGAACTGGTTGCACGAGTTTATAAAACTCTCTATGTGAAGAAAAAGCCGCCGAAAATTATCTAGGCGCACATTGCTGCTTGACTCATCTGCTTCAAGGCCATACCCTGCGCGCCGAGGTGTTTGGCGTGCTAGCTGCTATTTTATAGCCAGTGCAAGGTCAAATTAAATGGGAAGTTAGGTGCGCTATTTTCAATCAGCAAAGCCTACACTGCCCCCGCAACGGTAAATGAAACTGCTTAGTGCAGATCATAAGTCCGATACCAGCCTCAAAACCTTACATTCACGATGTCGCGGAGGGCAACATCGGTGGAAATTCTGTGTTTTACGGGGCTGTTAACGGTCTCGCGCATTATTCCCGCTTCCCCTCCCTCGTCTTTATAGATTGAGGAAACTTATGTCTACTAAATCCTTCGCCCTAACCAGTCTTAGCGCTGCAATTCTATCGCTCACAGTTGCCAACACCGTTATGGCTGCTGATGAAAAAATCGAAACCCTTATTGTTAGCGCCACGCGCAGTGAAACAGCAGAAGTGCCTGTTGCTGCGCAAATTAAAGTTATCGATGCTGAACAAATTCGTGTGAGTGGCGCAAGCACCATCGCAGAAGTATTACGCACACAAGCGGGCATTCAAATTCAGGATGGCGATGGCAGCGGTGGGCGAAACGTCACTATTTCAATGCGCGGCTTTTCAGCAACTGCCGGCAACAACACTTTAATTTTGGTTGATGGCCGCAAGCTCAACAACCCAAGTCTCGCAGCTCCCGCATTAAATACTATTGCGCTAAATGATATTGAGCGTATTGAAATTGTGCAGGGTAGTGCGGGTGTACTTTACGGCGACCAAGCTGTTGGCGGCGTAATAAATGTTATTACCAAACGTGCAAAAGCGGGCGAATTTAACGGTAGTATTACTGCGCAAGCGGGCACCGGTAATTTGGAAAATTACACCGCTAACTTAAGCCAAGGTTTTGCAAATGGTTTGAATTACAGCCTCAGCGCACAAAAGCGTAATGCAGATAATTATCGCGATAACAATGAATCTGGCATCACCAATGTACTGGGTAATATCGGTTTTGATTTTGAAGGCGGACGTGTTTTTATCGAAAGCCAAAAAATTAATGACGATTTGCGTTTGGCAGGTTCGTTGTCAGATGCACAGGCAGCGATTAATCCACGTCAAACTAATTCACCGAATGCCTATTCAGATCAGGATACTGATTTAAGACGTGTTGGTGGGGATGTGACGGTTATTGATGGCTGGAAACTTATTGCCGAATACGCCGACCGTGATGAAACTGGTAATTATAATTTCGGCTATCCCGGTGAAAAAACTACGCATTATTCCATGCGCGTTAAAAACTTCTCGCCACGCGTAGTGGGAAATATTAATACTGCAAATGGCGATGCAATTTTAACCGTGGGTTATGACGGTGTTAAAAGCGATTATAAAAGCGATAACACTTACGTACCTTTAACGTCAGAGCAAAATGTTGACGGCTATTACGCGCAATTGGTTTATCCGCTACTGGATAAATTGACTGCAACTTTGGGCACGCGTTATTCATCGGTTGATGATGATAATCATCTCTCCAAAAAAACCAACGACAAAAATCTGCAAGCAAGTGAATTTGGTTTGAATTACAACTTCGGGAATGGCTGGAGTGTATTTTCACGCTATGCAGAAAGTTTCCGTTTTGCGAATCCTGATGAAAACAATGCTGTTCCTTTTGGCATAGATTTCCTTAAAGCACAAACGGGAGATTCTGTTGATTTCGGTACCGCATGGAAAGGTGAGCGCGCAAGCGCGTCATACTCAATCTACTCTATGAGAGTTGATGACGAAATTATGTTTGATGCATTTAATTACACCAACATAAATTTGCCAGACTCAAATCGTAAAGGTTTTATCTTTGATGGTGATGTACAGCTGAGCGAACAAATTGCCTTGCGCGCTAACTACACTTATACCGATGCTGAATTGCGTTCAGGTCTGCTCAAAGGTAAAGACGTTCCATTTATTGCCAAAAACTCCGGCAATATTGGTGTGGTTTTCACTTTCATCCAAAACCTCACATTATCATTCGACGCTAATTATGTCGGCAGCCGGTATTTAGTGGGCGATGACGAAAACCTTTTGCCAAAAGTTGATGCTGTTACTTTATTCAATGCCAATATTTTGTGGAATTTTAAAGGCGTTGAATTAGGTGCTCGTGTTAAAAACATCACTAGCGAAAAATATTCAGACTCGCGCGGTTTATACGGTCAGTACCCACAGCCTGAGCGTGCTTACGATGCTCATGTTACCTATCGTTTTTAATCGTTAATTGACGTTAGAATGGGTGGATATTTCCACCCATTTTTTTTGAGGTAATTTTATGACTGACGAAAAAGCCCAACTTAAACAAGAGCGTCATCAAGAGCGCATGCAACAGCGCAAAGAACTTGTGGATGCCAAAATTGCCCGTGCTACCGAAGATCGCGGGGTCGTGATTGTGTTAACAGGGGATGGCAAAGGTAAAAGCAGCTCCGGTTTTGGTACGGCGCTTCGCTGTTTGGGGCACGGTTATAAAGTTGCCATAGTGCAATTTATTAAGGGCACATGGGAATGCGGAGAGAAAAATTTTTTAACCGAAAGTATTTTTCGTGGTGAAAATGCCAAGCTGGAATATTTTGTAATGGGTACAGGTTTTACCTGGGAAACACAAAATGCTGAAAAGGATAAAGAAGCAGCTGAAAAAGCCTGGGCTGAATGCGAGCACGTATTTACTGACCCGGAAATTCATTTGGTCCTGCTGGATGAATTAACCTACATGCTCAATTATAAATACCTGGATAAAGAAAAAGTTATTGCCGCAATTCAAAATCGTCCCATCAATCAAAATGTCATTATTACTGGTCGCGGTGCAAAAAAATATTTGGAAGATTTGGCGGATACATTTAGCGAAGTCAAAGCAATCAAACACGCATTTGATTCTGGGGTAAAAGCACAAAAAGGTATTGAGTGGTAAGACGATGGTTTAAGACCGAGCGCCAATGCAGCGAATGATTGGCTTTGCGTTAATGTGATCGCTAATTTCAACGCAGGTGCTTGAGCTGTAATCAATATGTAATTGCTGAAACAGCGCACTTTCCAATGGAATATTTAAAATCTCTGCAATGATCATGCGTATGGTTCCGCCGTGGCATAAAATAAGCGTGTGTTCATGTTGCAGGTTTTTAATATTACTCCATGCGCTGGATACTCTCGATTGAAACACCGTTAAACTTTCACCCTGCGGTGGCGTTGTGGAAAGTGGTAATTGCCAAAATTTTTCAAGTTGCAGCCATTCATTGCCAAGCAAATTAAAATCTACTCCATCCCATTCACCAAAATTTAATTCTTGCAGATTTATATCTAATGAAATGGGTTTTGAAATCGCATTAGCAAAATCTTGAGCTGCAAGTGCGCAGCGTTTAAGTGGCGAGCTAATAATAAAATCGAAAGATTTTTCCCGGTTTAATTTTTCCAAACAAGCAGATAAATCTTTTTTACCTTCTAAGCTCAATTCAATATCGGTTTTCCCATAGAGCGCTGCTGCGCCATTTACTTTTCCATGGCGAACAAAACTGAAGCGGCGCGTAGTCATTGGCACACCTGCGGCTTTTGTTTAACTGGCATCGGCAGGCCCGCAACCATAAAGATAACCTCATCTGCCGCTTGCGCGACCTGTTGGTTTAATCGGCCCGCTTCGTCCACAAATTGGCGAGTTATTTCACCAAGCGGAATAATGCCCAAGCCAACTTCGTTGGCGACAAAAATAATATTGGCAACCGAGTTCTTGATACTTGCAATAAGGTTGAAGAATAAAAGCGAAAAATCCTGTTGTGAATTTTCGTGAAGCTGATTATTAATCCATAAGGTTAAACAATCGACCAAAACTGTTTGCTCCTTTTTTGCTTCCATTTTTAATAAGTCCGCTAAATCGAGCGGGCATTCATGTAAAAGCCAATCGCTTGGGCGTCTTATTTTATGATGATGGATCCGCGCTTCCATTTCTGCATCAAGTGGCGTTGCCGTTGCAATATAGCAAACTGTGCCTGAATTTTTGAGGGCCAGCTCTTCTGCGTATTTCGATTTACCAGAACGAGCACCGCCAATAATTAATGTAATACTCATATTAAATGCCTTGGCTAATCAATAACAGGTAAATACACAATTCCGATACTTGTTGTGTTGCGCCCAAACAGTCACCCGTAACACCGCCTAAATGGCGATTAAAATAAACTTGAAATAGGTAACGAATGCTTAGCAAAAGTAGTAGCAGTAAAAGCGCGGTTTTAATATTTATTAATAAAAATATTGGTAACACTGAGCCGACTAAAATCAGCATATCGATACGAGATTGCGATTTTGCGAGTGGTTTGGTTTTTTCGGTATCTGGGTCACTAGCGGTGTTCATGGTGAATAACAAGCTACTCGCCACTGTGCGAGATAAAGCATAGGCGACTGGAATGGCGATTAATAAATTTTTGATCTCTTGCAATAGAATATATTTTCCAAATAATGCCATTAGTAACGCGCATGCACCGTAAGTACCAATGCGGCTGTCTTTCATAATGGCTAATTTTTTTTCGCGGGTGAAACCACCGCCTAATCCATCTGCTGTGTCTGCCAGCCCATCTTCATGAAAGGCGCCGGTTAATATCAAGCTCGCGAGCATACACAACCAAATGCTGATGTTTACAGAGAAACACTGGTGAGCGATATAATAAATTCCCGCAACGCATAAGCCAAGTAACCAGCCAACGAGAGTAAAATAGCGGCTGGCGTGATTGAGATTCTCTGTGCTGTACATAATCCATTTCGGCATAGGTATGCGGCTAAAATAGCCCAGCGCTAAAAAGAATAAATTCAATTCACTTTTTACTGCACTAAAAATCATACGGTAATTCCGGTGCTCGAAAATGTCGCCATATCGTTATAAAAGCTTTCAGCCGCTTTTAATAACGGCACTGCGAGCGCAGCACCTGTGCCTTCACCTAAACGTAAACCCAAATCTAGTAATGGTCTGGCATTAAGCTTTTGTAATAACAATTGATGGCCTTTTTCGTGCGACTGGTGTGCGAATATCATGTAATCACGGGCGGCGGGATTAAGTTCTATTGCCAAAAGCGCTGCGGCAGATACAATAAACCCATCTACCAAAATTATTTTTTTGGCTTGTGCAGTAGCAAGCATTGCTCCGCATATTTGCGCTATTTCAAAACCACCCAACTCACTTAATAACTCAATAGGTGTTAGAGCTCTCTTGGAAATTCTAGCAAGTGCTTTGGTTATTAGCTGTATTTTTTTTGCAAATTGTTCATCGCTAATCCCTGTACCTCTACCGGTACAATCTTCAACTGGCTCACCCGAAATAGCAGCTAAGAGCGCTGCTGCTGAACTTGAGTTTCCAATACCCATCTCGCCAAATGCCAAAACGGTAAATTCACGCGCTATAAAATTTTCCGCGAGCGATGCTCCAAATGAAATAGCATTTTCCGCCTCTGTCAACGTCATCGCCGGTTCTTTTGAAAAGTTTTTTGTGCCAGCAGCAATACGCTGATTAATTAATGCTTCGCGTTGCGGCTCTATCGGATATTTTATTCCTGCATCCACTACGAACAGCGGTAAATTTTGAGTGCGACAGAAACAATTAATCGCCGCGCCACCTTGTAAAAAATTCAACACCATTTGTTGCGTTACTATGCTCGGTGCTATGCTGACGCCTTCATCAGCAATACCATGATCTGCTGCAAAAATAATCATAACCGTGTTTACTGTTATTTTTTTCGCTCCTTGTATTAATGCAATTTGCGCGGCGATTTTTTCCAAATCGCCAAGTGAACCTAAAGGTTTGGTTTTCTGATTAATTATGTCCGCTATAGCAGATACGTTTTTATTATCTACAGGTTTTATATTCCAGTCTCTGCGCATAATTTATCCAGTACTAAAGATGCATTTAAATTGAACTTTAAAATATTCGGTTAGGTAAAAATGTCTAATACTATCATGATTCAAGGCACCACCTCAGACGCAGGTAAAACTACTTTGGTTGCTGCGCTCTGTAGGATTCTAAAAAATCGTGGTGTATCGGTTGTGCCTTTTAAACCGCAAAATATGGCTTTAAATTCTGCAGTTACGGAAGACGGCGGTGAGATAGGCCGCGCGCAAGCATTACAAGCGCAGGCAGCAGGTTTGAAACCGCACACGGACATGAATCCCATTCTGATTAAACCCACTAGCGACACCAAAGCGCAAATTGTTATTCACGGCAAAGCAGTGCGTGATATGGATGCCGTGGTTTATCACGATTATAAAACTCATGCGATGAATGCTGTGCTGGAATCTTATCAGCGCCTACAAAAACAGTATGATGTAATTGTGGTTGAAGGCGCGGGTAGTCCCGCCGAAATTAATTTGCGCGACCGCGATATTGCCAATATGGGTTTTGCAGAAGCAGTTGATTGCCCCGTCATTATTATTGCGGATATTGACCGCGGCGGGGTATTTGCGCATCTTGTTGGCACACTGGATTTGCTTAGCGCATCTGAACAAAATCGTGTAATAGGTTTTGTGATAAATCGCTTTCGCGGTGATATGAGTTTATTGCAATCTGGTTTAGATTGGCTGGAGCAAAAAACCGGTAAACCTGTATTAGGTGTTATTCCCTACATTCAAGGGCTGCGGTTAGATGCTGAGGATGCATTGGATAAACATACACAGAAGAATTCAAATGCAAAAATAAAAATAGCTGTATTGGCATTACCGCGCATTTCAAATCACAATGATTTCGATGCGCTGCGTTTTAATCCTGAGGTTGATTTCACTTGGGTTGGGCCGGAGCACGACATTCCTGCATGCGATTTAATTATTATTCCCGGCAGTAAAAATGTATGTGCAGATTTACAGTTTTTGCGCGCGCAAGGTTGGGATAAAAGTATTGCAAAACATTTACGTTACGGCGGTAGGCTAATCGGTATTTGCGGCGGCTTTCAAATGTTAGGTGATCTTATTGCTGACCCAGATGCTATTGAAAGCACGCTCGGTGAAATAAATGGCTTGGATTATTTTTCAATGGATACGCAATTGAAGCCAGAAAAAATATTGCGCCAGCAACAAGGTTTGCTATGGGATAAAGTAACCGTAATTCAAGGCTATGAGATTCATTGCGGTATATCGCAAGGCCCAGCATTAGACAAGCCCGCTCTTTATTTTGTGGATGGCGATGCTTTAATTGCGGATGGCGCGATGAGTGAAGACGAGCAAATCCTCGGTACATATCTGCATGGCTTATTCGATTCAGCCGAAGCGACAAATAAAATTTTGCAATGGGCAGGTGCAGAACTGAGCGAACTAATTGTGATGGATGAGCTGCGTGAGCGAGAGTTAAATCGGTTGGCGAAGGAGGTTGAAGTAGCAATGAATTTGGATTTTCTTAACATCCCTGTTAAGTAAGGATTTAATGCAGATTTTATTTGTTTAGTGTCACCACCATCAAACTGCCTTCAAACTTTTTGGGTTCCAATGCATACCAAATTAATAAATCAGTTGGCCAACGTTTTTCGCATTTGTCGATCAATGCTAAAAATGGACTACGACCAGGGTCGGCCAATACTACTTTTTTTACACCTGCTTGAGCGGCACGTTTTAGCATGGCGAACCATTCGTCGGCGAGTTCGTCCCAAAAGCAAATATCGCCACCAACAATAATATCGAAATTTTCCAAATCCTTTTTCTTCATGTCTTTCATCGCGCAAGTAAGCTTTGCGATTTTTACATCGTTGAAATCCGCTTGTGCATCCAAAAATGCAAATACATCTTCATCTACATCCATACCGGTAACTTTGCAGCCTTTGCTGGCAAAAAATATTGAGGTTGGGCCCCAACCGCAACCTACATCCAGCACGCGAGCCTTTTTTGTGGGCGGGTACTGGGTAAAATAATCCATCAGTAAATAGCTGGAATCCCAATGACGATCGCCGTGCACGCTGGGCGTTACTTGTTTTTTAATGCGTTTGATTTGCGAATGTTTTTCGGTAAATAGCCAAATTCCGTAAGCGCCAAGCGTATTTTTTTCGGGCGGAGCAATGAGTTCGGGCACAATAAATCCTTCGATGTATTTGTTAGTCGATGTTCAGTAAAAGAAATACTATTTTTTATGATGCAAAATCTGTGCGTACTTAGTAAATGTCTGGGACAAACATTTCTTTGGGTACTGGCTGCCTTGCGTAGTCATCGTGATACTCGCGCTCAGGCAAATCAATTACTGGGCGTTTAATTTCTTCGTAAGGCATTTGATTCAGTAAATGATGAATGCAATTCAAGCGTGCTTTTTTCTTATCGACCGCTTCAACGACCCACCATGGAGCTTCTTCGATGTGAGTGCGCTCCAACATAATTTCTTTTGCTTTGGTGTAAAGTTCCCAACGTCTACGCGATTCCAAATCCATTGGGCTGAGCTTCCACTGCTTTAATGGATCGTGAATTCTACCGAGGAAACGTAAGTTCTGTTCTTCGTCGGAAATTGAGAACCAATATTTAATAACTTGAATTCCAGAGCGCACGAGCATTCGTTCGAAGTCTGGCACCGAGCGAAAAAATTCTTCGTATTGTTCATCGTTACAAAAACCCATAACGCGTTCTACGCCAGCGCGGTTATACCAACTGCGGTCGAACAATACTATTTCGCCAGCGGCGGGTAAGTGCGATACATAACGCTGAAAGTACCATTGGCTACGCTCGCGCTCGTTAGGCGCAGGCAATGCTGCAACGCGACAAATACGTGGGTTAAGGCGTTGTGTGATGCGCTTAATAACGCCACCTTTTCCCGCGGCATCTCGCCCTTCAAAAATAACCACAACTTTGTGGCCAGTGCTCGCCACCCAATCTTGCAGTTTTACTAACTCACCTTGCAGGCGGAACAATTCGCGAAAATAAAGACGACGGTATTCTTTATTTTCTTCGGAGTCATTTAAAGATTCTACGTCGGCAATCTGATCGAAAACGCGGTCTTCAAATTCCAACTCTAATTCCTCATCGTAGCTATCAAGAAAATCATTGTGAATACGTTGCACAAGTTCTGCGTCTATTAAGCTCATAGGAAACCTGACCGTGGTGTTGATGACGCCTAAAGTATATTTCTTAATTGTTACAGTTAAATAACACCTTGGAAGCTATCGGTTACCTTCACATATCTCGTTAAACGACCAGGCATGGAAGATATAATCACTATGACTATATTGTCTACCTATAGGATTGTATGACATTATCTTGGTCAACCTTTAATGTGCATTTCAATTAAGGGTTTTTACAATAATTAATAAATTCCATTGTGGTGCATGTACTTCCTCCGTTAGGTTCCGATTGCGCGCCCTTAACCATTAGTTACCCGGACTTTGAATAGCGTTGAAGCCAAATATCCAGGTTAACGCTGTTAGTTTTAGCTTTGCGTACTGATTCGGTATGCACGCTTTGAACTAAGGTTGTTTTAATAATGCTGAAGTTTTATCGAAATGTCCTTGCTGGATTTGTTGCGGTGCTTTTGCTTACTGCAGGCCTCATCTACGCGGGATTCATGAAGTCCAAGTTAAACGCGTCTTTATTTCCGGGGCGAGATCCTGAGTTTTTATGGTCTGCTGCAGTTGAACCAGCAGCACCTGAAGGTAAAACCCAGCTTTCGGTTAAGAATAATGTCGGTACGGTTGAGTACGATTTTTTTCTGGATTCGAGCCAGTTTTATCCTTACACCCATTACACAATTGCTTTTATGGATGCGGTTCAGCCGTATAAGTTAGTAGACCTAACGAGGTACAGCAGCTTGTCATTCAAGGTGTTGTGTGATCCCAAAAATGTGTTACTTCTCGTCTTATTTAGCTTTGATGAAAAAGTGACTGATATTAATAAAGCGAACACTCGTCGCGTTTCCTCCAGAGCTTTTTCTTGCGATGCTCATTGGAGCACGGTCACCATTCGTTTCGATCAATTAGATACTCCCTATTGGTGGTTAGGTCGCTACGGCTTTGAACACAGCGACACTGGTTATCAGCTCAATAAAACCATGGGCTTTGCCTGGGTAAATTCTTTGCAAAGCCCGCTCGATACACCCTCCCATGTAAAATTAACGGATGTGAATTTACATGGCACTGACTCGCGCTACATTTATGCGGCGACCTTGTTGAGCTTGTGCATATGGCTTGGTTTTTTTGTGCAGTTCTTTCGCCGTTATAAGCACGTATTGACGATTGATATTCGAGAAAAAGTGAAGCAGGACCAGCCATTAATGGCGTATAAAAAATTATCGATTGAGCCACAAAAAGATAAGGAAAAAAGTGCGGTTTTGCGTTTTATGGCGACTGAATATGCTAACCCCGAGTTAAGTTTGGAAATGGCAGCAACAGCACTGGGTGTTAATAGGACAAAAATTAATGAAATATTAAAAGAGGAATTGGGTCTCACATTCACGACCTATCTCAACAAATTACGGCTAACGGAATCAGCGCGATTGCTGTCAGAAAATGAAGACGCCAGCGTTTCAGAGATCGCCTATTTGGTTGGTTACAATAACGTGTCTTATTTCAATAAATTATTTAAAACCGAATATGGCTGCGCACCAAAAGTCTTTAAGGTTTTATATCCGCAAAGAATTCCAGATCAAGTCAATTCTTGAAGCTTCATCCCGCTCTTAAATAAATACGTGTGCTTCGTCGAGCCAAAGAAAACTCGCCTTTAAAATTTCAGCTTGTTTGTAGATGTCGCACCAGTTCTCATTTGCAATTTACTTTGTAATTCCACATCAAAAAAATGACATCAAGTCTTCAACTTTCTGCAGATTTATAAAATAGCGTTCAAAAATTCAATCTTTCAAATACTAATTTCTTTAATCTCAGGCCCGTGCAACTCAGGCCGTAGCGCTACTACTCATACTGAACAATTAATTTAACTCAGCGAGTTGAATCACTTGATCAAAAAAAATAATAGGTAGTTTCAACACGTCGGCTTTGTCGATTCCCTTGTGGTTATTCTTTAAATTTTAAATGTCACTTTTTAAATATCACTAGGGATCACTCACGGGCTAAAAACTCATTTCATTAAATCATTCCTATACGGAGATTAAGATAATGTATAAAACAAAATACTCTTCACACTCACTTGCGCGCACATTCAAGCGCGCATGTAGCCTTGTTGGTTTAGGTGCTGCTTTAACCGCCTTATCCCATACAGCCTTGGCGTCTTGTACCTACACCATTGATAATGAATGGAACACTGGTTTTGTAGCTAATATCACCATCAAAAATGATACGACGGCTGCTATCAATAACTGGAGCGTGAATTGGAGTTATTCCGCAAATCGCGTTACCAGTAGTTGGAACGCAACTCTATCCGGTTCCAATCCTTACGCTGCTTCCGGTGTCTCCTGGAATTCTAATATTCCGGTTGGCCAATCAATAAGTTTTGGTGTTCAAGGCGATAAGAATGGTGCAGCGGCGGAGCGCCCAAGTGTTAGTGGAGCTGCTTGTTCTAGCGGAGTGATCAGCAGTGTTGCATCGAGTTCTGTTCGCTCCAGTGCGGTGTCAACATCACGCTCGGTGGTTTCCAGCTCATCTTCTTCATCCAGCAGTTATAGCGCACCCGCCAATAATTTTGCACAGAATGGCGGTGTGGAAAGTGCTTTAACGAATTGGTCTACTACTGCCGGTACGCCCACACGCGTTACCGATGTGAAACATAGTGGTTCAGCGAGCGTGCTTATTTCCGGGCGTACCGCTAATTGGCACGGTCTCACATTCAATGTCGGTTCGCTGGTTAGTGGCAGCCAATATGATGTTGGTGTATGGGTGAAAATGGCTCCAGGTGCACCGGACAGTGTTATTCAATTAACGGCCAAGCGTCAGGACGATTCTGATTCATCTACCTACAACGAGTACACACAAGTTGCTGTAGTAACTGCAACGTCTAGCGAGTGGCGCTTGCTGCAAGGTTATTACACGCAATCAGGCTCAACGGCATTCCAGCATTTTATTATTGAATCCACGGATACAACGGTAAGTTACTACGCGGATGATTTTTCAATTGTTGGGCAAGTTCCCACATCCAGTACTTCATCATCGCGTTCATCCAGCAGCACTGGCACTACTGCCAAAAAATTTATCGGCAATATTACGACTAACGGAGCAGTGAGATCAGATTTTGCTACTTATTGGAATCAAATTACGCCAGAAAATGAAGGCAAGTGGGGTTCAGTGGAAGCGACACGCGGTGTTTATAACTGGACAGCGCTGGATCGGATTTATGCCTATGCTCGCCAAAATAATATCCAAATGAAAGCGCATACTTTTGTGTGGGGTTCACAGTACCCAAGCTGGATTAATAACCTTAGCCCATCTGAACAAGCGAAAGCCATTGAAGATTGGATTCGCAACTTCTGCACGCGCTACCCTGACATTAAATATATCGATGTGGTGAACGAAGCGATTCCCGGTCATGCGCCAGCGGCTTACGCACAACGTGCATTTGGTGATAACTGGATCATTAAATCTTTCCAATTGGCCAGACAATATTGCCCCAATGCCACACTCATCTTGAATGACTACAACGTTCTCAGTTGGGATACCGATAAATTTATTGCGCTAGCTAAACCTGTTATTGCGGCTGGTGTGGTGGATGCATTGGGCGAACAAGCTCATGGTTTGGAAAGTTTTTCAGCCGCCACGGTTAGCAGTAATTTAAATAAAGTTGCTGCATTAGGCTTGCCGATTTATATCACTGAATACGATGTTGCAAAAACTGATGATCAGGCACAGTTGCAAATCTTCCAGCAACAATTCCCAGTCTTCTATAACCATCCTTCAGTGAAAGGTATCACCATTTGGGGTTATGTCTACGGCGCCACTTGGGTGACCGGTAGTGGACTTATTCAAAGCAACGGCACACCACGCCCAGCCATGACCTGGCTGCTCAACAATTACATTAAAAAGTAATTTAACTCATTGCGACTCATAAAAATATTTTTATGAGTCGCAATATTTGATTAAAAAAACGTAATTGTATTCAGTGAAATGCTTCGAATATAAAAATAAATATGAGCAATTTTCAACGGAGATTATGATCATGAAAAAGCATAACTATTTCCCCATATCATTTGCACAAATGTTCAAGCGCGCTTGCGGAATTGTTAGTTTTAGTGCTGGTTTAATGGTGCTACCGCATACTGCTTCAGCTTCCTGTACATACGCAATTGAAAGTGAATGGGCCACAGGTTTTGTAGGCAGCATCACTGTAAAAAATGATACGTCTGCTGCTATTAATAATTGGAATGTGAATTGGAATTATTCTGCCAATCGCATCACGAGTAGTTGGAATGCAATTTTATCGGGTTCTAATCCTTACACTGCCACTAACTTATCCTGGAATTCTAGTATTCCTGTCGGGCAATCAGTAAGTTTTGGTTTTCAGGGCGATAAAAATGGTGCGGCGGCAGAACGTCCAAGTGTTAATGGAACGGCTTGTGCTGGCGGCGCTGCGAGTAGTGCTGCATCGAGTTCAATAGCGCGTTCCAGTGTTATTTCAAGTTCAGTGCGCTCAAATCTTGCCTCAAGTGCGACATCAAGTTCTCGACCAATTATTTCAAGTAGCTTTTCATCGTCATCCAGCGGCTACACAGTGCCCGCAAATAATTTCGCACAAAATGGTGGTGTTGAAAGTGGTTTAACAAATTGGGGAACAACTGCAGGCAATCTTTCGCGAGTTACTGATGAAAAACATAGTGGCGGTGCAAGCGCATTTATTTCAGGGCGCACATCAAGCTGGAATGGTTTAACTTTTAGCACTGGCGCGCTTGTGAGTGGCAGTCAATATGATGTTGCTGTATGGGTGAAACTTGCTCCCGGTGTTCCCGATAGTGTTATTCAGCTGACTGCAAAACGTCAGGACGATTCTGATTCATCCACCTATAATGAATACACACAAGTTGCGCTGGTTACTGCAACGTCTAGCGAGTGGCGTTTGCTGCAAGGTTATTACACGCAATCCGGCACGACTGCATTCCAGCATTTTATTATTGAATCTACAGATGCAAACGTAAGTTACTACGCTGATGATTTTTCAATTGGTGGACAAGCTCCATCTTCAAGTTCGTCCAGCTCATCCAGCAGCGCATCCAATCAAGTTTGTGAATTAAAAGCACCGTTAAAATGGACGTCAACAGGTCCGTTAATTAGCCCGAAAAATTCGGGTTGGGCGTCTATCAAAGATCCGTCCGTCGTAAAATTTAACGGCACTTATTATGTGTACGCGACTTATTACGACACCGCTTATAAATCCATGTACACCAGTTTTACTGATTGGAATAACGCACAACAGGCAGCGCACATTTCAATGAATGGAAGCGCAGTTGGTAATACGGTTGCACCGCAAGTGTTTTATTTCCGTCCGCACAATAAGTGGTATCTTATTACGCAATGGGCGGGAGCCTATTCAACAACCGATGATATTAGTAAACCTAATTGGTCCGCGAAAAAGAAATTACTGCAAGGTGAACCTACTAACGCGTTGGATTTTTGGACGATCTGTAACGACACAAATTGTTATTTATATTTTTCACGCGACGATGGTGCGCTCTACATGTCCAAAACAACCATCGGAAATTTCCCCAATTTTTCTGGTTATACAAAAGTGATGGAAGATCATCGCGGTAACGGCAACAGTTATTTATTCGAAGCGCCCAACGTTTATAAATTGGATGGACAAAATAAATATTTGTTGATGGTTGAAGCTTATATCAGCGGCCCTCGGTTATTCCGTTCATGGACGTCAAGCAGTTTGGATGGCCCCTGGAC
>Ga0247741_1000854_pt1 | contig 16787 bp, 16 predicted proteins | sample UWRJL213509R2_FD_180945 | JGI IMG/M metagenome (GOLD analysis project Ga0247741, IMG submission 180945) | Plant litter microbial communities from Arlington Agricultural Research Station in Wisconsin, United States - UWRJ-L213-509R-2 | ecosystem: Environmental > Terrestrial > Plant litter >... | reverse complement strand
GTTTCGACGAATTGAGCGCTACTATTCTGCGCAATATTCAAGCGGAAACCACTAACATGGATGCACGCCAAATTACCGAATTAGTGCGAATCTACTTTTTCGGATTTTGTATGGAATTAACCATAGATACAAAAAAAGCAGCGTCTGATCGTAAAGTAAAAAACTTTATACAGATTCTAAAAACTCTTTAAAACAATTTTCTCATCCACTCTTAATAGATACCTCATTTCCTAATACGCGCATCACTTGGCGAATGGCCGACAATACGCTTAAACGCCCGGCTAAACGACGCTTCAGAATCATAACCAAGCCGATTGGCGACTACCGCAATGCGCATACCTTCGCGAGAAATCCACCGTCTCGCCTGAAACATTTTTACGCGGGCCACATATTTCGCCGGAGTTTCGCCGACTGAATTCGTAAATTTTTCGGCAAAGCTGGAACGGGACGCACCCATCACTTCTGCCAATTCCACAATTGACCACTCGCGCTCCGGTTGCTTGTGAATAGCAGACAACACCTTACCAATTTGTGGGCAACGCACGGCCGCAATCCAGCCGGTCGCATCGCTGCACGCGCACTCCACCCAACCGCGAATAATGCTGGCGGCGAGCACGTCCGCAAGGCGAGCGAGAATTCCGCAGGCACCGATCCGGTCCAGTGAAACCTCGCGCTCCATAGCCTCCAACAACGCAGGCACAGCCGGGTCGCGCTTGGCTAAATCACCGGCACGCATCAAGTCGGGCATCATAGTCATGAGGGGATGAAGCGGGTCGAGGTTGAAGCGCATGGTGCCGCAAAACAATATTTGTTGGGCCGCAATATCGCTGTCATTCTGTTCCGCCACAGTCGCGTTATCTGCACCCCCATGCACCAAGTACAAATTTTCCGACACCTCTTTGCGCGCCAGCATGTCGATTTCTACCGTGGGTACTTCAGGCGAACTGGCCATGATATGAAAGCTGCCGCGCGGTAGTAAAACTGCATCGCCCTGGTTTAAACGAATCCAGTCTGTTGTCTGGGTTCGCATCCAACAGCCGCCCTGCGCAACAAAATGAAACCGTGCCTCACGCTGTGCCGGGAAGGCAATTGCCCAAGGCTTTTGCAACACACAACGACCGTATTCAATGCCTTCAAGGCGAATGCCCAGAAGAATTTCGGTCAGGGTATCGGGGATATCACTGTTTTTGGTTCTGGATGAATAGTCAAGCATTATGGCTTTTCCGTCATAGAAAAGCCAAAATCTTACCCCTAAACTGCACCCACTTCCACAACATCTTTAGGTTTATCCATGAATGAAGCAACTCGCCCACTAACGCTGATTGAAACAGCAGAGCCGCAAACTGCTAATTGGGCTGGTATTGCAACCTTGGCGCTAGGGGTATTTGGTTTGGTGACGGCGGAATTTTTACCTGCCAGTTTACTCACAGCCGTGTCCGCAGATTTGGGAATCTCCAACGGTGCAGCGGGCCAGGCAGTTACTGCAACGGCTATTGTCGGCGCGATTGCCGCACCCACAATTCCGGTAGTTACCCGCAATTTCGACCGCAAAATCGTCGTGATCGCTCTGACGTTATTACTTGTAGCTTCCAACATAATGGCTGCAATGGCATCCAGCCTTTTCGTTCTTCTGGTATCGCGAGTGTTATTAGGCATTGCTTTGGGCGGGTTTTGGTCAATGGCGGCGGCATTAGCTATGCGCATGGTTCCAGCCACTGTTTTCGCCCGGGCTATGTCGATCATTCTCACCGGCGTTTCTATCGCCACCGTCTGTGCGGCTCCAGTGGGCGCTTATATGGGCGATTTGTGGGGCTGGCGCAGCGCATTTGTGGCGGCGGGTGCGGTAAGTCTAATCGCACTCGGTGCTCAGTTTTTTGCTATCCCAACGTTGCCACCCAAAGATAATCCAAGCTTAAGTGTGCTCTTTGAATTACTGCGCCGCCCTAATGTTCGTGTTGCATTGATAGCCGTTTTGCTGGTGATATCAGGCCATTTTGCCGGTTTCACGTACATTCGCCCATTGATGGAAAACATTGCCCACCTGTCGGTTAGCGCGATTTCATCGATCTTACTGGGTTACGGGATCGGCGGATTCTTCGGTAACTTTGCCGGAGCCTTTATCGCCGAGCGCAGCGAACGTTACGCCATTGTTTTCGGCGGCGCGCTTATAGCTTTATTGGCGGCCAGTTTATTGATAGCAGGAAGTTCGCCGGCACTGGTTGCCATATCCATCTCATTGTGGGGATTTGCTTTCGGCGCCTTCCCTGTAGGTTTCCAAACCTGGATTGTCCGCGCTGCGCCAGATCAAGCTGAAAGTGCTGGCGGGCTTATAGTTGCGGCTTTTCAGATCGCTATTGCCAGCGGTGCCATAGGCGGCGGAATTCTGGTGGATCACATAGGCGCAATCGGTGGCCCCTTGTTCGCAGTTGTTGCGGTCACGCTTGGGACTTTACTGACTTTGCGTTATGGCCCGCGTCCCACCCGCGTTTAAATCTAAATCTAAATAATTACTGGAGCCGATCATGCCTCAAAGCGACCTCACCAATCGCCGCATTTTGCTTGCTTCGCATCCGCAGGGATTGCCAGCGCCTGAAAACTTTCGACTTGAAGAAGTTACGATTCCAGTGCTGCAAGTAGGCCAAGTACTACTGCGCACCGAATGGCTTTCGCTTGACCCTTACATGCGCAATTTGATGGAAAAGGTTGGTCCCGGTTATGCGCCGCCAGTTCCACTTGGTGCGCCTATGGTTGGTAGCACTGTTAGCCGAGTGGTCGCATCATTGGACTCGAAATTTCAGGTGGGTGATGTTGTGCTAAGCAACGCGGGATGGCAGGACTACGCAGTATCCGAAGGCTCTGATCTGCTTGCGTTGAACGACCTGGAAAAACCGTCGCTCGCGCTAGGCGGATTAGGCATGACTGGTTTTACCGCTTACGTAGGTTTACTCGATATCGGCGAACCCAAGTCAGGCGAAACACTTGTAGTAGCGGCAGCTACTGGCGCAGTTGGTGCGGTAGTCGGCCAAATTGCCAAACTCAAAGGTATACGCGTTGTTGGGATTGCGGGCGGCGCAGACAAATCCCGCTTTGCGGTAGATGAACTCGGTTTCGATGCGTGTTTGGATCGTCATGATCCGCACTTGGCAGAACAACTCGCCGCAGCCTGCCCAGATGGCATCGATATCTATTTCGAAAATGTTGGCGGCGCGGTGTTCGATGCCGTGCAACCCTTACTCAATTTAAACGCTCGCGTTCCTGTTTGTGGTTTTATCTCCCACTACAACGACAATAATCCAACCGCAGGATCGGATCGCCTCGCAAAATGGATGGGCATATTGCTGCAAAAGCGCGTTCGCATGCAGGGCTTTATTATCCTCGACCATTACGCAACACGCTTCGATGCTTTCCGCCGCGATATGAGTGAATGGGTTGCCAGCGGAAAAGTAAAATTACATGAAGATATTGTCGATGGCTTGGAAAATGCGCCTGCTGCTTTTACTGGTCTTCTGCAGGGAAAAAACTTCGGTAAATTGATCGTACGCGTTTCATAAAACAATTTTGTTAGTTCGATAAAACCTCGCGATGGCGGGGTTTTCTTTTTTCACCCCAAACTTTTTAGAAATAATCTTAAACTCCGTGAGTTATCAGACGGTATCCAATCTGCAAGCTAGGCTATTTATATCGCCATTAAAATCGCTCACGCCAGCTTGATGTCAGAAAGGAAAAACCATGGATACACGCCAGCAGTTATTTCTAGAAGGCCCAATTCCGCGCGCGCTGCTCACCTTAGCACTCCCCATTATTCTCGCGAATATTTTACAAACCGGTTATCAACTAACAGATGCATTTTGGGTTGGGCGTTTAGGTGCATCTGCGGTAGCCGCCATTTCCGTCAGTTTCCCCGTTACCTTTTTGGTGATTGCGTTAGGTTCGGGATTAGCCATGGCAGGCGCAACTCTAACGGCACAATACATGGGCGCAGGCAGGCAAGACATGGTCAACCATGTTGCGGCGCAAACTATGTTGATGGTGGTAATCAGCTCTGTTCTGTTTGGCGCGCTCGGTTATGTTCTAGCGCCCTATTTACTGACCTTGCTTGGCGTCGCGCCAGATGTTTACGCAAACGCATTGGGATTTATGCGCGTTTCTTTTGTGGGAATTATTTTTGTTTTCACCTATTCAATGTTTCAAGCGCTCATGCGCGGCGTCGGCCAAACACGAATTCCGTTATACATAGTCACCGGAACTGTTTTACTGAATTTTATTCTTGATCCACTCTTTATTTTTGGTTGGGGGCCAATACCCGGCCAAGGCGTAATGGGCGCGGCATTTGCAACCTTAGTTACGCAAGCCTTGGCGAGCGCTATTGGCATTTTGGTTTTTCTGCGCGGACGCCACGGCATCAAATTAAGTTTTCGCAGTTTTGCGCCCGACCCAGCCTATTTAAAGCGCGCATTTTTTCTCGGCTTGCCCGGTTCCGTTGAATTATCCACGCGCGCACTCGGTTTAATGATCATGTCATTTCTGGTGTCGAGCTTTGGAACGCTTACCATGGCGGCTTACGGCGTCGGTTCAAATATTTTGCAAGTGATTACGATTCCGGTGATGGGAATGTCCATGGCGGTTTCAACTTTGGTTGGTCAAAATATTGGAGCGGGAAATATTCATCGCGCTGCAAAAGTTACGCAGCTGGGTACTATATTAAGTTTTGGCGTGCTTACACTCACCGGAATTATCGCGTGGTTCTGCGCACCTTTACTTGTGAGCTTTTTTATTCCCGATGACGCCGATGTCATCGACGCAGGCGCACATTTTATTCGCATTATGTGTTTGGCGTGGGGCGGGATTGGAGTTCAATTGTGTATCGTCTCGGCGTTTCGTGCATCGGGAAATATGTTAATTGCCATGATCATCGCCATGGTGTCGCAGTGGATGATTCAATTCCCTATCGCCTATGTTCTTTCTAAACACACCATTCTGCACGCGCAGGGTTTATGGTGGTCATTCCCTATTACCAATATTGCCGTCGCCATTATTTCCATTCTCTGGTTTGCACGTGGAAGCTGGAAAACTGGTCGCTTAACGGAAGACGATAAACACAGCGCAAAAATTGTGGAAGAAGCATTTATTGAAGAAAGTGGGTTTGTGAAATAGTACTTTTTCTATTTTTACTTTTTAATTTTTACTCTTTACTCTTTACTTTTTACTTTTTACTTTTACATCAATGAGATAATTTTCAATGAAAACCAAATTGAAAAAGAAAGATTTCCCTGTCAGCAAGGTTCGCCATTTTTTAGAACCAGGGCCGATTGTATTAGTATCATCCAAATGGAAAGATGAAACTAATATTATGACCATGGGCTGGCATTCGGTTATGGAATTTTCGCCGTCATTGGTGGGCTGTGTGATATCAGCAGCTAATCATAGTTTTGAACTTATCCGCAAAAGCAAAGAGTGTGTAATCAATTTACCGACATCCAGTCTGATTGATGTAGTTGTGAAAATTGGCAACACCTCTGGCACAGAGATAAAAAAATTTGAAGAGTTTGGATTAACCGCAGGCAAAGCCACACACGTTGATGCGCCGCTGATTGATGAGTGCCATGCAAACTTTGAATGCCGTTTATACGACACTGCACTGATCAACAAATATAATTTTTTTATTTTTGAAGTGGTGAAAGCGCATGTTGCTGTATCACCTAAAAACATTGAAACATTGCATTACACTGGTGATGGGAAATTTATGTTATCCGGAAAAACCATAAGCAAGCGCGCATTATTCAAACCTGAAATGCTGTAATTTTTTTAAATCACTAATTAAATAAATCCAACTGAAAAAAAGCCTGATCTTCCCGCAAATCAATAAAGCTCACACCGACTCCCAATAAACGTACCGGTATATTTTTGCGAGCATAGGCTTCTTTACACAACTCCTGTAAATCAACTAATGAAACCGATGATTTACTACGCTCAATAGTTGTGCTGGTAAAATCATTGAATTTAATTTTTACAAACAGTTTTACAACTTTGTAATCATCTTCGACTCGTCTCAAGCGTGTAACGAGTTGTTGCGCTAACAGCGGAAGCTCATTTAAACAGCGATCAATATCCTGCAAGTCATGGGTAAAGGTATTTTCTACACTTAAAGATTTACGCCGCCGACCAACCGTAACTTCACGATCATCAATTCCCCTGCTCAAATTATATAAACGCGAACCCATAACCCCGAAGCGCTGGGATAATTCAAACACCGAAAATTTCTGAATATCCTCACAGGTAAAAATATTAATCTCAGCCAATTTCGCCGCCATGGCCTTGCCAACACCGTAGATTTTTTTAACCGGAAGTTTGGTTACAAAGGCTTGTACATCCGAGGGAGGAATAACAAATTGACCGTCAGGCTTATTCCAATCACTCGCCACTTTCGCCAGAAATTTATTGGGTGCTATGCCAGCGGAAATTGTAATTCCCAATTCATTTTTTACGCGCTGACGAATTTCTTTAGCGATCAAAGTTGCGCTGCCATGATGCAAACTTGAATCGCTGACATCCAAAAAAGCTTCGTCGAGCGAGAGCGGTTCAACCAGCTCAGTGTAATCGTAAAAAATATGCCGCATGTGTTGCGACACATCTTTGTAAACTTCCATACGCCCCGGCAAAATAATTAAATCCGGGCAAAGACGCTTCGCGGTACTCGACGGCATAGCAGAATGCACACCGAATTTTCGCGCCTCATAATTACAGGTTGAAATAACACCACGTCGATCCGAACTGCCACCCACTGCAATAGGCCTGTCGCGCAATGAAGGATCATCGCGCATTTCAACAGACGCATAAAAGCAATCAGCATCGCAGTGGATTATTTTACGCATGGCATCAGTGATATTTGAAAGCGCTCAAGTAGTAGGTGAAATAATAGACTCTGATTGAGCTTAAAAAGTGCGGTTTCCCCACATTAAAAGTTCTAATGCATTTCTTGACGCATTATAGCCCGACTGCATTATACTGTATTTACATACAGCACATCCAGAATCCCATGAACACTACGCCACCCGACTCTTCAGACCCAAATCTGGAGCAATTACTCAACCGCAGCGATATTTGGCGAGGCCAAATGCGTAGGCTTAATACGCGAAAATTAGATTTTAGTTATTAATTTTTCTTATCCAATAAATCGTCCCCGCTGCCACTGCTAAAGGAGTCATCACAATATTAAAAACGGGAATCATGCTGCCAAATAAAACGAGTCCACCAAAAGCAAAACTGTTTAATTTTTGTTGGCTCAATTGCATGCGAACTTGCGTGAAAGAGAGTTGATGATTGTCCGCAGCGTAGTCACAAAATTGCAATGCGAGGCACCAGCTGCCCCACAGGCCGCCGATGATTGCGCCCAGAATATTTGCGCCGGGTAAAAGCAGTAGTGCGAGTAGGAGTAACATTACACACAAGGAGCGCGGGATAAAATAAATAAGTTTGATAAGTTCGCGTTTGAAGGTGCGGGGAATCAGTTGAAGTAAAGATTCTTCAGGAGGCGAAATGCCGGTTGTATGCGCTTCTATTTTTTCGGCAAGCAAACCTAAAAAAGGTGCAGCAATAACGGTGGTTATTAAATTAAAAGAGTAACCGTAAATAATTAACATGATCAGCGCAAGAATTGGCGACAGCAGCCATTTAATCCACACTAACCAGGATGGCAAATAAACTTCAAAGCTCGCGAACATGCTTTGCGCGTAGTGAAAGGCGATTGTGCTGAGTACTATAAAGATCAGAATATTTAATGCGATGGGAATTAGAACGAAGCGGCGAAAACCTTTGCTGAAAATGAGCTGCAATCCTTCAGAAAAACAGCTCATCACATCTGTCGGTGAAGGGCGCATGATTTACATATTTATCCAGGAATTCATTGCGCGCATTTTGAAAGGATGACCTTCTATATTCAGGATTATGCCGTCCGGCAAAATTCTATCGATAGTGATGCCGCCAGCAATTTGTTCGTTAACGTGAAAAATATGGCCGTTAATTTTTACGCTGCTGTCGTTCACATCGTAATGATGCTCGCTGTAAGTGAGTGTCGGCACTTTTTCTAAAATATCTTTCTGTAAGTTGTGAAGCTCAGGCATGTTGGTGTATTGCGTTATGGATGTCGGCTCTGTGGGCGGCGGTGCAGCATACGGTGCAGGAGCGGGATCTACCGCGGCTTGGGTTTGTTCAGGCTGTGGTGTTGAAATGGTAATCGCAGTATTGGTTTCGGGAACTTGAGTTTGTTGATACAAACTGGTGACACTTTCATCAGGTGCTGGAGCATTTTCAACTTCTGGTGTTGGCTCTACTACTTCTACTTTTTTCTCAGCGTTTGATGGAGCTGAGTTTGCAGTTACGGTTTTTGCCGCACTTGAAGGATTAGTCGCGCTCGAAACAGGAGCAGCAGATCGCTGCCCAAGCCAATAGACAATCGCTGCTAAAATTAATATCCCGACAACAATTGCAGTAATAAGCAACACAGGATTTTGGCGTGGCTCATCGTCAAGACGTTGTTCGTGGTTGCTGTCGATTCCGGGCGTAGCTTCATTGCGCTTGCGCTCCTGGTCGGCTCGGTTTAATGCATCAAGGAGTAGTGACATTTTTACTCTGTTCTTTATTGGTTATTGCTTTACTGCCTGATTCTTTAAAATCAGTGATAAGTGTTTTATCGATACCGACTACCTCATTAACTTTCATTAATGTCTGCTCATCGATATTGCCTTCTGCTGTAATATTTTTTGTGCGTTGAAAAATCTTTAAGCGCTCTTGTAAAGCGAGCGTAAACAAATCGTCAGTCAGTGGATCTTTCTGGTTATCAATTTTAGCAAATTGTTGTGCAAGCCATGCAACGGTCGGGCTGCTGTCGCCAAGTACAAGTGTTTCGGTGAATGCCGGCGGTTTTTTCCATAGATATACAAGTTCGCCAGTCCAATCGCGGCCAATTTTGGTCAGCGGTACAACGCTGCGTTCTTGCTGTTCATTAATTACTAACGCGTTGTCAGCGTTAAGTCCGATCAATACTAAATAGGTTGAGAATTTTTCCGGTGTGGACATGATTAAAATCGCCGGACGATTTAATTCTGTTACATCAGTCCAGGTATGCGTTGAAATTTTTACGCATTGTTGATTAGCTCTCAATACTTTGCCGCAGGGACGAGTTTCCGGTGCGACGGGTACTGCCAAATAGCTAAAGAAAATATCTTCGGCTGCATGGAAATTACGAATTGCCACGTTCGATAACGCAAGATTTTGCGTTGGTGAAGAAACGGTTTTTATCGCTGTTGCAACTTGCGATTTCACCGGTGTTTTGGGAATCGGTTTTTCAGCGAATTGGGTAAAGTAAATCGTATTGATGAGCAAGGCTGCGAAGAAAAATGCGGCAGTAATTTTCCAGTACAAATGATATTTGGTTGGGGCTGTTTGATCCAACCCACCAATAACTTCTTTGCGTGCGGCGTTGAAAATTGTGTTATCAACACGTTGCTGATTTTTGCTGTAAGCGCCAATTAAACAGCGTTCACAAATTACATTGATCAAGCGCGGAATACCGCCGGTAAATGCATGAATGCGTTTAACAATCGGAAACGGAAACGGACCGCGTCCCTCCGTCATACCAGCCACTTTTAAACGATGGCGAATATAAGCCTGGGTTTCTGTGAGTGTTAATGGTGTGAGATGAAAACGCGCTGTAATCCGCTGTGCTAGCTGACGCAATTCAGGTTTGGATAAAAGCGTTTTTAATTCCGGCTGGCCTACCAAAATAATGTGCAGCAATTTTTGCGTGGTGGTTTCCAGATTGGTGAGCAATCGCACTTGTTCAAGCGCTTGGGGTGAAAGTAATTGTGCTTCATCAACCAGCAATATGGTATTGCGGCCACGGGTATGGTTGCGTAACAGGAAGCTGTGGAGCGCGTCCGTCAGGTCTTTAATAGTCGGGTCATCCAATACGTAGGATGCATCCAGCTCATCGCAAATTGTGGTCAATAATTCCGACACGTTGGACATAGGATTCATTACAATCGCTATGTCTGTATTTTCCGGCATTTGCTCCAGCAGGCAACGAATAATCGTGGTTTTACCCGTACCTACCTCGCCAGTGAGCATGACAAATCCGCCACCTTCTACGCCATAAAGTAAATGCGCCAAGGCTTCTTTGTGCTGTTGGCTCATGTACAAGTAGCGCGGGTTAACGGCTATTGAAAATGCGGGCTCTGTAAGGCCGAAAAAAGTATGGTACATAGAATCTGGTACTTAGAGTTGCTCGGTCAGTCTGATCAGTGTCGCTATCGTGTGTAGCAAGGCAAATTATTGTAAAGGCGGATGATAGCGGGAAATCCAGCGGCTGTGTTTTAAAATCACCGGATTAGCTTCGCATTTGGAGGTTAGACAAGATTTCTGTAAGGGGTTCAGGCTTGTTGCGCCAAAACTACGCAGTTTCGCCCTTGGGCTTTGGCTTCGTACATGGCACGGTCGGCGCGAATGAACCATTGTTCGCGGGATTCGTCTGACCGAATTTCAGCGCAACCAAAGGAAGCGCTGATGTTGCCTTCAGGTCCGATGATCTCGCTGGCAACCTGAGCGCGAATTTGCTCGGCAATGACAGCGGCTTCTTCCAGGTTGGTATTGCGAGCCAGCAATACAAATTCTTCGCCGCCGAAGCGATAGCCACGATCAGTTTTGCGCAAGCGCGCTGTTAACAAATTGCCAATCTTCACCAGGATCTGGTCGCCCACGCTGTGGCCAAATTTATCGTTAATGGCTTTAAAGTTGTCGAGGTCAAACACAATCAGGGTTGCCGGTGTTTGGTAACGGATAAAATCATTCTCACTGGTGCGCAGCTCTTCATCCATAACGCGGCGATTACCTAATAAGGTGAGCGGATCTTGCGATGCAAATATTTCCAGCTTTTGGCGCTGCTGCTCGGTTAGGTAGGCAAATAAGTACGCCATAGTGCTGCCGATAAACAGGGACGATATCATTGCGAAGGAGTCCAGGGTTCTACCCAGCCCCCAGGCAATCGGCAAGATGAGGATGATTGCCACAAGGTTTACAACAATAGCGCTCTTGGGGCGCAGTAGAAAAAAGTTAGCGAGAATTGTGGGGAACATCCAAAACACAAAGATTGGGCTGTTCATATGAACTACAGCTACAGCGCCGGTAGTGTAAAAAATTGCGGCAAAATTCAGCGAGAATGTCGTGACTTTTCCGCGTTTGCGAGAATAAATCGCGATTGAAATGGCAGCGCACACTATGGCGAAGTCGAGCAGTGCGTGGAGTTTTTCACCCTGCAAATAGCGAAGAATTACGAAAGGGCCAATCCCGACAGCAGCCAGCACGCCAAACACATAGACGAGACCCAGCTGAAATTTTTTGGACGCATCATCAAACATAAGGCTGTTAGCCCTCATTAAACCAGCGAAACAGGCTAAGCCATTTTTATAATATAGCGGTAAATCGCCATATTGCTGTATTTGTTTTATCCATCCCGACAAGTTGTGAAAAAAGCTTGGGTGCGCAAATTCTGCTGCGCGATTACAATACTAAAAATCTATTTAAGGATGGGGAAATTTATGGGCAAAAATCGCCTTGAAGCATTTAGCGATGGTGTGCTCGCCATTATCATCACCATTATGGTGCTGGAAATGAAAGTGCCGCACGGCACCGATTGGCAAACATTAAGCGGTTTACTACCCGTATTTTTTAGTTATGTGTTGAGCTTTATTTACGTCGGAATTTATTGGAATAACCATCACCATTTATTACACGCGGTAAAGCATGTAAGCGGCGGCGTACTCTGGGCTAATTTGCATTTATTATTTTGGCTTTCGCTATTTCCCTTCGTTACTGGCTGGATGGGCGAAAATCATTTCGCGCCCTTGCCAACAGCACTTTACGGCGTTGCATTATTGATGGCTGCCATTTCTTACTGGATATTGGTGCATTGCATTATTAAAGCCGATGGTAAAGATTCGCTCGTCGCCAGCGCAATTGGTAAAGATTTCAAAGGAATAATTTCTGTAGTCGTTTATGCCATAGCAATTCCGCTCGCATTCGTTCACGTTCTGTTGGCACAAATCGGTTACATCTGTATTGCGCTTTTATGGTTGGTGCCCGATAAACGCATCGAAAAAAAGTTTTCTGAAGATGCGCATTAATGAATTTATTTGATAGCCATTGCCATTTTGATTTTGTAGTTTTTGATCGCGACCGTGAAGCGATATGGCAAAAGTGCAATCAACTAAATATCAACTATTTAGTAATTCCTGGCGTCGCTTCCGAACAATGGAAAATTGCTGCCGATATTTCAGCGCAATACGACAATATTTATCATGGCATTGGGCTGCACCCCTGGTGGATAGACAAACAACTGCCTATCGAAAATATTGCTGATTATGTAGGCAAAATTAGTAAGCAATTACAGCAAAATATATCGCTAACAAAGTGCCATGCGATTGGTGAATGCGGGTTGGATGCAGGCATAGAAACACCCATGGAATTGCAGCAAAAAATATTAGACGTGCATCTAAAACTTGCACAAAAAACATCGTTGCCATTGATTATCCATTGCCATAAAGCTCACAACGAATTGTGCGAGCAATTACAAGCTTATAAGTTTCCTGCAGGTGGCGTTATTCACGCTTTTAGCGGCAGCTACGAATTAGCATTGCGTTATTGGAAAATGGGTTTTCGTTTGGGTATTGGTGGAACCATAACTTATGAGCGCGCCAATAAAACTCGCAAGGCTGCTCAGCAATTACCTATAGAATCCATACTGCTAGAAACCGACGCACCCGATATGCCTATTTACGGCAAACAAGGCGAACGTAACAGCCCTGAAAATATTCTTGTTATCGCACAAACGCTTGCAGATTTGCGTAACGAAACTCTCGAATATATTGCAGAGAAAACTACATCAAATGCGCGCATACTTTTTAAGATCAACTAATGTATAACCTCGACGATTTATCTTCTGTATCACTTGTAGAACTTGTAGCCACCCAAAATTGGCAAGCACAATATCGTTTAATAATCCAATGGGGAAAATTAATTCAGCCGAAACCTTCATTACGTACTGCAGAAAATTTATTGAAAGGCTGCGAAGTATCCGCATGGTTAGCTCACACAGAAGAAAACGGCTTACATAGTTTTGCGTTTGATAGCCACAGCCGCGTCATTAATGGATTAGCAGTTTTATTGTTATCGCAAGTCAATAGAAAAACGACAGCAGAAATTAATGCGGTTGATTTTAAGAAGATTTTATTGGACGTGGGATTGGAAAAACATTTAACACCATCGCGTAATAATGGGCTGCGAGCCATTATCGTAAAAATAAAAGAACAGGTGTAAGTGGCTAAACTCACTATTGCCGTTCGCCCTGTGCGAAGCAATCGAAGGGGACCATGCGAAATCCTTCGACTGCTCCGCGCTCAGGATGAACGGAAACATAAAATTAATTTGTAATCGATTTTTCCAAATACCGCTCAATCGCTTTAGTCGCTGCAACAAATCCAAAAGTACCTGTCACCATTACGCTTGAGCCAAAACCGCCGGCGCAATCTAATTTCACCCCGGCCTCCAAAAATTGTTTGTCCATACAGACGCTGCCATCGGGTTTTGGATAAACCATTTGTTCAGTGGAGTAAACAGCATCGACGCGGAATTTGCGATTTTTATCGCGTGAAAAATTAAAGTGGCGATAAAGTTGCGTGCGAATTTTTACTAGCATGGGATCACTTTCAGTGCGACCTAAATCCGCAACTCGCACTTGTTGTGGGTCGCGTTTGCCACCGGACGAGCCTACGGTAATCAAGCGAACTTTTATCGCCAGGCAATAAGCCACCAATCGCGCTTTGATATGCGCAGCGTCCATTGCATCTATAACAACATGATGTTGTTTTCCGATAAAAGAATTCATATTGTCTTGATCAATAAAATCTTCAATGGAATGAATAATAATGTCGGGATTAATATCTTTTAATCGCTCACCAATCACTTTATTTTTTGAGAGGCCGATATTGGATTTAAGTGCATGAGATTGACGATTGGTGTTGGTCACACACACATCGTCCAATTCAATTAATGTCAGCTCGCCAATACCCGAGCGCGCCAATGCTTCAGCCACCCAAGTTCCTACGCCGCCTAAACCGATAATTGCAAAATGTGCGTTGTGTAAAGCGACTAATGCGTTCTGCCCGTATAGGCGAGCGATTCCTCCAAAGCGTTGTAAATAATCGGGGGATAACTCGGTGTATATTGATTTGTTGGTCATGATAAAAATGTGCGGTAGGTATTTTGCGAATGCGCATTCTAAGCTTTGTAAACCCATGCGTCATCTTATTAGTAAGTATATTTACATTAAAATATAAGCAAACTTACGTAAAACCCGCAGCATTGTTAGTTGGATAAATTTATATTTAATGTGCTGGTAACTTATTCAATAAAATGTATGCTACTAATCAACGCAAAACGATTTGGCTTTTTGTTATTACTATTTTTTCGATACAAACTATATTGGTCTCGAATTTCAAACGCTTAATCATCAAAGCGTTATGTAAATTAATTCGATAATGTTGAATGTTAGATATTTATCCAAGAGGATTTTATGACTGATCTTTCCTTATTTGCTATCACACAAAAATGGCCCGCCCAGCGCCCTGATGTCCTTCAACTTTATTCGTTAAACACGCCAAATGGTGTAAAGGTTTCAATCTTTTTGGAAGAGACGGGTCTGGACTATGAGCCGCATTTGGTAAATTTTGAAACTAACGATCAGTTATCTTCGGCATTTTTATCGCTTAATCCCGATAATAAAATTCCCGCGATCATTGACCCTAATGGACCCGATGGAAAACCTATAGAGCTTTTCGAGTCGGGTGCAATTTTAATTTATCTTTCGGATAAAACTGGTCAGCTCGTGCCTGCAAGTGCCACCGAACGCTACGAAACTATTCAATGGCTTATGTGGCAAATGGGTGGCATCGGCCCCATGTTTGGTCAGCTTGGATTTTTCAATAAGTTCGGCGGAAAAGATTACGAAGATAAGCGGCCAAGAGATCGTTATGTCGCAGAATCTAAACGTTTATTGGGCGTGCTTAATCAGCGGCTGGAAGGGAGAGCCTGGATAATGGGTGACAACTATACAATTGCAGATATCGCCGTTTTTCCGTGGGTACGCAACTTGATTGGTTTTTACGAAGCGGGTGATTTAGTAGGAATTAATGATTTCCCTAATGTGATTCGCGTGCTCGACGTTTTTCTAGCTCGTCCTGCAGTGAAAAGAGGTTTGTTAATTCCATCACGTGGATAATATGCTTAAAGATCTTACTTAAATGAGCAAGATCTTTATGAAAAATATTAAGATTTTAATCAATAATATTTTTTGAAAACATATTCGAGTTCTTCAACGTTCACAGGTTTTGTTGCATGGGTACTGAAACCTGCATCAAGTGCGCGCTGAATATCTTCGGGTTGTCCATATCCAGTTAATGCAATCAATTTGCTAGTGACGCCTTGCGTTATTAGTTCGCGAGCAAGATCGTAACCACTCATATCAGGCAGGCCGATATCCAGCAAAATAATATCGGCCGAAAAGTTTTTTACCGCTTCAATTGCATCGCGAGCATTATAAACTGCTGCAGTTTCATGTCCTTTTAATTGAAGTAGTAGAGCAAGCGAATCCGCGGTGTCGACATTATCATCAACAATCAGTAAGCGTATGGGTGTTACAGTAGCAGTGCTAATGTTGCTTTCGTTACTGTCAATATTATCGCTAGACACCTCATCTGCCAAAGGCAAGCAAATTTCAATATGCGAGCCTTGATCCAAGCCATCGCTCATCGCGGTTACATAACCACCGTGCATGTGAATCAATTCTTTCACGCTAGCAAGGTTAAGTTGCGATTCTGCTTCTTTACCTACTAAATCTTGATCAGTATTTGTGCTGGGTTCAAATATTTTTGTCAATGAGCTGGCTGAAATCCCTACTCCATTGTCAATAATATCGATGACTGCCATTGAATCGATTTGGTGAAGATTCACCTGAATTTTTCCGCCCGTCACAGTGTGCTTGATAGCATTATTCAGCACGCTACTCAAACACTGCTTGATCCGATTTTTATCGATGCGAGAAAATAAATCAGGTTGAATTTTATAAGTAAACTTACGTTGCTGCGCGCTCACGCGTGAGCTTACGGATTGAATAACATCTTCAATAACTCGCCCGAGTTTAACTGTCTCATAATGCGGAAGAAAGCTTGACTGCGTTAGTGAATGCATAGCATGAGAGTTATCTAACAATTTATTATCTCGAATAGGAAAGTATAAGTAGTGAAATAGCGGTAGCTTAAAGTGGAGTGAAGTGCTTTACGGTGCGATACCTAACATTCGATTGGCATATCAAATGCTCTGTATGCTTAATAGCATTTTATTGTAGGGAAACATGCGCTAGCTATTCATAGGGGAAAAAAGATTTGATAGTTTCGATGATCAGCACGGTAAAAAATCAGAAAGGTGTTCTACAGATTCTTGCAATGCTTCAACAATTTTCTGGCATCGCCTGGTTCAAATTGTCTAATTCTTGTATTCATTTTTTCTTTCTTCTGTATGCATTCAATTTGGGTCAATATTTGTTTGTATGCCTATATTTTTACGCATACTGGTACCCGTTACAAAGTAACCGAGTAACTCGTAAAGTGCTTTGGCGTTTTCGTTGTACGAAAAAACGTGCAGGCCAATGCTGGTGACATTAAGTCTAAGGGCGATAGATT
>Ga0247741_1000853_pt1 | contig 16794 bp, 21 predicted proteins | sample UWRJL213509R2_FD_180945 | JGI IMG/M metagenome (GOLD analysis project Ga0247741, IMG submission 180945) | Plant litter microbial communities from Arlington Agricultural Research Station in Wisconsin, United States - UWRJ-L213-509R-2 | ecosystem: Environmental > Terrestrial > Plant litter >... | reverse complement strand
TTCAGTCCAATCTATCGTGGCTCTCGTTGTTCTGATGATGGAATCAGGTACGGCTGGACTGGGATTCGAATCCATCGTTGAGCTCGCAAAACACAAACCCTCTCAGATCTTTTTCACAGGCCGCAACTCAGAGCGCGCCGAGAAGATCGTCGAAGATTTTGAGAAACAGTGCCCAGACGTCCCGGTGACATTCCTTGAATGCGATCTTGCCTTCTTCGCCTCCATCGTCACAGCCGCCGACAAGTTCCTCTCACTTTCCTCCCGGCTCGATATCCTCATATGCAATGCTGGAATTATGGCGAAACCCCCAGGACTCACCACGGATGGGTATGAGCTCCAGTTCGGAACGAACCACATGGGTCATGCACTGCTCATCCAGAAGCTCCTCCCTACCCTTCTCAGCACCGCTGACGCAGGCGCAGACGTTCGCGTCGTCATCCTCACTTCCTTGGGCTTTCGCGGGCACCCCAAAGGTGGCATTGACTTTCCCTCGCTCAAAACCACTCGGAACGGATTCATCGGCCATTGGATTCGATATGGCCACAGCAAGCTTGCCAATCTCCTTTACGCACGGGAGCTCGCCCGGCGTCACCCCAACATTACCTGCGTTTCCGTCCATCCTGGCGTGGTGAAGACAGGTCTCGTCAGTGACCTCCACCTAGCGGATAAATTTCTGGTGTACATAACCAACGTAGGCCGCATGATGAACCCCGGGGAAGGTGCTTGGAACCAGTTGTGGGCGGCAACTGGGAATAAGGCTGATATTCAGAATGGGCAATTCTACGAGCCTGTTGGGGTGTTGAGTAATAACTTGACCAAGACGAGTCAGGACGATGACCTGGCGGCGCGTCTATATGACTGGACGGACAGCGAGCTGAAGCCGTTTATGATATAGGATCTTGTAGGAGACAATGAAGGTACCTTCCAGGTTGCTAGCCGCTGTGGCAAATCGGCTTTGACTTCACCAATATACATCAATTTCTTCGACTCCCCTTTCCTTGAATTAGGCCTGTACCTATTCTGGCGCATCCAAGGCGCATCATCCAAATTAGTTGCCTCGATCCTGTGTCTCGGCTCTAAACTTTGGGCCTTCGAAGGTGCTATCCCTTGCAATGCAATAATCGAAACACTTCAACCGGGATCCCGAAATCCAATGGCTCGGACATTTTTCAGGCAATGGCCTCGCTTTCGACGTACCATAACGAAGGGATTCTCTGCGTTCAAGACGATTGGCATTTATATATCTCTTGGCCACAATGACAACACCTTCAGAATGTCTGGCCTTGAACGTTCAAGGGTACTTGTCTTAGACAGACAGAGATCCACCTTGTCTGTTATGCACAGCGAAGTATTTTAGAAAATCTTAGCTGATCCGGCGCCGCTTCCGACTTTCTTTGTTCTTGCGAGGGTACATCAGACTCCAGGATGAGGAACTTGAAAGACCTCAAGAACCACCGCCTCACCCCGTCCAGCTTCCACCATGCAGACAATTACCACACACACATTTTTTGCCGTCCTCCTGCTCGGTATGTTGTGTTATTAATCTTCCTTCCGTCTCCACTCATTCCGAATTTACCTAGTTTTTGCCCTGGCACCTCTCCGTGGTGTCCTGGCTGACCTTAGCGATGCCATGTCCATCATCGACGACCTCACGAACGGCACCTTCAATGCTGTAAGCATATTGTATGTTATTCTCTTCATGTCAAACTGAATACCGTGCCTCCCAGTGCTCGTCGTCGTGTGATCCGCTGGCATCTGCGATTAAGACCTGTTTCATTGATACGAACGATGACGACCGCCAGGACGATTGCATCTGCACACAAGATAATGCTAATCATATAGAGACCTGTGCAACGTGCGTTTCGGGCATCGTTGGCACCACCGACGCCAACTTCAACCAGACCATCAAGCACGGTATTGACGGTGCGTGTCTCATGTTCCATTGTATTTGCTTGGTGGGGTTGAGACAATGGTCTCTTCAGAGTTCTATGACGAATGTGAAGACGACGGCCATCTCATCAAGGCAGTTTCGACTACTGGCTCTGGCACGAATAGTGCGACTGCGACCACCCCATCCCCGAGTCGCACCAACGCCGGTTCCCAGTCTGGTGCCTACCATGTAGAATCTGGTGCCATTGTTGGTCTCATTGGAGTCGTTGCCGGGGCTTTACTCTTGTGAGCCCACGTCACGGTTCTTTGGATTCTGCTCGTGGAGTGCCCTCCTTCTGTCGTTTCGTTCACTTCGTTCCATTGTATTATTATTTTTATCATCCGAACTTCAATGACTAATTTCGTGTTTCAAGTGAATCCCTCAATGAGAGTGTGTCTTGCATGGTACATCTCAACGGGCTCTACAAGTTTGTCTTTCTCTTGCGAAGAAATCCAGACGTGAGGGTAATCAATCCTTCCTTGCTTCCTTCCCTGGAATGGCCCCATCTCTGTTGTCTTTTTATTTTATTTTGGCCTTTGAAACTCCATAAAGTTAGGTCTTGAAATTATTGCGCTCATTCTCCACCCACAATGTCGTGTTCGCACCTCCTGGCTTTCTGTCTCCCGCTGTTTTTACAGGCGCAATAGAGTTCACACTCTTCAATCCAGCTTCTCGCATCACGCCTCTTAGTCTTCCCACTCCCGGTGATCCTGAACTCGAGGACTACCTCCAGTCGTGGCCAAAACAAGGTCTCTCACCTTCGCTGTGGGACATGCATGGAACCTAATGGCTTTCGACCCTCCAATTCCATGCAGCTGGCTACCTCTACTCGTATCCACGATGAAAATAAAATCTCCAATATTCGGTATGTGGTTTTACATTATGTCTTTCATTCAACGCTTGCACTCGTGGTTGTATGTTCGAGGTCCGCAAGCGATAGGAGAAGTTAGATCAGGCTCAAGCACGTCTGAGAATTCTGTGTGTGAGTACAACCATTCCGTTAATTTTTTCAACTTTTTTCCTATCTTACCACGGCCAAAAAATGAGGAAGTGAAGGGAAATACCCGGGATGCGGAAATTGTTGTAAAATATTTTACGGTAATTTTGTTCAAGCATGTGAATATTACGTCAGCTTTTGATACTGCAGAAAGGAGGAATGGCGCTTTAGGCCCAGTTCGGGATCCCGGTTAGGCGCGGGTTAGGTTTGGTCAGGTTACGATTGGTAAGCTGATCGGTATCACAGTCACATCAGTCACGCCGTGGGACACTCGCTCTTGGGCGAGCTGCGCACAGACCCCACGACGATAAAGCATAGCTGGTCATTGTTTCCCGCCTTCCCGACATTCATGCGCATCGCCCATTCAGCAACAGAATAACTCAATTTCTTTGGACATCAATACATTCTATGATATAATTGCTGTGTCAAGTGGGCGCCACAAAAGGATAAAAATTAGATGCTAAAAGCGAGTTCGCTGTTCGCAGCAGCGAGCTCGACGATGTCCTTCGATGGCGAGCTCAGGCGTTTGAGGTGTGACTCCGAGAATGGGAATATTTTTGGTTATGTTTGTTCATAACTGGAAAAACGTGATCTAACCTGGCCTAACCCGCACCTAACCGGGATCCCGAACTGGGCCTTACATCTCATCAACACTTGCTGAGATCTTTACAACACCATTCTACGCCAGTTCGTTCCATTCGGGCTGCGCTAGGCCGCAAAGTAGGCAGGACAGAATCCCAGTTTCAGCTATCTGCTGTTTATGGCGCGCGGCTTTTGTGGCGCGAGGTTTCAATACCCCACGTCCCAGAGAACAAACGCAAATTTTCGCTAAGATCGCCTACTAGTACGCTAGATTCTTCAGCAACCTCGTCACCGCGCGACTCTTACCTCAGAGGGCTTGAGAGGGCTGGGATGGTCAACAATCCGGAATGTCCTTATGATCTAATTTCAGTCGATGAGCGCCTCGACATGCTCAGAGAACGCGAACGGCGCTGGACAAACCTCGATTGGGCGTGGAGCGCAACGCTGGCCACACCTCCAATTACTTCTGACCCGACCTATGCGCACGGCGGACCAGTGTACCTAAACAAAGAGGACGCCGAGGAGAACACCGTCGGATTGCACTCAGTCTGTTTGCCTTTGAAGGCGACGGACGATGTTAAATGGACAGAGATTGACTTGGGAAAAACGATTTTGATATCAACGCTTGCCATTGAAGAACATGACCTAATTGTCTGCATTACCTCGTGCGCTCAATAATCCTGATCCACGTGTTGTGCTGAACTAACAACGCCCTTCCTCAGCACACCACATGTGGTTGAGTCTGGTCACCCTTCCGTGCTGATACAGGCACACTTCATCCAACACTCCACTCATCTGCCACATCCGCTCGCATCTACATCCATTTTGGATGTCTGCATCCTCAAAGACAAGGGGGGCATGCCCATGGTCAACGCTGTCGTAGCTGGTGACAATCTTGCCCTGGTGGTTTCCACTTATTATTTTTGGGAGGGAGATCTGAGCGAATGGAATTGGAGGACAGGCGTGAAGAAGGGGGAGGTGCACGTTCCTGAGCCACGACTCGGACTCCATTTCCTCAGAGAGGACTTACTGCTCAACGGAAATCTAACCAACATGTCTCTCGACATTTACCGCATCTCGGAACCTAACTCGACGTCGTGGTTGAGCCATGAAACGGAAGGAAACGAAATCGGAGCCAACCACGTACGGCTCGTCCATAGCTTAGGCCTTCCGCGGATTAATGAGATTGACTACGAAACGATAGAAATTTTCTGTCGTTCGCAGCCTCTTTTCCGTTGCCACCTCCCCGAGAACCAAACCTCCCGTTCATAAGCAACCCACAGAGTGCCATTTTGCTCATTGAAGTAGGCATTCGGAGGGCGGACTGGGGCAGTGAACCGTTTCGGACATTCTTTTTTATCGTCCATTGCCGCACGTTGCTGGAGATGACACTTGAGGCGATGAACTCGCCGACCCAAGATTCATCAGAAATTAAGAGGGTTCCATGGGATTCATGGGGCCCCCACTCGACTCGGATGCTTACCGACGACTCAATAACGGAGGATTGCTCAGCTGCATCTACCGGGACGCGGTGTATTTGGCTCCACGGACCTCATCTCGAGGTACTGAATTTTGGTTGTCACCAAACAGATGTGCGGACGATGCAGAGAGATTACAATGAACCGGATGCCAACGGTGTTCAAGTCCACATGGTCGACACCGAGAGTATCTATCGCATTGCAACAGGCCCTTTCACGCAGGACGTTCGGACAAATTTGCCATATGTATCAAGTAGGCGTTTGTTGGATCTCGAGAGGGCTTGGGACGGCGTCTTGATGGACGATGAGAGAATTGTAGGTTTCACCAGAAGTGCCCTTCATATTTTACATCTACAACCCTAGTATTTTGTCAAGAAGACAAATTCCCCGATATCTGCTCCTCTGCGTCACGTTGTGAGGATTTCCCTGTTCGGTCTGCGTTGAATTCTGCACTGTAGTGAGCCCAAGCACGAGGTCCTTCGTTCTCCGTCCAGCAAGACATATGGGACAACTTCAACGGATGCGGTACTGCCAGTGGTAGCAAACAAAGTCGCCGTCAACTCCGATTTCCAATGTAGTCAGCAGAAGGACGTTACCACAATTTCACTGTCTCTCGAAAGGGTTAACTAGCCCGGGTCAAAGGTAGCCGCAACGCCTGGATGCTCCCAGACCCCGACATACTTTCGTGAGAGAACGGAGGCGCACAATATCTGAAATCTGTAATTATGTATCAAATGCTCGTTGGACAAAGATATAGCCAAAGTGAACTTCAAGTCAGTGGGAAGTCCGAGACAGTGGGGGAAAGTGCAGAGCTACATACAATGTGCACGTTCAGAGTCGAGATCCACATGGAGTGCGCGCCAGTAGGCGTACTACGAATAGTGCGCGTAATACTCGAAATTGGCTACAAATGGTACAATGTTAATTACCAGAATCGAGCTTAATGTCGGATCCGTCACTAGAGATGGTTGTCCGCAGAGGTCCTGGCTAGTTAACCCTTTTCTCTGCCCCGTTCCTCTTTTGCTCCACCAGATTTACCCTGCGAGTATTCAGGTACCAATTGTACATTGAGAATTCCTATTCGCGGTCTTAGGTCAGTTTTGTTCCACCTTACATTTCTGCCCGTGTAATCTGCGACAATCGCCTTTTCCGTACCGCATCAGCAGCGATTGTTGTTTCTTCTTAGTCGGGGTATCAGGGTATCAGGATTGCCTCCAGACCGCTGTGATCGTTAGAGGTCAATAGATTGTGGGCCACAAGGGTATTACAGAACCCAACCATATTAATCTTATTGGTGCTGTACGCGTCTCGCATACTTTTCGAGCTCATGGCCAGCTACGTAACTTGAAGGGAAAATATGAATTTTAGTGCAATTCATCCTATTCTCCATTTCTAAATGCATGTAACGTGTATCCAATGTCTTCCACCGAACCACTCGTCGAGACATTATTTTGTTTCTCTTAGGAATGAGGCGCCTTCGACGGCGTCCAAGACAACTTGATCCAAAACGAAAAATGGATCTGCAATGTCGCAAACGTCGAGAATAATTAGCAATAATGACTGTGTCATCAATCGACCCAACGTTGTGCAGATAGACATAGTTCGGGCTTACACTACCCTTACGTTGGTGAGCGTTACTGCTAATTGGGACAGCCACGGGCGCTAATCCCGCTACTACCACCGACGCGGCAATCACAAAGACGGACATGCCTAGTATGCTGCATCCGGTGAAACGAGGGTGGCGGATAGCGTAGTAGCTTTCCTTGGTGCTCTAATCATCACGGTGAATGTCCTGCGCAGCCTAGGACGTTTCAGTTGGTGTCTTTCCCAACAACTCTCATGCTACATACATTTTATTGACGCTGAATTTGTTGCTATCCTTCCCCAAGCTCGTCAATCAGATCTTCAAGTTCCTTGGTTATTGTGAACTCAATAATCGTTCATGCAGGCCGGAAGATTGGGTTGCCCGTTTATCTTATCGGCTTTGTGCATAGCCCTTACTGGGTCCGGGATCAGCGTAGTCCACGATGCTGCAACGTTTTCATAATTACAACCTACAGGCATCCATCCAAGTGCATCGGCGGAGCATAACTGAACGGCTCCATTGCTGCATGCATGCACACTGTATCCTCTACTTCTGGAGGCCATTCCTGACCCAACCTCTTTGCCTCTCATAACTATCGTACATCATGCTAAACAGTCAGACTGATGTCCATTCAACTCTATGCCTTCTTATATTTGGTAAGTGTTCAGACTTGCTATCCTTTGGATGATGATATCGAGATCCTATCAAGCTATCACTATTTCAGTAAATTTTGCATATGCTGCGGTTCTTGATAATATTCCAGGGGAGGTAGGCAACATCGACGTCTCGAAGCTTATATGACAAGTTTGAACCCTTATATTTAGTGTCAATCCCTGTGTAAGGAGATATCGACGTCCCTTGACCCGGAGGTGAGCAGAGGAATTTACAACAATTTCAGTCCAAGGATGAAATCCAACTCTCGTCTGCGCAGACTTGCATTTTTCAGACATGTCTCTGCACGAGCGCTAGTGGTCGAGACCTGCAAGGTTGTATGAGCTGCCTATACAGACTGTCGCCATCACCAGAGACATACGACGCCGCTCAAGGCACTCTCAATAGTAAATCATTCTCTGACTTTGAAGTATTTTCCCTGACTCAAACCCATAGCCTTCGGTGATGTATGTGGCGCCCAATTTGCCGGTCTCAATATTTCGTCTATTTCCACGTCTGCGACGTCGGCCTTCTCAACCCCAGGGTCTACACAGCCGCCGACTTCGCCAACTACCTCCAGTCGATCGTCACATGCCCACCCACAGCCATCTCCTTCAAGGACAACAGTTGTAGCCCCAACGTCGAGTGCGGTGAAGCCAGCCCTAAGGCCACAGAAGTGCAGTCTTGTGCGCCCGGAACTTGTCGTACAGAAGACAAAGCGATCTGCTTCGTTAACGTCTTCCGCGAGAGGTCCAAGTATCGATCCGAGAGAATCGAGAATAATCTTATATACATTCCTAATGACCCTCCTTGTCATAGTGTTGTAGTAACTTGAACCGGAGACGAAATGTGTACATATAAAGTGCGGATGGTGGCGGTCACCACAGAGAAAATACGCAGAGATCTGTTACGAATAAAGCAAGTATAAGAATCTCAGGGGATCTAGGAAGGGCAAGCCCTGCATTCGTATTTGTACTTGGCGTTGTCCCAGGTGCAGAGGAAGTAGAGGATCCCGGGCGCTTGAGGTTGATGGGAGGAGTCGGATATCTCTTACAGTAATCATTCGCCCACTCTACAGCATTGCGTTAGTAAAGGTCAGCAGACACTAAGGTCGTCATACCATCAACAAGCAATTGGCATCGGTCCATGATACCGTCAGCATACGGTGTCAAGGCTATTACGCAGTTGAGACAATTCTCAAGGTTATGAGCGTTCTCATCAGTGCATACGCTCGATAAGCTAGGGTTGTACTAGAATTGAGATTCAACATTAGCAAAGTATGGGGCAAACTTTGCAAGGGGACGTACCAGCGCAGCTCCCCGCACAACGTCACAGTCTACATGGCACTGGGTATCTATGTCAGCGATATCTTTCTAGGGAACCCTTATGATACGAACAGCATCTGGTATAGCCTGGAAGAAAGTCGAGAGGTTTCTTGCAGCCAGGTGTTGCCAATTCACACGAGCATCCAAGCGCAATGTGTCTCTCGGCAGGAGCGTGCCTTTGGGTTGGAGCGAGATCAGAGTAGATAAGATCAAGAGATGGGCAGCACGCACTCTTCACAGAACCAAAGAACGCGCAAAGAAGACAGAGAAACGCCGGCAAGACAGTCGTGAAGTTCATGATACTGGCCCCCGAGTCCAGACGAGGTGGTGGTTGCACTCCAAGGGCAAGCACTGTGCAGTCCGTGGGATGCACAGAGATCGCGTGAATACGGAAGGGACCTTTGTTGAGGATAAGCATCAATATGCCCCAAGGTCGTGTGTCAGAAAAGGGTGGTGTGCGGAATCGGGATGGCCAGATAAGATGACAGTCATCGCCTCCAGGGATACCGGGATCTAGGTCCGTTCAGAAAACATTAGGCGCCCTCCTTCTAGAGTCCAGATCCAGCTAATCATATTACGTTCACCTTCGCATGTCGCGAATCCGTTCAGTCCTTGTTCCAGTGCTTAGCAGTGACATAGAAAATGGTGCCTCAGTATGGCATCCAGCTGACAGTAAATCATTCATTCGGGTGGATCCTCTGAACATCGTTGAACGTTGAACGTTTGATGGTGGTGGTGGTGAAACCCGGGAATCTCACGCTTCAAGCACTGCTTTTGTTATGCATAGAGCGTCCGTGATCGAATCGGGTCAGTAACTCTTGCTTCTCTAGCTTGAGCCTAAGTGCCTATATCATGGATCCTTCATGAAGTTTTACTGGACAGAAGACTCAAATTCACCGTTAGGGTTCACGGTTTCTTACCTTCATGCACATGCGCACCACTGCTTCGAAAGCCATTTTTGTCGCTACTGTTGTTAACGTTGTACCTCAAGGTGAGTATCCACCGCGCTCATAACGATTGAAATATTGAACTTGAAGCTGGCGTCGTTTAGTACATGCTTTGGTCAACGGTGGCACCTTTTCAGACTTCCTCGTCCCTCGACAAACTTCCGGCGTGAGTGAACTAGTTTATGTATTATGTATTGCTTCTCGCACTAACATCTGATTCAAGTGCGATGCAGCCTGCGCAACGTTTCGGTCGCTAGTAAATGTAAGTCCTGGTGTTTCAGCAGCCTGCACTCTGTAGTACTCACCAGATGAAACTAGACGTGTACCACGAAGGCTTGCCTCTGTACCACATACACTTCATCAGGACTTCAAGACTGCGTGAATTGCGCCATCTTTGCAGATCCCTCAGCGGCAACCATCTCAGCCGCTCAGGATCTCATAAAGAGTGCGTCCTTCCTTCCCCGAAGTCTGCGCCATATTCCAGTATGATCAAACTTTGGTCCGTTCAATCTTAGCTTTCGACGCGACGTGCACAGGATACTCCCTTCCAGCAGTCACTGTTCCGGCAGGCGCACCCACGAGCTCTGGTGTTCCCCTAATCAGACCAAGTATTGGGTTGACTGGAAAACCTTCGACGCTTCCGCCACCTACAGTGGTCAATTCCAATTCGGTACCACCAACTGGAACAACAACCAACCTTACAAGTAGCGGTGGTCCAGGGCTCACTGGAGGGTCCTTCTCGGTACGACAGGCTACTAGCGTGCCCGTGTACGTCTTCGGTTTTTTTGTGGGTGTTGGCGCAATATTGGTTCTTTGAGCATAGCTCGAAAGGTTGTGTTCAGTCAAAATACCAGCGCTCAGCGCTCATCGGTATCGTTGATGATGGACAACTACTGTGTAACTGGATCATAGTTAGTAGGCCCTCTCGCCGATCTCCAAATATAACAGCTACTATACATGGTTCTGAGCGGTGGACGTTTTCGTGGGCCATCGGCTGTGTCAATTCAGGTCCCCGTACCGGCCGGAATATAATAGGCGCCCGGAGGTAGACCGTGTGACTCACACTCCACTTTGACGTGGTACATATCTCTTTCTTCTAGCTGACGGAGGTGTACTCCCAGTCAGGGGGGACCAGCTGGCGATGAATCTCGCAAAATGTAACACTTCAATTGGATAATCAACTCGGATTGCAGCTGTTCCTGGCGGGATTTGAATGTAGCCTCATGGCAGAGGCGCACCTCGGCAAAATTAGAGGCGTCAAAACGTCGTGCTGATTTCAGGGACATGTCACATCGGCGTCGAACAGCAAAAATTCCGGATCTGTACGGTTATGATGAGTCAAATGAATCCTGACCTCTCTTAAGGCGGGGATCGACAGAGAAAGCCATCAGGGCATTTCGTCTTCTCCTCCAACCGTAGCCGCACACCATAGCCTTCCAGCCGAGTCATGTTCTCCAAACTTGCGCTCCTCTCGACTATGGTCGTCGTCCCTCAAGGTGAGTAGATGCCCATTCGCTGTGCTCGTTCCAAAAGCTTATGGTGTGCAAAGTGCTTGCTCTCGTTGGACGGGCTCCGTTTTCGCACATGCTAGTTGCCCGACAAGGCACGGCTGTAAGCAGCGCTTGGCAGTCGTTAGCTCGGCGTTTACTCATGTTAACCTATCTTGCAGTGTGACGCAGCTTGCTCGGTGTTCCAAAGTGCGCTCAATGTGAGCGACCTCGTCTTGAAATAGTGGAATGTATCTCACTCTCTTCTAGACCTGCACGACCGCCTCATGTCTCTGCACGAGGTCCGTCAACAGTGGACTCCAGAGCTGCGTGACCTGCGCGGTCACCGCAAGTCCAGATGCTGCGACGGTTGCTGCTGCACGGACGCTGGTCGACAGTGCGTTTGCTCATTTTCGAAGGACTTCATCTAAACTCACAATTGACAGCATTCGCCTCGACTTGCTCTGGGTTTGGTCTTCCACCGGTTACAATCCCTTCACCTACCACGCCCCCTCCAACTACACCCTCGCCACCAATCTCAACCCCAAGACCAGTAACTCCCCCGCCAGTCACCCCAACGCCATCGACCACACGTACCACACCCATTACCACACCCACCCTACCTACGACTGTCTCGCAAGTCACTGTTACAGCTCCTACCACTGTCTCGCGAACTATCGTTCGACCGGGCGACAGCACCAGCGTTGACAGCACGGATAGCCCCTCGTCTACCCCATCTCCAAACACCACCAGCGCCGGTTCACCCCGAAGCATCTTCTCGAGTGGTGCAGTGGGACTGGCCATTCTCCTCGGAGCACTTGTAGCTCTGTAGGCGGATGAAGCCAATCCTAGCCACTTGTTGGATGGCTGGCAGGACTTTTGATCTTGAACGCTTTAAGTTTACGCTTCTGGGTATGAAGGACTTTCTATCATGAATAGAAGTTGTCCGTTATTTCTTTGGTTATCGAATAGCCGCGTGCGATGAAGCTTGAGTTCACTATGTTTCATCAACACCCATTCCTCAAGTCTCGAAAATTGTATCCAGGACCCCTCTGGAGTTTGCCTTGGTTCGCAAAGATACCAGGTACAGCGGCGGCCTGTATGACTAGGTCCTTATCGGCGGCTAGTCCAATAAGCGCAAACGCAGATAATTCTTCGTCACTCCTGACCTGTACCTATATAGATTCGAGTCTACTCGGATCTTCTGTTTAACGTCACAAAGACGTTGCATTGCACAAATTCCTAACTTGAATGACCGAATGACCATGAATTGATTTCAGAGCAGCAAACAGTTCTGGTATGAGGATGAACGTAACGTCGTAAGTAGTCCATCATTTGAAGAGAGATTCAAGGACCATCCTAGACGGGAGGTATTGCTCCTCCGAACGCAAAAATGCACACAACTGGAACGAAGCATGAGGGTACGCGAGAGCCATGATGGAGGGACGTGGACAGGGGGCATAGGTTGGACGCAGTCGTCTGAGTGACGGCGTGCTGAGAAACACACAGGGGCTCGGGCCGGTGGCACACAGAACGTTCCCACGAGGCCCCTCCCTCCGCCGAAACAAATTTGACTGTGACGCGCCTCGGCAAACGACGTCGACAGCTCTCACCACCTCCTCCCATCCTCCTCCTCCTCAAAAGCTACCGGTGAGCATAAACCATGGCCCCGACAAACACAGCGCTATTCCCAGTCCCAGTACCCTCGCCAGTTGTCGGAGGTGCTGGAGGCGCTCCTTCAGCCTCTTTGGTCGAACGCGCCACAGAGTTTCTGACAGAGCATAAGAAGGCCATCTTGATTGGTGCGGCAGCTGCAGCTGTTGCGGGTGGTGTTGCCTATGCGCTCTACGCGCCTTCGACGTCAGGCAGAAAGGATGGCGAGGGTAAGAAGAAGAAAAAGTCGGGTAGCAAGGGCTCCAAGAAGAACAAGCCCACCGACGATAGGCCTATCCTTGAGGAGAAGAAACCTAAGGTTGAGGATTTACCGTCTGGTACGTTCACTCTTTTGCTTATTCTGTCTTGGTCGTTCATTGTTTTTACTCTATAGAAGAGAACTTTGAGATTCTGTCAGCAGAGCAAATCTTCGCGTTACCCGACGAGGTCTGCATAACTCATTATTATGTTCTCTCACTCCTCTGACAGCATAATGTATCATTCCATTAGAGCCGAAGTAAAGTCGCTGGAAAGTTCAAGTCCAAAGGCAACGCCGCCTACCAGGCCCGCAACTTCGAGGAAGCAGCAGAGCTATACACCCGTGCTATTCAAGTCTCACCAAAACCTGAGCCAGTATTCTACAGCAATCGCGCAGCTTGTGAGTCCTTTGCTGTTGGTTTTGTCTCACTGCGTTGTGGGCGGCACTGGAGAGTCAGGGTTTCCCTTCGACCGGCTTCCATACCATACAAGCTGGTTCCATAACGCCCTTGTTTCAATTCCCTCTAAATTTCTTGTCTCTTGGGCTGCTGCAACGGTCTTAGAGTCTTTGTACTAACCCGCCTTCGCTAACAGGCTATGTCAACATGACACCCCCAAAACACGAGCTTGTCGTCCACGACTGCGACGAAGCCCTCAAGCTCGACTCCAAATACGTCAAGGCACTCAACCGGAGAGCACTCGCACTCGAGGGCCTGGAACGGTATGAAGAGGCGCTCAGAGGTTCGTTATCTTCTCTTCGTTGACATTGAAAATAAGCGCTGACGCGATGTTCAACTCTAAATTTATTGTAGACTTCACGGCGGCGACTATCTTGGACAAGTTCCAGAACCAACAGACGGCAGCTGCAGTTGAGAGGGTGCTAAAAGTGCTATCTACGAAGGAGGCTAAGCAAATGTTGGAAGTGAGTCTTTTCGAATTTCACTTCCAAGACCAGCTCCTGATAATCATCACCTCGTAGGGCCGACCGCCAAGATTGCCCTCTTATACATTCATATCTGCATACTTCGCTGCTTTCCGTCCTCGTACGTTCGAGAGCCATTCACCAATGATTGAAGATATTGAAATATTTTTTCTGCAGGTGCCCACCCCGCCCTTCCGGAGGAGCCTAGCACAGGAGATCAAACGTTGATTCTTGCACTTGAGGCCCTAGACGCGGCAGACTACACTCATTCGGTGACATTCGTGAACGAGGCTATCGAGCAGGGCATTTCATGGGATATCGGTCGTGCCGAAGCTTTCAACTTGCGGGGTACTTTCAAGTATGTCCATTTCTCAATTTATTTCGCGAGCAGCATTTATTAATACCACTATATAGATTCCTCATGGGCGAGATTCTGAGTGCCAAGGAAGATCTCGAGGAGTCCATTCGCCTCCTCCCCACCTTCACCCAATCCCTGGTCAAGATTGCATCCGTGCACATGGAACAAGGCGACCCCAAAGCTGCATTCGACTGCTTCGAAAAAGCCGTCGAGTACAACTCGGAGGACCCGGATATCTACTACCACCGCGGCCAGGTGTTGTTCATCATGAACGAGTTCGAAGAGGCTTCGACCAACTACGTCAAGAGCAGCGAGCTGGATGAGGACTTTGTGTTCAGCCATATTCAGCTGGCGGTTGCTCAGTATAAGATGGGCGAGGTTGCGAAGAGTATGGCGACGTTTAGGAGAACCCTGAGGACGTTCCCTAATAGGAGCGAGCCGTTTAACTATTAGTGAGTGTTTGCAATTCGTGGTGGTGTATGCTTGTGGCTCATCATGTCATGCAGCGGTGAACTACTTCTCGATCAGCAGCGTTTCGAGGATGCGGTTGAGAAATTCGACAAGGCCATTGAGCTTGAAAATGCCAAGTAAGTCTGTTGTCCTGTTTTTGTGCTCTCAATCATTCACGCCTTTGCGTTTTCTACTTACCCCTAGACCCAAGAGCAAATCTCCACCCAATGTCCTGCCACTCGTCAACAAAGGCCTGGCTCTGTACCAATGGAAACAAGATATCAGCGCCGCCGAGAGGTGTTGTCATGAGGCACTGAGGATCGACAACGAGTGCGAAGCGGCTGTCGCAACACTTGCTCAGTTGAGCCTGCAGCAGAGCAAGATCCCTGAGGCTAGCAAGGTACAGACGTCGATGTTATCATGTGTGTATTGTGAATGCTGACGCGTTGTGATTTGGCAGATGTTCCAGAGGCAAGCGGAATTGGCAAGGACAGAGCCTGAACTGATCAATGCCTTGACGTACATGCATGCAACGACGAGCCAGGCCGAGTTCTTGAAGTCTTATCCAGAAATGGCCGTTCAGCTGGGTCAGATTGCGCAGACTATGATGGGATGAGGGACGCGTCCGAAGGTTCCTCTCCGTCTATCTGTGAACCTATCTTCATGTTTACTCCCTCATCTATATGGAGCCTGGCGCGTCGTTCCACTCCTTTGACTTCATTTCTGACGCTATCCAGCCGCCCCATGTTTAATCCCTAATTGCTGTCTCTTGTCGAATCTCTCTCGGCTTCCTCAAAGACGCTGTTACTTACATTTTGCTATCGTATTTACTCATGATGCATGCCGCCCTCTGTAACAGAGACGACCCACCACCGCTCATAGATCCAAACTCAATTTATTTCGTGTGATATCGACGATCGGTTTTCTATTGGTGAGATGTTACAATGTTGCTTTGGTGAAATGGGTTTGACACATGTACATTGGTACCTTTCTGTACATTGTCGCCATCAACACTCTATCTAATCTGGTGGATGTGCCCTCAGTCGTCAACGAGATGGAGGCGGACTTGCACATTTAGCTATTTAAGAACTCAACATAATCTCCTGAGGCTGACGCGTCGACGCCCCAAGCGTTCTGGCAAATCACATATGAGACTACCTCCTGTCAAAACCCAGAAAGACTAGGTCGCCGCTGGCCATAAAACTTTCTTCGTACTTACGACAAGCATTGAAAAGAGGTAAGTGGCATTGGTAAGGACTCAGGAGTGTTACATTAACGGCATTTTGAATACGATTTCTCGATCCCACTTAAGGGTCGGATCATTAGGCTCCCCTTGAAATTGCAAAAAGCTCTCGTCTGCATTCTCTCCTCACCTCCTCCGCAGCTTGCTGCCTGTGCTGTCCAACTCCTTGTCGACATGTTTTCCACATTCCAAATTCAACCACCACCAAGGCAAGAATGGGCATACTATGTCCCTCGTGACTTCGCGTCCACTCAGACGTCATTCCCAGTGGAAACTCCACCAGCTCGACCAAGACAGCATGTTCGAGAATGGGCAAACTATATCCCTGGCGAATTCAGTTCCACTCGGACGATAGAGAAAATCCAACCTATTCAAGAGGCAAACTATATCCGTCCTGACTTCGCGTCCACCCAGACGACATTGGGTCAGAAACGGGCTAGAGAGACGAGTTTTCAGACTCGGACAAACCACGATACAACACGGGATGTAGCTCCAAATACGAGCCTTTCGAATTCGACGACGCGGGATGGGTTGGGACTCCAGTGGGTGGATGACCCTAATTCCGCAAGCGCAAAACGGCAGCGCGTTGGCACTGGCACACAAGGAGATGTGCTACTCAGAGCCCCGGAAACCCAAGAGTTATACCGTCCTGAACTTGTTCGTCAAGGGCCTTCTCCACCTCATACTTTGCGCAAAGTATTTCGCTGGCCAGAACTACCTGACTGCTCCACTTCCGATTGCTCACCGCAAGAATCAGAGGTTGCATCCCCCTCATCCGAGTCTTCATTTTCATCCACATCTGAGTCCACATCACCGGAGCCTCTATCTTCATCCTTCGAGAGCTACACGGATTCTACTATGAAGAGTGACCTGGCGCGGAATCGACCCATTCCCTCGAACTTCCAGGTTCAAGGACGCAGCACGACTG
>Ga0247741_1000852_pt1 | contig 16807 bp, 14 predicted proteins | sample UWRJL213509R2_FD_180945 | JGI IMG/M metagenome (GOLD analysis project Ga0247741, IMG submission 180945) | Plant litter microbial communities from Arlington Agricultural Research Station in Wisconsin, United States - UWRJ-L213-509R-2 | ecosystem: Environmental > Terrestrial > Plant litter >... | reverse complement strand
TGAAGTTCCAAGTCGAGAGACTTGAGTGAAAATTTGTTATTGGAAGGCTCATCTTGCCAGTGGAACTTACCGGCACTTACTATATGCACTGCTTAGCGTAAGGTTAACTGACTCAATAATGCCGACGAGGGGTACCAGTGTTGTAAGGGTAACAAGTGATTAGGGTAAGATATACGGCCTAATAAGACCTCGATATGCTTGCCTGAGGACACATATTGGCACTCATAGTACGTATCAGCGCTTAATGCAAGGTTACATGGCCCAATAACGCCAACAAGAGGCGATAGTCTTAATAGCGCTTTATAAGCCATACACGAAATTAGCGTAAAGGATGAAATCTGATAAGGTCTCGATAGGCTTGCTCGAGGACACTTATCTGCACTCATTATAGGTACCAACACTTAGCGTAAGGTTACACGGCTTGATAAGTTGCTGATCTGTCCTCTCACAGAAACCGATAAGTTCTTGTAAGTCCATCAGCTGCCGCAAGTACTTATACGCAAATGGGGATTTTTCCGACAGACAAGCGCCCACTTTCTGAATCGGGCGAACGCATTAAAATCCCCAGTTCTAGCACGAAGAACTCCTTTCCACTCAAACACATGCATTGCCATGATTCTCTCCCCACGTATCCAACACATTTCATGCCTCTATCATGCGGCTCAATTTCTGACAAAATATTCGCTGGTTCATGTTTTTTTTTCTCTCGAAATTTCGATCATTTCTTCTCATTTTCTCGACTCTTTCTTTGTCTACTGAAAAATTACGCGCCAGTTAGCTATTTCTGAATTCTAAACTCAAATCGTTCTTTTCTATGATAACTCCTATTTTATCTGGTGCTTTAAGTATATTAACCTCGCGGAAAGTGCTTTTTACACCAGTGAATTCACAAGAGATTCTCTCACCAGTCAAGTCCAGTTTGGAGGCCCGTGTTAGCCCGTCGCTCACAGCAAGAGCCAAGTACATCATCAAGTCATCAAGTTCGAGGCATGGAAGCCTTTCAGTGCAGTGCACATCCAGTTTCGATCGCGCACTCGAATTCACTTCCCTTCTTCAACCGGACTTCTCACGCGTAACAGTACTCGCTCCACCGTATGAGTAGTGCAGCATTCAAATGCTACTCCAATACATGACATCCCACTATGAAATCACACCGAATGCCCAGCACCTACCAACATTTATCAATTCATCTCATCACCAAACCCATCACAATTCCAACGAGGCAGATATCCAACGGGAAACGTAGAACGCAGGAATTGATGGAATGGTGCTGTGGCGATGAAAATCGTTCCAACAGTACAACTGTCGGTTTGGAATCTGATATTCAACTCACTTTACTACGGATTGCTTATGCTTCCAATCGAGCCTTGCATTAACCGAACTCTTAGATGGACGGCCAGGCTATGGCTTGCACGGGGTTCTAGGTTGTGAGAGAATATTCAGGAGTAAATTACAAATCGGAGTTGGTAGCGGTCGAAACGATGGGCTAATATGAGGGTTTCGACGTTATCAGCTGAAATTTCACTGTAAGGTATTACTTTGCATGCAAAGTAACGTACGCGAGTCGCTTTCCATAAGAACGCTTGGGATGAGTATTGATACATGTATTGACCGCGGTCCAGTAATTAGATGGACTCGTCGGAAGGTTGTTATTGTGACCGTCATTTACAGAGAGTATGATCTGCTTTTTCAAATCTTCTCCTTTAAGCAACGGATAAAGGGAATGGGAGATACGTTGCCCATAATAACTGATGCACTCCTAATAATTTATATGAGCGTGAATTTGGGATTCAGGGTAGAAAGATGCGTAACGCACATCATAGGTAAGCAGTTGGGGCAATGGTATCCGGGGGGGTTCCAGACGCCCATTTTAATGGTGGATCAGCGAAACAATACATTACTGAATCGGTAGGGAATGGTTCGAAATTTTCAGCCTCATTGAGAATGACTCCGATGGTAGGGATCTGTTGGCCCCTATTGCACAGCGACATCCACACGTCGGGTGATTCCATAGCGCTGCGAATACCAGCCCAGTACAATCCGTCCAGATCCTTGCGTGGGTATTTCAAAGTGATGGATGTACTTTTAGTGCCTTGCTTAATGTACGTTGGGAAGGCCTCCAGCGCACTCAGGACTGCCTCCTGCGTCACATTCAGTAGGTGGTTAATTAGCCCGATTCAAATTTACGCACGTGGTAGGAATGCGCCAGTGGAACTACTTCTGACGCAAGAGGTCTATCGTTTGAGTCGAGTAACCTCAAGTCCATAAGATTTAGGAAATTATTTGGGATGATCGGTCCTTGGTTCACTAGGTAAGTGAACTGTTATACTGGGCGCTTATCTTGACAGTAATCAGAGACTCACCTCCCGAAAAACTAGCTAGTCGATCACTTCCATCTTGATACATCGCCACCGATGGCCTGATTAGCCGTGTATGAAGTGCTATAGAGCAAAAATGAATCAACGCTTAGCAGACTTAGTTGATGGTGAGGAGAGAGTGACCGTCGGACTTTGCCGGTCCAAGAAGTCTTGTTTGGCGATCGGGTTGTTGGCCAAAGTTGCCCAGGCTTTCTACTCGTCAATCTCTTTCGTCCTCACGTCCTCGTCACTCCAACGACGGACTATATTTTGCCGATGATCGATGTTTATAACCATTCAAACATTCAAATATTCAATTGTCGGCCTCGACCTAAGCTATCCCCTCTCCGCTCTTTTTGGAAATGGTGAATAGTCACTAGGCCGATTGTTCAACACAAAACTCTGGGGTGTTTCTTATTCATCCTGTAAGTCCAAGTTCCTCGCCCTTCATCGCACTGGCGTAGCCGTTCCTCACATATGCTACTTTATTGCCGTACCCTTTGTATTATAGTCCTCTTCAAGACTTCAACCAAGTCACTTTGCCCACAGAACTCCCGGCATGTCTACCCCTTCTCCGGCTCTCCGCAGGCCTTTTCTGTGTCCTCTCATTAAACCAGTACTTTGACCAATGGTTTCTGCCCGTTGGGTTACCAAAAAAACGTCTCGAGGCCCCTCGTTAACGTCTTCTGTCGACGTGTTGCGGTCAAACCTACTCGGATTTGTCAACCAGTTTGACGAGACTCTGAGCTGGTGAGCTCCCTTTTCCTGCAACTCCTCACGCACGTATATCTTCATATTCCTCCCTCACCTTCACCCTCCGCCTATTACATCTTTATCCACCCACCAATCTTCCGTTCTCCACAAGTCTTCTACATCCAATACTATTGAGTCCCTGCTTTTATTGTTGCCTCACGTTCTAGACCTTTCATACCCACAGTGCTGACCACTCTTTTTGTTTACAGCATCTCTGCCGCGAAGCTCTTGCAAAAGCCCTACAAGCCTGGCCTTGGCCTGAATATGAAATGCTCAAGACTGGACCTTTGATCCCGCATCTAAACTACTTGCGTAAGTCGGGGATATTCTCTGCAATGATATATGTGCTTACTTATTCTCCTCCAGCGGATAGTTTTAGCATTCGACGTAGACGGACGGCACCTGCACCTGCAACTGTGGCCCAGGTATTCAACGCACAGGGCCCCAACCTTCCGGAATTGCCCGTTCAGCATACGGTTGAAGAACCCATGCGCTTGTATGCAGGTTGCAGATTGGCAGTGGTTGTGTTTACTGGTAAAAGGATTCGTAACGCGGTGTTTGATACTTAGCTGGTTCAAATCCCCTCCGAGTCAGTTTCATTTTCGTCCCTTTATCTCTCATGTTATAGTCTCGTTCAAACTCAGCCTACCTCTCGATCGTCTGTGTCTTCATCTGTGTCGCTCCTCCCTACTTCCTTACTTCCAGCAACAATTTCTCAATTCGAATCTCCGTATCTCTATACTCTTTTCCGTCCCTACCCTTTCGCTTTGCACGACTGGCAGCTCTTTTCACCTACATGTACCTTCAAGATACTCGTTCCGTCTGCATTCTGATCATCTTATCCATCCGACTTTTGGGTCTAACTCTTCCCTTACCTCCCTCTTATCCGCTTCGCCCGCCGCAGGGGCTAACCACCCTTCTGCCTTTGCAGCTTTCCACCCATGATGATCCTTTGTACGGGCTTTCTATGCATAATCTTGCCAATTCAAATTCATTTAATGGTGATATGCTCAGTCTGTTTCGTTCAGCAGCTCACCTCGGCCACGTTAATGTCGGATCGATGATCTGAAACTTCACCAGCTACTTAAAGTTCACTAAAGCTATTATACACTGGTTGGTGAGGAGTTACAGTACCTGATATGGTCTATTACTAAACTCGTGGTCCGGCAGCATCTAGGCATCGCGGTCACGCCTTTAATGTCAGATCGATAATTTTGAAAATTTGCCTCGTGTAGAGCAGAGATTTCCTCGTGACTTGCTCGCTCCTGTCCCTCCGGAATCTTACTGCTACTCACAAGTTCTCTTGACCGGATACATTATAAAAATAGGTTGGACGCTATCTATATCGTCACAAATCTGAATAGAAGTGATGCCCAACCAATTTCTCCAGGTGAGATTGAAGACCCTTCATCGCATTCAGATAAGCGCTCATGAATGATAGATGTAGGATTGGGAGATGACAACACGAGTCTTCCTCGTGCATTGTGGTCGCGTCTCATGGACGCCAGAAATAAAGAGATCGGATCTGAACTGGTTCTTTTTACACGGTCATACGACGTAAACATCTGAAGCCGTTCTGTGTAATCGACAGTGACAGCTACGACTAGCGAAACTCAAAGGGACTCGTCACGCTACTATTAAAAGTCAGCATACGGAATTTTCCGTCAACGCCTAAACACGATGCGACCTCTTATCCAATGCACTTCTACCTTTACCCCCATCTGCTAACTCTGTAGGTACACTTGAGAATACATCTATTCAACAAGATTATAGGCCATGTATCAAGATGGAAGCGACAAGCTTTCAACAGCTGCAGGTCAGTAGTGCTAGATGCGATTGAGATAAGCGCCCACTATATCAACCTACTCACTTCCACCTCCACATAGTAAGCGGGAATTCGGCGCACAGAAAATCTGACCTCCCACCTATTATCTGCTTACGACTTCTCGACTCCAACAACCAGCCCGTCGAATCCGAATTGGTTCCACTCACACGCTCCTACGATGTGAGTTATCCAAAACATCTACCCTCATGAACATACTCACATCTGCGCCGGTCACCCAGGAAACGACATTGAGTGCTCTTGTGATATTCTCACCGCATATACCCCCTGGAATCGTGAATACCACCGTTACGCTCAAATACCCGTTCAAAGGGCCCGATGGAATGGTGATCTACTGGGCTGGTCTTGGCGCAGCGAGGCGCTCTTCCGAGATGTGGATTGCGTTACTGTCTGAGGGCGGGAGAATCCCAGAGATTGGGGTCCAATTGATTTCAGAAGAAGGAAATACGGCTCAAAGATTTAAAATACCATTCACCCCTCGCACCAACGGTACGCCATCTGTAATGTACTTTGCTCTAGGTGAAGGAGTAGAATGGGCCCCTGGGAGCATACCAGTGTCAATTACTCCACCTTCTACATACCAGGTGCGCTCCCTGCTCTCAAAAGTCAGATCTGGTCGTCTTACACGTCTATGTGAAGGAGTGTATCGATCAGGCCTTTCGGCTGGTGAATGTGACACCCCCGTTTACAGACCGCCATGAAGTGAAAAAAGGCATCAAACTCGGAGTATGGAGTGGACTTCTGATGCTTCTTCTAAATGAAGCTAATTATAAGACCCTTATACAACACTATGTTCCAAAGGACATGGATCATATAATGGTATGGATAAATTACAAGTAGATAGTTGATCACTCTTAGTATCGTTTATTCGATGAAAACTTGGCGAGTACTTATCTAAACAGTCACCACGAGAGGTCAAGTACTGAAATAAACTGCTGAGTCCTGCTATTTGGAATCGCCCTTCCTTCTGAATCGGCCACCCCAGTTAGACCAGTGACTGATCCGTCTATGAGCATGTGGCTCGATGTAGAGCAAGCGCCCATACACCTCAGTAACGTTTTAGATATATCCAAAGTGGGTGTACTAGTGATAAGGAAATACTTACACAAGCGTCCCGCTCATCCCATACTGCTGTTTAGGCGTCGAACGAGAGGATTTGAAGCGAGAACAATAATTCCAATCTTACAATCCCCCTCGTGAGGAATAAGTGGAAATTACACCACTAGATTATCGAGAGATTGTGTATAAGTATGCATATATACCAATATAACGAGTTCGCGTCCCCAACTATATAACAGCATTATCCAAAGATGTGAAAATTGGGAACTCTCATTGACCGAGTCTACTCGCCAATCTTAACTCCATCTTCCATCGTTTCAAAACTTGTCGAGATACCACAGGAATCTACAGAGTAATAGGACGCTCATCCACAGACTATTTTTAAATCAAGGACCCAGATTTTAAGAGGGTTAAATATGAATGTAAACACGACTGGGGAGAGGGCGTTGAATGAGGCTTACAGGTAAAAAAAAAAAATTGACCAAGCAACCGAGAGAGCAAGGTGATACGAAAATCTAAATGTTAGTGATGTGGTACGCGCTATGGTAAAGGACTATCACGGATGTCTGTGACAAGAGAAGAGTAGCCGTGAAAAACGGATCAATGATTTTGACTCTTTGCCTTGTAGGGAGCGGAATATAACCGGCTCGCTCCTGCATTTCACCGCCTACTTCACCCTCACCATTGCTCACACATTCGCATGCTTCAGAAACCCCGGCCTGAAAATAAACATATCGTCATGAATCGTGACGGAAGTGATACCCAACCAACACAAACTGAACAAGATAACTGAACTTGCTGATAACTCTTTCTCCGTGTATCAGATGAAATTTGGCGTCTAGCGATGGCAATCTGATCTAGGTGAATTTAAAGGCCGAGAATCTGCAGCTCAAATTTCTCGCCAATTTTACGTTCTGGAATGCAGATTTAAAGCTATTTTGTGTATGTATGTCGCTGGCATCTTAATATCGCATCGATAACTGTCTCTTGTTTAGATCGAGACTTAAATTCATCTCAAAATAAATTGATGGTAGAATGTACTGATGAGCTACAGGCATTTCTCTGCAGACGATAGAGTAATTCATACGATCTAACTTGAATTAATGTAATCAATCAATTGCATGACAGCCAACACACATCTATCGGAATACTACTTTGAAGAATACTTTTTCGTTGTCTCCGGGCACTGCATATGTTTTTATAGCCTGCCCATAGTCATGGGGATTGATAGAGAGGTATTCCCCCTTATTCCGATCGTAAATCTCAATTCGAAGTCCCCTCCTCATTTCCTGCTTTGACAGATTTGGACGAGTTATGACGGTTATGAGGTCCACGAGGTAATCGATGCATTTCTACAGAATGCAACGTCAGCTTTTCTTTCAGTCATCTTCCTTGTTTCGAATGCTCTCACCTCGTAGCTGAGTGGTATAGGCATAGAATCTGGATCATCAGTGCTAGACCAACGTAGCCCTGCACCTAGATATAATGTGGCGTGAATCTGCTTCCCATTTTTCCCAGTGATTGGTGCAGAGACAGGGGGAGTAGAAGCGGAATCCACATCTGCAAACACTCCGATTTCAACTATTTCAGATCCGTTCGATAATAGAGCCTTCCAGGTGTCAGCGGAACGTTGTGCAGAGCGAAGACCGATCCAGGAGGCGGATCCATTCGCTCCTTTGAAAAGATACTTGAGTGAGATGTTTTCTCTCGCCGTATTCGGGCTTATATTCTTGGGAAATGCTTCTAGAGCGCAAAGGATGGCTTCCTTCGTCATAAAGGTATGCGAGTCAAGGCAACGTGCCGATGAATGCTCATCTACTACTCACATCGTATGATTGTGCGAAAAGAATCAGCTCTGTACGGATATTTTATCGTCCGAGTCGAGCATACTCAGAGATATAGCACGAGGGAGATATCTAGCGTGATCTCTCGATGTATGGCCTTGCATAGTAAATATGTGACATAATCATGAACGCCAATCTCCCGATAACGGCCGTAGATTAAAACGTACCAACAGTTGAGCACGTCGTGTCATCACTTCCATCCTGGTTCATATTTATATTCCTAGAGATTGTACCGAAGTAGTAGTGTGATGGTAGTTTGAAAGAGCGATCGCGAACTGATGTCCAACTTGAATATTCTTATCTGCCAAGTGACGCGCATCGGAGATTGAATTAGCCTTTTGTCATCACGAGACCTGGGCCTGAGGCCTGACACCTGTGAACTCAGCCTGAACTGCGTTTGAAGTCCCCCCAAATTATAGCCACAACTGAAAACTAATTGGATCAGATACCTCACAAGAGAGCTTATACATCCGACTAGATAACCATGAACCGGCCACCTCTATTGAAATCCGGGGTGCGGGATCAACGAGGGGAGCGAGAAGTCGGGGGACTTCGTGGCAAACGAGTGCCGGTACAAACGATGTAGCTACGATTATATACAGCATCTACATCTAAATAGCACATGTACACGAAACGTCGGGTACCTCCATCAGAGATACGCGCAGGCGCCAAGCTCGCTATCAATAAATTCCAACAACCTCATCTCCTTCTTCAAAAATTGCGGGTCAAAATCTATGGAGCTGAGATGAAGTAACACCCAACGATCGAAGTTTGATATACTGTACCATTTCATTCAGTTCGGCCATCACGCGTCACAGACATAGGTGGTTTGGCCGAAATCAGTCCCAGGTCCCAGGTCACGGTGCATTTGGCCGACGTTGAAATGTGGTTCGAAAAATAGGTCAAAAATGGACCAAATATCGTAAGAATTGCTACGGCAGCAGAGTAGACATTCATCAATGTCGATGTTTAGATTTTCTCACCAAGTCATCCCAGACCACAGATCACCGTTAATTCCAATATGTTGAGCTGATATTTGGCGGATATTCAAGCAGGTATTGCTATACATCCTTTCTATGCTATGATTTTTTCCCCGTCTTTTGGTCTAGATTGGGCTTTGATTAGGAATTAAGGCTCACAAGGCGCACCCCAACTCGGTACCCGTACCGTCTACCATCAACAGAAGTGGCCGAACCATTGCTTTGGCCGAAATCTAGACATGTCCCCAGTCGAACCCCAAGATGGCCGACGTCTAAATTTCGGCCAGCCTGTCACCCGTCCTACCCCTGGCCGAACTGAACGAAATGGTACAGTATAATTAATGGCGGGAAATATTTACGCCATAAAATCCTAGGATCATAAAATATGCCTTGTGTTACGAAAGAGCGACGCAAAGTAAACATGACTGATCGGCCTACATCGATACATTCGTTCTTTGACGACGTAAATTCGGCACGAACATAGCTGCAGCTAGGTGGCGACAAAGGTGTATGAGTACAACGAGGCCGTGAGGACCCTGTATCAGGGGACCTGTTAGCGTCAGGAGGTTTGCGGTTGTACTGTTGACAGCGGACATAAGACTAGACGACCCTCGTTCTTAAGTCGAACGACGGCGGAGGGTGAATCATATCTTAACTCTGACGGTACTATGGTTCAATCCAGATTTACTGGCAGGCATCCGAGGTGGCTCAAGCACTTTGCCGTCTAAGCGGAAAAAAACTATCCTATTCGACCACGCTCTATGCTCTTTTTGGGGATAACGGCCAGTCACAATTTCCTCAACTCCATTACATATCCACCTTCCACTTAATCCCTACCTACTCACTGCTTCATCCCCTTACTTTTTTAATGATGATCACTTCATCCATGCCAGCAGCTGAGAAACCTTTCCAGTTCGCAACTTCTCCCTCCATGTGCTCCTACAGGAGCCCTTTATGCCCAGCTTTGTCCAACGGCCTGAAGGCTGAACCTTTGATCCAACCAGAATCCTCAGTTCAATTTAACTCAGACTTTAGGCAGTTCATCGGGCTTACATCGTTCCGAATGACCATGTTCACTTCAACTCCTGCCTAAGATAAACTCGTGTATGTCCGACATTCTCTCCAACTTGAATGACGTATATACTCACATCTACTTCTGCTTCACTATTCGCCTCGCGTGCCAACGACCATTTGATCACTTGTGACTTCAACCTCAACGGCTCGGCTACCCTATCCTCCAAGATCTTTTTCTCTAATGCCGTAGGGTTTTATATAGCTATTTTGTTGGTTGCAGGACATGTGCTTGTATGCGAGTAGGAAAATTTGACATGACCTGTAAATGACGCGATTTTGTATGTCTTTCAAGTTGGTCGAAAGCGATTTACGCTTCTCCCCCGAGTCAATTTCATAAGCTTTTTTTTACTCTTCACATATCTTCATCCTTCATGTCCTCTTCACCAATTCCATCCGTGTTTAAATTATTTTGGGGTCTAAGTCTGGTGCCTTCTCGTTCCTAGTAGCTCCCACAAAAATTCCTCAGCGAAACCAAATTTCTCCTGTCTCTCAGTTTTCGCACTATTTGTAGCTCTATACGAATACACCTCCCTTAAGTTTTGCATTCTTGTTTTATTTCCCTCATTTGAACATGTGCACATTCGGCCTTCAACTTCCTAGCTCATCCACAAGTCCTCTCGCTCTTTCACATTCTTCTCTTTTTTGGACTGTCAAATTCTGCAACAACGCACCATTTGCCTTGCATCATCAATTCTTTTAATTTCTTGATCTATTCTGAGCTTTTTTCTAAGACTGCCGGCCCACCCAATCGAGGAACTGTCGTGCGCCACCTCATCTCCATATCAAATCTCACGAATAGAGCTTGCTTTCTCCATGGATCCGCCTCCCAGAAGCTAGTTGAATGGTAAGAGTGTATTGAGAATGTTTTTATATATGACCTTCGATGCAAAATTTTGCTTGGCGACGATGGAAGTTGTATATATCATGTAGAGTTATCACGTTATTTATCGGAAAGCCCAAAAAGGACTATAGAGTTGATGAACGTTTTCCCTCAATCTCGGAATTACCCCAGCTTTCTGGAAATGTGATTGGTTGTCTGCTCTGCTTCTCCGAGTCCTACACAGAATATCCTCGCGTACGCTCCCATTCATACATTCTTGTAATGGCGAGAACAGGCTGAGAGGCAATTAAGCGTTCTTCTTGGCTATTCAAACCGCACTGAGGGGTTTGTTCTTCCTCAACTCTATAAAGGTGGGAAGTCTCTTCGTTACTTTCTTGTTGCGACATTGTCTTAGCCATGCTCGTACTCTCCTTATTAGCGCTCAGTGTCGCTGTCCCTTTCGCTGGGGCTACTATTCGGTTCGGCTGTTCTCAGCTCGTTACACAGCGTTTCGACCCGTAAGTAAATACATTTGACTAAAACAATTCTTTTAGCTGAACGCATACCCTGTAGCTTGGTCACTCCAGGTCAAGTCTCTCCTCATGTACATCAAATCATTGGAGGGGTACGTCCATTTGCGATCTCAGGGGATAGACGCAATTATGAACAGTTTCTCACTACCCACTGCAACTAGAATGCGTGAGTATCTTGATAATACAAAACTATTATTCCTCTACTAAATAAATCTGATCGAACCGTAGTTTCAATTTGACGATGGATCCTATGGAAGACCTCCCAAATACTGCAAGTTGTACCACTTGCAGGTTCAAGGAGGACAAATCCAACTACTGGACCGCGGTCATGTATTTCAAACATCCCAACGGCAGTTACATGCGTGTTTGTGCTATTGAAATATTATTGTGGCACTTTCATGCTCATTCGTTGTCAAGGTCCCTCAAATGCCCAATCACCTCATCGGATCACCTCAAGGGGGCATGACTGTGTACTATATCCCTGGGTATCCTCCCTACCAGAAGGTCACCGCCTTCAAAAAAGTACGTTCCTCTTACTAGATTCGTATGCCGATACTCACGTATTTGTCGATTTTTTGTTCTAGGGGTTCAGAATGGTCACTGGAGATGCTATGAGCCGCAATAAGTCACCGTCTGATACCAAAAGCGTTGCGTCCTGGGCTACAAGCTTCAGATGTTGGGAGGACACCAATTTTAATGGACCATCCAACAGTAACGCTCCGGGCGTCGGTAAATACGACACAGTAGGTTTTCCCAAGAAGTTCTGTCCGGCAGGGATTCGCGCGAATATATTCTTCCCCACGTGCGTCGTCCCCTTTTTCTCGTCACATTCCGGCCATCGGATAACCTAGAGAATAGTTGCTGGGATGGAAAGACCCTCGATAGCCCTGACCACAAAGTACGTCCATCTCATATCCCCTTACGATTTCGTCAATTAACGTGGAATTCATAGAGTCATATGTCGTTCGCAGATGGTCCAGTCGACGCGGGTGTCGGACTCTTTTTCCATAGAGGAAAATGCCCCAGTACCCACCCAGTACGCGTTCCGACGCTCTTCTACGAGACCTACTGGGATACGCGTCCTTTCAAAGACGTGTGGCCCAAGGATGGCAGCCAACCATTGGTCTTAAGCATGGGTGACCCGTAAGTTTATGATTTACCCCTCATACGATCATTAACCGTCTCACGTTTAATAGAACGGGATTCGGCCAACACGGAGACTACGTCTTTGGCTGGGAGGGCGATTCACTCCAACGAGCAATGGATAAATGTCTTGATGACTTTGGAACGCCTGAAAGATGTACCCAACTGACACTGTTGACGGATGCCGAGATCAACAAGTGCACCCAGCAACCTAAGGTAGATGAGAAGACAGAGGGAGGATGTAAGCTGCTTGTTTCGCCCTCGGTTCTGGATGATTCTGTGACTGACGTAATTCATTTACTATAGATTTGCCTGCACTTCCAGGGTGCAATCCACTCCAACCTGGTCCTTCTCCGGCTACTATGGTGAAGAACTGCAATGCTGTATCGACGACTGGATTTGCGGGCCCGACCCAGGTGTAACTTCTAGTCATACTTTTTTGTCCCTCCTTCTTTCTATCTCGACGTTCCCTATTCGTTATCATGTAGGATTGAAGTGTTCGTCAACGTTACTAAATCACGGCTACAATGAAGTGAGAAATGAGACTATCATTTTTACGAGATGTGAACCTTCGGTGACTCAGAGCTCTAAACACACCAAGAATCTTTCCTCCCATTTCAGCGAATACAAATTTCAAGTAACGTCTCAAACCGAGCAAGTAAAATTATGGCTCACGATTTGAGGCTGAACGCACTTCCACATTAATCCCAAGAGCACACATTGTCGACGTACTCTTATCACTTCATCCATATCTAAGTCTCATCTTATTGGGAACCCCACGGGCATGCTCTATCTCGAATGCCACGATGAGGTTTTGACCTAGGTCCAGGTGTTCTGAGAACTCTGTAACTATCGAACTCGTCAAGGTAAGTTCTAAAAAGACCGTGTAAAGGGAATCGGTGGGCCTCTTACGAAGAAAATACGCCATTCCCGGCATTCCCGGCAAACAGATGGTGTTGTGCTAGCCACTCCTCCGAGATATGGATTGCGTCGCTGTCAGAGGGCGGGAGATTGGAGTCCAAATTCTTGCAAAAGAAGATAACAGTGAAGGAAATAATACGATTCAAAATACCATGTCCTCTTCCTACAAGGATCATATCATGTACAGTCTTAATATCGTTTACACCTCACAAGATTGTGCGCTCCGTCGAGTCCTGCTCAACCTCCCTCTATAATCGTCATACAGGTAGATAAGTAGCTTAGAGATAAGGAATCGTTTGATACCATCGAATAGCTCCATCTGTAGCCGTACATGTTGTTCCAAAGTCTCACTCATGCTGCATTCTGCCAATAGATGTAAACGTATCGTGCAATAACTAACGCATTTCTTCGAAGCCTCTGATAAGCTTTATTCACAACTTCCCGAAATCATTGAAACACACCTCTTAGGTAGATTTACGAATGAAGTGTCAGAAAGTTTACAGAACTCGGCAAGAGTGAAGGAACTGTAATCTGAGCGCCAAATGGGTCAGCATCATGGAAATGTGCTCGAGTTTCAGTAACAATGGTGACAAGGACTTGACATCTAAACGAGCGATAGGAGCTTGAAGCCTGTTTAGATATATTGGCCGTCTCCCATGGTTCGTCTTGAAACCAGAGAATTCATTTCTATAGCAAGCGTATTGAGCGATGCAGTTACATATTTGCGGTGCCGCACATATCCTTAGTCCACACTTCGAGGCAAGATCTTCGGACCAGAACGCATATATTGAACCACCTTGCACGAGAATAGAACAGATGGACTACAGTCTAGAAGAACGAAGATCATCCCTCGTCGGCCAGACATGCTTAATCTCCAGCGCCGTTCAAAATGCGATATGAGTAAACGAAATCATGACGCATACATCACCCCTTCGTCTGAATAAGTCGACAAGCATGCTTAGGAGTCATATCTGAGGAAAAGATGAGCTCTAGGGAGCGAAGAAGGCGGTGATGGACACATACCATATTAGAAAATATCAGAGTATACCAGGTGCCTCGTTTCACTTTACGAGTACAAGAGCGCAGTTTAGGATCATTCGATGTTCAAAGGCAGAGCGACGATTTGTGCGCCTTTCATGCCAGTAATACAATGACGAACGCCGAGCAGTGGAAGATCTCACTTCGGGACCTCCGAGCCTCCAGGCGTCCATCCCTATGGAAGAACAAATGAGCAAGGATTTGGTGGGAAGAGAAGGGTGGACAAACCTGCGTCATACTCCGTGGGCAGTTGACTAGTTGTTTCACCTTGGACAGGATGATCAGACCTGAGATGTCGATAAGTAACTCGACGAATAACTGATGATAGAGTGACTTGAGTGCGAAAACAGACGGCAAGCCTGATACGATTTAGACTCGGTAGGTGGAACCATACGAGTGGTTTTAATGGACAGGTAGGCTGGAAAAACTGTGCCTGCATCGATTGGATCTGATTAATAGAGAGGGGTGAATCTGAATGAACAAGGAGACGTACCATTCATTTGTAGTTTCTGAACCAATATCAAGCTATCCCCTCCGCATGTGTTCAATGTTACCCCTTTGCGGGTAAGCACTGCTAGTTACCTAACAGACGCTCTTCGAGGTTGGCGACTGGGGCCTGGACAGACTATTATATGGTTCTTGAGCCGTATCATGGCCTTGTCAATGCACAACAGATGCGGCCATGAAGGTGTCGGTGGTCTGGAAGGTCGAACTAGAAGGAATGGGAATTAGCAGCTGAAATACAATGTGAAAGTAAGAGTGGGAGCGAGAGAGGCGCCGGGGTCAGTGTGTGTGGTAGGATTGTGAAGAAGGGACGATCGGTGGGTGGCTCGGGTGGGCGCAGGGGAGTGGAGAGGAATATCTACGTGTATGGTATGTAAGGGAGGATGAGAAGAATAGAGAACTCACATCAGCTAAGTCCTGTCACAGACCACGCCAAGTCTCCAGGTAGATGAGCGCAGCAAGGTTGGAACGCTCTACGGAGATCCGGTTCTAGATATTTCCGCGCCAAAAGAGCGATCAAACCTCTGTATGAAGGCTTGAGGGAGTGCGTAAGGTACAAAGGGAATTGCGGTGGGAGAGCGTGAAGATATACGGAAAAGAGTGGTCAGGTACCTGAGACCTGTGTAGTCAAATGTGTTCAGTCTCTGCTTCAATCAAGGAGAACTGGAACCACAGGAACGCACCTTCAGAAATTCCCCACAGTCGATCCCGCAACTTGAAGTTGGCTGTATTGAACAATTGAGGTGGGCGATGTCTGCTATCACCAGAGGGTGGGCCGACTCGGATAGCTTCATGTAAATGAGATCGTCAAGAAAGGCCAGCTTGTATACAAACTCGAAGATCCTGCAGCCTGTCGTGGCCGGGGCAAAACAAGATATGTCGTGGCAAAGCCCAAACTTTGGCTAACAGCACAGTCGCCAAACACGAGCGGCATGAGCATCGCAGATTCCCTGTCTCGCAACAACGCTAACGTAGTCCAACCCGGGACTATTATATTCTTACTGAAATTGGTACCCCTCCCATTTGAGAGGGGAGAAATATATCCGTGTAAACGCTTAGACACATTATACTGCCCTTGTATTTACTGTAAGTAAATGAAAATCTCTATACGATCCTTTACTAGGCACCGCCCCTCCCTAAATGCACATGATACCATCTTTTGCCTGTAATTACTGGCATCCAGACAAGTGGTTGCTCTGGTAATGTGATCCCAAATTTCGAGGCGAAGATGTTCTCGAAGAGCAGTGCCTCGCAGAGGCGTTTCACCATTCGGAGGTTCACTTTCTACTCGTTGAGCAACTTCGCCTAAAAATTGCCTAGATCGATTTCATGGTGTCAGTCATACCTTAGTTAAAACTCATTTCCCACCTCGTATGTTGATGGTGGGCCAGTTAAAGCTGTCGAAGCTGCGCCAAACCAGCGCACACCGCCTTTAGGAAAGAAAAGGACCCTCAACGATATACCATTCTCCCCGGTTATGGGCTCATATAGTGGAGTTCCGACGCTCTGTCCACCTTTGACAAAAACTCCGACCTCGGGAAAAGGACTAGAATCCGTCATCAATTTCATCAACTTCATCCACAACTCCGGTGAGTCTCTTGCCACCTGAAGACCTGTCCAATAAGCTACTGTTCCATCCGACGCTTTACAGGGATATTTCAAGTTGATATGAATTCTGTTTGTTTCGGCAGAGAAAAAATCTTGAAATGCCCCAAGAGCATGCAAGACAGCCTCCTAAGCACGACAGTTTTAAGCCAGCTGAACAAGACTGATACAGTGCACCTAACTTACATCGTATGATTGTGCAAATGGAGCGAGCTCGGATGCAATCGGTGTGTCCTTTGAGTCCAGAAGCCTGAGCGAAATGACAAATGGAAGCGTCTCTCCGTTCGTTACTCCTCGGCTAGCTATACGTCCAAATGTTATCGTAGGCGCTTA
>Ga0247741_1000851_pt1 | contig 16823 bp, 21 predicted proteins | sample UWRJL213509R2_FD_180945 | JGI IMG/M metagenome (GOLD analysis project Ga0247741, IMG submission 180945) | Plant litter microbial communities from Arlington Agricultural Research Station in Wisconsin, United States - UWRJ-L213-509R-2 | ecosystem: Environmental > Terrestrial > Plant litter >... | reverse complement strand
CCCTCGGAGTAACGTAGGACAACCTGAGCTTCAGCGGCCTTCCATGCTACATGCGTGATGGCAAGTGCATGAGCGCATATCGTCCATCGCAGTAACAACAGCCCAACGACGATGCTCGAACCGATTTGCCAATGGGAGCGAACTCGAATGTTGTTCAGGATGGGAAACAGTCGCAAGTTGCAAGAAGACTGACACTGTACCTGTTCAAGCAAATTCAATTGGTTTTCAAACTTGTATTTCAGCTTCATGTCGCAGATAATTATTACAAGTAAAGGGATCTCATCAAACATTTCCATGCATTTAACGGTTAGTATAAGTAGTCGGACGGATAAGAACCCCCCGAGTAATCGTCATCATCATCGAAATCAAAATCGTCTTCATCGTCGTCCTCATCATCATCTTCATCCATATCTTCCCATAGTTGATCGAACCCGTCCCACTCAACGTCGACAACAATTTCCTGCAATGTCTTCTCCGACGATTCATCGAAGGAGTAACACTGGTTGATGTATATCGCCTCTATTGCAGCGCCGTACTCGCATCGCTCTATGAGGCAATCTTGCAACATTTCTAAAGCATCCCTGCTATCCTGAGGGTGATTGTCGTCGAATCTCGACTCTTCAATCCAGAGCTTTCGCAATGCTGGGAAGGGTAAAGTTATATCCGCGCCTTGGGAGGGTGTAGTTTTGAACATCGCCTTGAGCATGCTGAGCATGCCCTCACCAATCAACCGAATGCGACGTAGGGAAGGCAGCGTGCCTAGAGTTCGAGCTAAGGTACCATAGTTGATGCCTTCGGTTTCATAAGTCAAAGATTCCAACTTTTGGAGCGGTAACGATGAAAGAAGCCGATGTGCTAAAGCGTCGCAACTTCCCGACGAGTAGTCACCCATTTTGAGTACGAGAGAAGGGAGATCTGGTAGGTTTGACATGTATTTGGAGGCCTTGTTTCTGTAAACTTCAAATTGAATTTGATAAGGGGTGAGACTGTTCCAGGTGAGTGAGCGATAAGGACGCGTCGACCCCTTTTCCATGGCCACGATCGAAGAAAGCAGAGCAGTGAGCTGAGGATCTTTCGTCGTCACTTGCTCCATGACACCAAGGTCCAATGTAACAGTGGAAGGAATGAAGATGTGCACCAGTACGCTCGCAACTTCGTTTAATGTTCCTACCAGATGCAGCATACGCAATCTAGGAAGGCTGATGGTTTCCTTGGTAGAGACGAGACCATCCCCCGGTTTAGGCAATGAGTGAGACATTTTAAGAGATTTCAATCCCGGCATTTGTCGCAACGCCGCAAGAACTTGCTTCAGTGAAGGGCGATTGTGGCTGTGGCTGAGAGTTAATGTTTCGAGGTTTCTGAGAAGTGATGCATCCCAATTGATGTTACAAGCAGAAAGTTCTAGGTGGCGTAGGCGCTCTGTCTCCAGAAAATTTTCGTCTGGAAGTGTTGACTGCGGCTCCGACAAGGAGATGGATGGCAAGGTGTAGCCAGCACTGATACTAAGAGTATGCAACTTGGACGCACGCGAGGGAGAGATGTCTTTGAATAAATGTGCGAATGTTGTGGGCTTCAAGCGTTTTAGTCGCAGTTCACCGATGTGGGGTAGGTGGTTGGCAAGGACATCGCGGAGGAAAGCAACCACGGGTGATGTCAATGGGGCGAAGATATTGCTGAATTCGTAATTGATAGAGAGATCCGTCATCTTCGACCGCTCAAGCATAATCTTGGCTCGTTTCACATTCCCAAGAGGGAGCTCCCCCCAGAGCTCGGGGGTGTTGATTGCGACGGCCCTCCACGAATGAGAAACCTCGCTGAAGGCGATCCACGAAGCAGAGGTCGAGAAATTGTCCCATTCTCCGAACGGAATAAAACTGAAAACCTTCCCAAGTATCTCTGGAGGTAGCCTCGAGATTGGCGCTAAGTTGTTTCTTCTGTGCTTTAGCTGACGAATAGCCAATTCGAACTTGGCAATCTCTTGATCTATTCCATTTCTCTCTTGATCAGTTACTTGGGTGGAAAATAGTTTGGCATCGCACATCGTGCGCGGCTTTGTAAAGAGGTATGTTAGAGCAACTGTGGGCCCATGGGGTGGATGAAAGAAATTGGGACGGACTTCGTGGAGAGGTAAATTGAAAATTGCGGTAGATCGTGTTGTTCGCGCTGTTAGTGGTATTAAATTTCACAAGTATTGGTTATGCCTAGTGCTCAAGCAAGTTAAAGCATTGGGTGGTTTCCGAAACCAGAGATACGCACTCTTGGAGGATGATAATGGCTCTATCGTCCTGCAACTTTAAATGCTGCACGTTCGCAAGATTCAATGAGCAAGGTTCCCAGTTCCCTTATTTCTTGATGCCTTTAACACCACAAAGGATCAGAAGATCGAATGCGGGGGTGAATACAAGGTGGAGGTCAAGTTGCTCGAGATCAAGTAAGAGGTTGGCTTGTGAGAACTTTTTACCGTATTAGCTTTATAGGCGGCGTCCAACGTGTAAACCAGGAAGTCTACCAGGTACCCACTGAACTTTCACTTAAATGGAATCATCAGCACTGTATCATGCAAAGCAACAGTTCTTTTTAGGTTCGTCGTTGAATAGCTTGTCTGCATGATATACTAAAATCTTCTATAGGCGCATACAAGCCTTTATCCGTGCAAACCCTTCCAGACGAATCGTCGTCAGACTATGTCCCTGCGCTTCTGTACAAAGCGCGTTCTTTGATTTCACTCAATGAATCCACATCCGCCTTGGCTCTTATCCCCGAGGATACAGAAAATGTTGCACTGAAGGCAGTTGCCTCGTTGGCTCGCTACGTTGGCGCGTCTGGCTCCCCTGAGGCCGAGGCTGCACTGGAAGAATTGCGTGACTTGTCTGTGGAGATCGAGGGAGAGGACGCTGAGGGAAATGAACTGGAAAAGGCTCTCGTGCGAGTGCTTGCTGGCACTGCGTTCGCGCGTGCAGGGGAAGTTGAAGAGGCACTAGAGACTTTGGGATCAGAGACAGAGGATCTTGAAGCGTACGTGTTTGGTTCATAACCTTTTTCATGCACTTATGTAAATTTAGTGTGGCCGTGATTGTGCAGATATACCTCTCAATCAATCGTCCTGACCTTGCCAAGAAGCAGTTTGATCGTTCCAAGCGGTGGGCAGAGGATGATTTGCTGCTGCAGCTTATCGAATCTACGATTGGCCTTGCTACGGGCAAGGATGCCTACGCAAATACGACCTCTTTTTACACAGAACAACTAGGAAATCCCTCGCTCACCTCGCCCCATTTATTGACCGCGCGGGGAGTTGCACGTATCTTACGCGGTGAAATTCAAGAAGCAAAATCAGACTTGGAAGAGTCCTTGGAGCAGCAGAAAGGGGATGCTGAAGCGGAGGCGGCGTACGTCGTCGCGGCTGGCCTGGGTGCGTTGAAAAAATCAGAGGCTGAGGAGTTATGGACGTAAGTGTTTGTTTTATTTCTGCTTTCGTGTCCTGAACTCTGATTAGGAAATTTGTTCGGGAGCATTCATCACACCCTCTGGTTCAGGATGTAACACAAAAGTCTGATATGTTCGACCAGTTTGCTGCTGCCTTTGTCGTCCCTCCTCAGGCCGCTTGAGTTGTATCTAAGCAATATCACTATTTTCCGACACCATCGCTAACAATGATTAAGGATACCCCCGTTGATCTTCCGGTTTTGTCAAGTCTGGTGACTAGGCTTTGAATATGTGGCAAACGGTGAATGTGACGCTCAGGACATACGAAGGCCGGAAGCTGGCTTGATTCGCAGAGAGCTGCTGAGAATCCTGTTGACTCAATGATCGTTCATAGAACGCATCATCATGTGTCAAACGGTCATAACCCTCAATTCGTTCCTGATCCCACAGTCACATCCGCTGGCCATGAGACTACTCAGCCAAGATTAACTTGTGCACAGCGCGCCGGCTGCACTCCAGTCACAATGTCAAATAAGCCAGCAAATCTATTTCATTTTGTCGAGCCGAGACGACCGACCGACAGCCCTGCACAACGTATGTGACTTTGACATCGTCAAATCATTTTATTGATGACAACCCAATCGCGTGTTAGATGTAAGGTCCTGTAAGGAGTTCACGCTCTTATCTTAGAACAGATCACACGGAGGATCATCTCCTCCAGAGGCTTGTGTTGGTATTTCGGTGGTGACAACTGCATTCCAACCCGACCTCCATGGCCCATGAATGTTGAGCTGACAAGACACTTAGTAATGAGCCGAATAATGAGCTATTGGTGAAAGGAGCTACTCACGCACTGACACTGTTCGCTTTGGACGATCTACCATTGGAGGACCCTATTTCCTTTTAGAGGCTTCATTTGCCTCTAGCCGGTCATTCTTCCTGTCAAGCATCCACGGCCAATTGCCACTACTAACTTTAGCACTATATAATACCCACCTCGTTGCGTTCCCCAACTAGGTTCCCTCCTTTGCCCGTTGACACCGTATCATGTCCCGTCTCTCCTCAATCTTCAGTCGCCCAAGCCCGGCCGCCTCTGTAAGTTTCATTACTTTCATAGATAATGGCAGAGGCTGATATGTCTGCTTGCAGCCCAATGGAAGTGCTGTCAATGGCGTTTCGACTACTGACAAGAACGTGGATGCACCAAAAGCTCTGAAGGAGTTTCGTGACCAGGTATGTACTCAGATACTCCTGGACTCGTGCGATGAATTGAGCCCATCTTTCTAGATCAAGAAAGGCTTGCCTATTACGTTGAACACGACTGCAGTTGTGAGCTATCTTTTGGTTGTGTAGACAATCGAACACGCTGAAACTCATGCACTTTAGTCTGCTATCATCGACCTCATTAGACATAAGGAGTCTCTCGACGACCGCAAGCTACTGGTGAGTAGACACCACCCGTTGATCTGAAAGTTCGACAACTGACAAGATTTCCCGGCTCTAGCTCGAGCATGCCCTCGTATTTGTCTCTCGGCTGGAGGAAGGGAAGCTTGCTACGACTCTGAAGAATAAGATTGTCCAGCTTCGTACGTTTACTCTATCTCTTCGCTAGTGTTACCCAGAGCTAACTCCATTGTGTAGTATACAATGACTTGACGCACCCTCCTGCTACCATTGTCAGCAATAAGTACGCGTGGCGTACAGCTGACGGGTCCTACAACAATATTGACATCCCAGACCTGGGCAAGGTGATTTCCATTCACTGCTGGACCCTCGCCTCATGCTCACGTATCACCATTCAAGGCTGGGACTCCTTATTCCCGATCTGTCCAGCAAACGCATCCTTTGCCTAAAAATCAACTTCCAGATGCAGGTTTGGTATTTGACACGTAAGGTATCTCACCTCGTTCTTGATATTTTGACTGATATCCTTTTGGCTAGTCTTCTGCGAAGGGAAGATGTAAGTCTACGATTGTGAATCCTCCCTCATTATATGCTGACTTTACCTCAAAGTTCGTCAAACATCCCGGTGGCTTGTCGTCACTCATGTTCTCGTTTGCGGCACTCGTCATCCATAGGTATGATTATAAAGCCTGCGTAGCGATTGTTTGCTTATATATATTAGCGTATTCCGCACCTCACACCGAGACCCCAACATCAACGAGACTTCTTCATACGTCGACCTTGCGCCTTTGTATGGCAACAGCCAACAAGACCAAGATAGGATCAGAATTCGGGACGGTCGAGGAAAACTCTATCCCGACGTTTTTGCCGAAGATCGCCTTCTTCTGCTTCCCCCGGGCGTTTGCGTGCTATTGGTGTTGTTCAGTCGTAACCACAACGTGAGTTCCAGCCCATATTATATTGGTCTGTATTCTGATAAGTACCTTAGTACATTGCCGAGAAGCTTCTAGAGATTAATGAAAGAGGGACATTTGCTGACCCTGCGTCGCTCATGGCTGATGATCCAGCTTCCAAGGCCAAGCTTTTGGCTCAGGAGGAGGAAATCTTCCAGACTGCCCGACTGATCAATTGTGGCTGGTTTGGAATGGGTAGGGCCGTCACCGATTAACCCATCAACGTTGCTGACATTGCTAAACACAGTTGTATTCTCGGATTACTTCTCTGCGATTCTTGGACTCGTTCGCGAGGGCAACAGCTGGAGCTTGACCCCATTTGATGTAAGCTACACGTTCACGTTCTGCCCAATTCATCAGTCCTAACCACATTCCTAGGAAATTCGTATGGAGGACCACTCGCTCTTTGAACGAGGAAAGGGAAATTCTTGCAGTGTTGAAGTGCGTTATCATTGATCTTATATTTGATGCTCTATTGACCTCGCCTAGTTCAACTGCTTGTACCGGTGGCATGCCACTACTAGTCAAGAAGACGAACAGTGGACGCAGAAAGTCTTTGGTCAGCTCTTTGGCGACAAGCCTTCGGACCAAGTCACGGTCGACGACTTCAAGATGGCCGCCTTCAAGGTCCAGCAAATGCAACCTGATATCCATCACTGGACATTCGGAGGGTAATTATCATCTTTACTGCAGACCTGAGAGCCACATTCCTGAAGTTTGTTCCAGTATGCAACGTCAAGAGGACGGTAGCTTCAAGGATGACGACTTGGCCAATATTCTCCACAATGCGTACGCTTCTCTTGTTCACATTCACCATACAATATTTTTACACTGAATTTCACAGCACTGAACACTCTGCTGGCGCCTTCCGAGCTCGTGGAACACCTCGTGGGCAATACTTTTTCTTCGTCTACTGAATTTACTAACGAGTCGTTAGCAATCATGAGACTCAATGAGGTGATGGGCATTGAATTGAACAGACGCTGGGGTGTCTGCTCTTTGAATGATTTCAGGAAGGTGTGTTCCTTGGACTCTTATGAATGCCTACACATTCTGATGCAGTGTGTTAGTACCTTGGGCTGAAACGCAAGTCGATCATCATTTGGTCTTGATCTTCTTTCTCACATTTTAGTTAGCCTTCACATCCTTCCTGGAATGGAACTCAGACCCGGAAATTGCGAATGCCGCCGAGAAGCTCTACGGAGACATAGACTATCTTGAACTCTATGTTGGATTGCAAGCTGAAGAGGCTAAGCCACTGGTTGAGGGGGCTGGTTTATGCCCAGGTGAGCCATCTCCTCAATTTCGATGTCACCAAACTAAGTGTCTACTTTAGGTTACACAATCAGTCGTGCCATCCTCAGCGACGCTATTGCGCTCACTCGCGGAGACAGATTCTTCACTCACGACTTTACACCTTTCAACCTGACCGCATGGGGTTTCGCCGACTGCCAGAGAGATCCCAAAGCCTTCGGATTTGGCAGCACACTGGGACGACTCTTCCTTCGAACTCTCCCCAACAACTTCACGGAGAACAGCATCTATACGTTCTTCCCTCTTATGACTCCGGAGTCGATGAAGACGAACCTGACCAATTTGGGTGTCATTAATCAGTATGATCTTTCCCGCCCGAAACCAAAAACTCCGCAAGCTTCTGTCGAAGGCCACTCACGAGTATCAGCAATTCTGAAGGACCAGGCCAGCTTTGCATTGCCTTATCAAGAGAGATCTTCGAGAGTCATTAGAGGCCCTGGGTGAATTAATACTTTGTCGGCTTTTACCCTTCAGCACTGACCTATCGTTTTCCAGTTTCTTCCCCGCTGAGGACGACAAAGCACAACAAGCGGTGATCTCTGTGTTAGCTTCTCCTGATCTCGTCTCGGAAATCGGACAATACTTCTACCAGAACACGAAGAAACTTATCCTTGAGAACTCCTTCACCTTGGTGGGGGGCAAGACATCCGCTGTCGATTTGGTTCGCTCGGTACTCAAGGTTGTTCCTATCTACTGGGTTGCAACCGATCTTGTAAGCCTTCATGAAACTACGTAGTACCGGATCGAGACACTGATATAATTTGCAGGCTGGGATTGAGCTTACGATCGGCGATGACGATGGCGAATACACTCCTTCGGAGCTTTTCGATGCTCTCAGTGACATTCATGAGTAAGTTCGTCTGGTGACGACAGCTCAGGATCCTCTCACAACTTCTGCTAGATTTATCTTCTTGAACGTTGAAGCATCCAAAGTCATGGTCCTTCAAACGAAGGTTAAAAGTCATGTCAAGAAGCTGTTGGGACTGATAAAAGATGGTCTCGACTCGGCCGGAGTTGGTAACAGGGTCAGTGCCATATTTATTGGCTACTTGCTTTACGGTTGACCCTTTCCAACAGTTCTCTATTGCTGGTATCATGGGTACCGTCTCGTCCTTGTTCTCAAAACCTAAGCAGTCGGAGTACCATGACATCGTCAAGCGTCTCTACGAGCTTGGCCACTCCACGGACCAGCTTGCCAACAGTCTTCTGGCACTAATGGTTATTTCTGGCACAGAGCTTTCCTTGGGTATGTTTACTTTACTCTGCAATCCACAATGCGAATAACCTGCGCTTATTACTAGCCACTGCCAATACGATCAATTACTACCTTAGCAGTGAACACGCCTCGACTATCTCCACTCTTGCAAAGAGGGTGGATGGCTCCGCTCAGCTTGACACTTATGTTTATGAAGCTCTTCGTGAGTACCTTCTAACCTATTCCCGGCTACCTCAAATAATCTATGGTCTTATCTCAGGCTTGGACCCTACTTTCCGTGGAGTCTTCCGTAAGTAGACATGCCTTGCGAGAGCATAAAACAGAAGTTCATTGTCCATGACATTAGGTGTCTCTACCAAGGACCAAAGTGTGAATGGGCAAGACTTCAAGAAAGGCGATCGTGTCTTCGTCGATGTCACGTCTGCCAATTTTGATGTAAGTGATGCAATTGGTCCACGTTTCGTACATCATCGTTTAACGTTTTCACCTAGGACAAGGTCTTTGGCAATGCCACTAGCTTCAATCTCAGCCGTGCTGCGAAAGATCGTCTCTATCCCGACGGTGTATTCAGGTACTTGGGAGAGAGTCTCACAGTGAAGGTAAGGTGTTTTTTCTCTTCTTGTTATAATAAATTTGAACCGGCTTCTAGATCATCTCTGAAGTGATGCGGGCTGTTTTCGAGCTGGACAACATCAAGAGAGCTCCTGGCCAATCTGGTGCCCTCAAGAGGTTTGTCAATCCTGGCACTCTTGATCTTACATGCTGAATAAACTTTTCAATAGGTTCAAAGACCACAGTCGCCCCGAAGTGTCTTATTCCTACCTGAACAAGGCTCAGCTCCCTTGCGAATGGCCGACATCAATGTCGATCCAGGTACGGAAGTTTGCATCTCTGCTGCGCCTAATGCTGATCGAGTTTCTAGTTTGATGCCAGGAAGTGACATCTTGAATTTCTTCAGCGTAGTTCATGCAGTCTATAAGATATCTACATACGTCCACCATCTGAATAAATACCCGATTTTGTTATGCTCAGAATGATCTATACAGGTCACCAACAGATTACAGCGAGTCTGCGTATGTAGTTAATTAGCTCTGAGGTTGTCTAGGACCTCCAACACTCCGTGAGATCTCCACAAGTAGCGCCTCAATTCTCTCTTGACGTTTTTCCATCTCTTCGAGACGCCTTAATACAGCAAACTGGGCCCTCTCGTCCGTCATTGCGTTCTCAGCTATCTTGATGTCTTCTGTTACCATCTGATGTGGTTTGGGCAGCGGTCTTCTACTATGATCTGCGTCATGACTCCTTGATCGTGCAGTGCCTCTCTTTGGAGGTGAGTTCTTGTCGCCTATAGCTGGTATCCCTCGTATATGGGCAAGAGCGGGATTGGCTGCCGAATCCGTAACTCTTCTCTGAGAGGGCTGAATTGACATTAAGCGCCGTCTCGTCACCGGACCAAAGCTGATGCCTGCTTGAGGTGCGGAGCTACCAGACACATAAGGATCGGAATTGGCGTCGTCCTCCTGAACAACCGGGTTGAAGACTTGAGCCAAAGGGCTGTAAGATTGACCTTCGAAGCCACGATTCATCATAGAGCTGAGCCTCGCTCGTGGAATCGCTTTGGGGGGTGAAGATGGGAAGTGCCGTCTCGAAGAAGCACTAGAAACACGCCGCTGGTGCAATACAGAAAAACCGTCATTGTTATCGGCAGTTGTGTCGAGGGCGCTGTCAAACTCTTCTTCAATTTCAAACACCTGGTGACAAGAGTCAGCAGGACGTTAACGTCATTCTATCTGGCACTTACTGCGTCGATATCAGCGTCGGCGCCGGCCAAGCCTTCGAAGAAAGCTAAAGAGTGAATTGTTAGAATCAGGGCAAATACAATTACAAGTGATCTTACTCATCCTCTTCAACGAACGAGGAAGTGTATCGAATACTTTCTCAGCGACATGAGCGATGGTGTCATACAATGTGATTGAACCAGCATGCTTCGATTGCCGCTCGTAGAAAGAAATCGACAAGAGAATTGGGAAGCTGGTTGACCTAAGAGGAGAAGGAAGGTAAGTACGAGGTTAGGGTCAATAGAAGGAGGGTCCATGCCTGATCATAAACACATTGAGCTGATCATAACATATCAGAGCTTAGGTATAACATAGATCAGGTATATGTACCTTGTGGAACCAGCGTGGCGACAGAATGTAGCTTGCTGGGAGTAGGATGATCAGTGCCAATAGGTTGATTGGAGGCTGATACGAGAAAAGGAAGTCTGCCTTGACCCTGCCGGCCGTCAATAGGAGATATATCAGGATTGAATGGGACAAGTGTACCCTTCTATTGTCGACACTGCCTTTCGGAACATGGCCTATGCACATACGTTAGCAAAAATAAGATTTTCGGACATCAAGATAGTACTTCTGCTGCTGCGTCTTCATTCACAGACGCGAAGGTATTAGAGAGTATCTGAAATGAAACTGAGCGCTAGCAGCCACAAATTGTTGGCGACCTTCACGCACAGACACGAGAACTATGTATGAGCTTCAACATCAACGTCTGCAGAAATTCGACAGAAAAAATGGACAGACCAGTAAGGAGGAGAGTGTTGCTCAGGCAGGCATACGTGACCATCATTATTGGACCGAAAATTGGGTGAAATTTATCTGTGTGGTGAGTGAAAAAGATTGTTGATATATAGTGGTAATCATCTCACTTGCATTATCGAACCCGCTTGCGTCGAGACCAAACCAAAGGTCTAGCATCCACCAGGAAATTTGTCTACGAAGCAGTAAGTCCCTACAGATATCTCAACGTAGAGAACCAACGAACCCGACGCCATATCTGTGCAAGGTATTGTAAGTAAAGGCTTCGATAGATCCAAATCCACAGCTTACCCGGCCTCATCGCGACTCAAACTGAAAAGATCTTTGTTACATCCATACGTCACTTTATCAAATCCAGTGACTTACGTCCAAAGTGCGTATAAAAAGCCACAGAAACAGAACGCGGCAATGACCATCAGAAACATAAATTGCATGATCATGGCGCGCAAGGACAGCACCATAAGGTTGTCCTTGAAAGTAACAAATGCCAATCTAAAAGCTGGTCAGAGATCAATTTGAACAACGAGTAGGCCAGCATTCACCGAGGGAACATTAAACAGGCGATTAGGGCCAGTAGGTCGATTCCTAGAGTAGACGCCCAGTAGCCTGGAAAATGGGATTGAGTGGCATTCGTATTTTCTTAGGACCACAACACCTACGATGGTGATAGACACCGTATATCCGTAGGAATGCATAAATGAAGTATGTCGTAACTGTTGAAAATATTAGTGCCTCAAGGTGCAGATAACGTGGGGCGCGTACTAAATGCTAGATCGAATCCATTCTAGCTAGGCGTCTCAGTAATGTGGGTTAACGTTCAGGACGTCACTCACCCAAGTGCCCTTAAAGAAAACTGCCAGTGAGTAGCGTCAGCAAAGCCTCATGAAGGCATATACGGCGTGCGATGCCTGACCTTTGATTCCGTGCTCTTGCATAGCTGCCACTTTTTCCAGCGTAAATCCTAGAGCGTATATCATGAAGGATATCTCCGCCGCATTGAGTGTGTCCTTTTGATTAAACTCGATAGCCACGACAAATAAGATGAATAAGATGAGGAAACTGGGGATCGTCAGGGTCGATAGACTTAGTCTCGGCGATTAGAAACCTTACTTTAGATAATCAAGGACAGCCCGAATGGAAGGGACTTTGAGCCTGTAATGATCAAGGAGAGGTGCCTTGTGAGGGTCGTAAAAATGGATAGGCGTTCTCTTGTATGTCTGTAGACGAGGTGAGGGACTTGTTTGACACACGGACAAGCACATACATCAGCGAGGATGGAGTGACTGCTCTGTGCTTGATAAACGCATCGACCCCTGGACATCATCAGTTAAGTTATGGCGATGAGGTCGCTACTCACGTCCATATACCGTCAATGACCTTCTGGCAAGCCGAACTCTTGATGAATCGTTTTGCCTTCCCCAGAATCGCCATCTCAATGGCATTTCCTACATGCTCCTCCAGATCATCGTCTCTCTCCTCCCTTGCTTGAGCAACGATGTCGGGGTCCGCGCCGGAATACACCGGCCAACTCGTCGTCAGCGCAATCGTCAGGTTGAGCATGTTGTTCGCCATATCTCTAAACACTCTTGTAGCGAGGATCTCGCATAGTTGGGCTCTGCTACGGGAGATGGTTTGTGTCGTCATATTATCGTCTCGGATAAAGTGAACGCGGGTGATGAGAAGGCAAAATACGACTGAGAGGTTGCCGTCCTGTTGGATAGCGACATATTTCTCGACAAGAGGCCGGACGAGGGTGTATGTGAGGTCAGGCGAGGTTAGCTTTAGAACGTTATAAATAAATAGCGTGAAGGGTTCAAAATGATTGAAACCTACAGCTTCAAATGTCAGGGGAGTATCTGAACTCAAGTTAGAAAAGAGTTGGCTCAGCTCGGGACGACAATACCTATGTAGTGCTAGGATGATAGAATGCAAAAGTTGGTGGTTTTCTACCTAGAGTGCAAGCGTGGGCCGACTCACAATGGCATCCTAAATACAAGTCAAAATCCGGTAGTAGAAGAGAAGAGACTTGAACGTACTGCGCGAATCATGTGTATTATCGGATACACTTGAGTACCGTCCACCGCCTCCCTATATAAACTTCAATAAGCTGTTCCACGATCAGGGAATTACTTCGCAAACTGACGGTTGCAAGAGTGGTTGGCATTCAGGATGTAATTCTTCTAGCATATCCCCCGACGAGAAAGACCAAGCCAGTTATCTAGTGCTGGGTGCTGGCGGGTGGAAGGATCCTGTAACTGCACGATGTCAACCGTTACATCATACTTAAACGCCGCGAAAACGCCTCACTGGAACTCTCAGCTCCGCTAAGGTTCTAGACCAGCTAAGAATCTTGAAGACGACGTGCTGAGCCTTGTGAAGCTAGTCGAGTAAGTACTGTCGAAGAACGTCAAATCTAACCAGGTGAAGAACGTTTAAAGGGGTGAGAAAGATTCTAGCTCCGACACACGCGTTTGTGCTTCATTCACCTGTGGCCCATCACCACCAACAGCGAGGACCTTCCGCTAACAGGATGCAGGCAGGACCAAGACCGCCGGGAAGCTCACAACCACCCGTGAAGATATACAATGCTGTCTACTCTTCAGTTCAGGTGCTTTGGTCGTTTAATAGTTCGATCGAAATCTGACAGTCGCGTCGTATTCTAGGTCTATGAGTGTATGATACGTGGAATTGCCGTCATGCGTAGAAGGAACGATTCCTACGTGAATGCGACACAGATCCTCAAGGTTGCAGGCGTGGACAAAGGTCGTCGGACCAAGATACTCGAGAAAGAAATTTTGCCTGGGAAGCACGAGATAGTGCAGGGAGGATACGGAAAGTATCAAGGCACCTGGTAGGCGAACGCGATATCGTGATAGAGGAACGCGTCAATAACTGATTTCTTTGAATTGTAGGATTCCCTTGGAAAGAGGTCGCGACATCGCGCTGCAATACGGTGTCGCCCCTCTACTGTCACCTTTATTTGATTTCACGCCGAGTACTCACTCATTGGGCGCACTGCCAGTCAGCACACCCGCAGGCACAGCGTCACCGCGTCCTCTCTCTGCATCATCTTCATATTCTAGTATTGGTGCGACCGGAAATTATATGGGTCCATTGCCTTCCTCATTGGCTCCTCCACCCATCATGCCAGGTTCTGCTCTTCGCCTCCTCAACCAAGGAAGGGCCCAGGGACTCTTTACTCCTACAACCTCCGGCAACTCTGCTCTAGCGCAAGGCCGTGCCTCTGGTTTTGGATCGCCTGGCCCTTACCCACCGGGATTCAGCCAATCTCCCCACCCTTCGCAAACACCTCCGCCGACGTCAAATCTCAAACGGAATCGGTCAGAAGCCGATGTCGATACCATTGGAGGAACAAACCCAGGTAAACGGAATTGGCTACTACCTCTGGATCTTCAAGCTGATGATTCCCTAGATTTTTTACCTGTTGACCGTTCACGACCACCGTCCGCTAATTCCCAGGTGAACGGCGAGGAGAATCCTTCACCCGCCAAACGTGCTCGCGTGGACGAGCCTCACTCTTTATCCCAGCCAACTACATGGCCTTCGTCAAGAACGGGCTCCGCCTTGAACACTAACTCCCAAACACCTTTTAATGGCGCTGTGCGGCCTTCTAGCTCCACGTCTTTGACTAACGGTGCGGGAAGGTCGTCACCGACTTCGGACGTCCGTATAACACGCTTCTCTTCGAAGCCCTTGCTTCCGCGACTGGGCCAAACCCCATCGCACTACAAGGATAGTCGACGTGCAGCTGTTGTGGCTTCAGTATGTCAGCGGGACGAACCTGCCGCTATTCTTGACCTTCTACGCGAAATAGCGTCAGATCCTTCGAATCCTGATACAGCTGGAGGTTTCGATGTCGATACTATCCTGGATGATCAGGGACATACAGCCCTCCACCTCGCTGCAAGTCTTGCACGACTTGAAACAGTTACTACCCTCGTTGCGAACGGAGCCGATGTCCACCGAGGAAACTTCCTTGGTGAAACCCCTCTGATAAGAGCATGCATTGCGACAAACACTGCGGATCACCAGTGCTTCCCACAACTCATTCGTGCTCTTCACCCGGCCATCCGTACACTTGACACATCACGCAAATCTGTTCTGCACCATATTGTTTCTCTCGCGGGGGTCAAAGGACGTGCAGTCACCGCTCGCTACTATTTGGATGAGATATTCATATTTATTGCTCGAGAAGAGGCAGGAGACTTCCGGTCGATTGTAGACCTCCAAGATGAGCATGGTGATACTGCATTGAACATTGCTGCTCGAGTGGGCAACCGCAGCCTTGTAAGGACACTATTGGATGTTGGCGCCAATCGAATATTACCCAATAAGCTGGGCCTGAGACCCGGTGATTTCGGTGTTGAGACTGAGGTATGACTGATACCAATACTCAGCATTTCATGTCACTAACTTTTGTTACAGGAGTTGAGCGGTGGTCCACGGGTAGAGGACATTCTCTCTTCTATACGCACAGGTCCGCCTCCGCCTGTCCAAAAGAGCCAAGACGTTATTGCTGGTCGGTCATTCCCCCTTCTTATAGCTCTCCTCTGACATAACTCGCAGATATGACGATGATGATCCAAACCCTGAGCACTGATTTCCAGACAGAGGTAAAATCAAAACAAGACGCACTCGACGTAACACAAGCCCATCTACGCGCTGCTACTCGCGAGCTCTCCGAACAGCGCAAGAACATTCAAACTTGGCAAAACCGATGCGCCGAGTTGGACCAGATCAACCAACGTGTTCGGAACGTGCACAAAGCCATTGCAGATGAAGATTCCTTTGACTGGACAGGCCGCTCCGATCTTGATGGCAATGATGCACGCGAGAGTGCTGGATCTGCGTTTGCACACCGTGGTATTGCATCCACAATGTTCGGTGTCGACGGTTCCGTAGACGTGTCATTCAGTGTTGACTCAGAGCCACCCTTACCGACGGCAGATACGGTCGCGACATTGATTAAACTGAGACGGATGAAGATGTGGCATATGCGGATGGAAGACTTGGTCAGAGCGAGACTGAAGGGTCTGCAAGGTGCCAGTGCAGAAAAGGAGTATCAATGCAAGAAGATCGTTGCGCTCTGCACTGGTCTTCCGATTGATAAAGTTGAAGACGTGAGTGACATCTCCTTACAGTTATACAATGCTAACTTCATTGCCAGATGCTCGAGAATCTGGTCATTGCAGTCGAGAGTGAATCACAGATTGTTGATCTAGGGCGCGTTTCTGGCTTCATGCAGAAGGTTGGTTTCACTTATTGTTCACTCGATTCAAGAATCTCAAATATATCCTGCAGGTTCGAGACGGCATTATTTAGTATCTTTGGACAGATCTTATTTAATTGTAACTCTGTATATCACCGTCACGCAATGGATATTATAATTTCGCCAAGATACACCTGCATAAGGCTTCCCAAAAGTGACCGGACACGGCAAATTTGAACATAACTCAGCAACGACCAAACCTGGGACCACAAAACTCCGGGATATTGGAACCTTATATTAGATGAAGATATAGCGTGAAACAACCTGGTTTTTGTTTGGCAATGGGAGAGTTATCAATTTCTGCCAAGTCCCATCTCTGTACTGACTTCACAATTCAAGATTTTTTCCCAAGTATTACAAAGACCTCATGTCACTAATTATTTCAAGAGATTTGATGCAGTGGTTATGAACCTTGCACATTTTGCCTAACATCGTGTGAACCTTCATCGCATCCTCGAAAATGTACTACTGTACTTTCCGCGCTTATACTGACTCAATCTCAGTAGGAAAATGTCTGGAATTCTTGGTGTGATATCTTAACATGTACTGCTACTGGAACATAACCTTCAGCTTGAACGGAGCTATTTGGAGCACTGTGGTTTCTGGTAGAAAGTGATAATTATCATATC
>Ga0247741_1000850_pt1 | contig 16832 bp, 24 predicted proteins | sample UWRJL213509R2_FD_180945 | JGI IMG/M metagenome (GOLD analysis project Ga0247741, IMG submission 180945) | Plant litter microbial communities from Arlington Agricultural Research Station in Wisconsin, United States - UWRJ-L213-509R-2 | ecosystem: Environmental > Terrestrial > Plant litter >... | reverse complement strand
ATACCGCACTTAATACCGTAAGGGTCCATTCTGATACCTGCTCGACGACGACTAATGTGTGCTGCATAGACCTTTAATTTCCAGTGGCAGAAGTGTACATAACGAATTATACCGTACAGGTACCTCATGTTAACAATGGAACAATTCTCGTGCTACGATTTCGTGAAATGTATCACTCAAGTATAAACACTGATTACGACTGTTTCTATGGGAAATATACACATTATCACTCGAATCTCGATGTGGTGTACTTCAAACCATCTGACTCAGGCAATTCCCTGTCGCGAATGACCTTCAAGACTGAAGTTATTTTTTTGAAAAGAATGCCCTATTGAGTACTTATAGTCGTATAGCATGGAAGTGAAGGCGAATCCACACAAAGGACGTCAAATGGGAAGAAAGAAACATACTACATTGCTACAGTAACACATGCGGGCGACGTACATGCACAGGCCGCATGTCATATCGCACACAACCCCGAATGGGGTGAGGCCTGAATCGCAGAGTGGGGATTGCGATTCCATAAACGGCGCTCGGAACAAAAACGAAAAGAACAAAATGGGGCAAGTCAATTAAAAAAAGGTTAACGGTTAAAACCCTGAAAGTAAAAGATAAGTTGGACCCTGAAGAATGAAGTCGAAAGGGGAAAAGGCACAAAGTTCACCACTGTAGCGCAAAACTCGCAGACTTTCCACAAAATGAACTTCCAAACACCTCCGGAAAACCTTCCAAAAAAGCGACCTCCAGAATTCCCTCCAAATATTCCAACAAAACAATTGGCAAAACATCTCCAAAACCAATAAACTAAGCTCGAACGAACTGGAGCTATCATGAAAACACGGAGACTTGTTTTTTTAAGACCGAAGAGCGCACCATTCCTCCTCAGCCTCAAAAAACACGCCCCGCCATAGAACCTGTCCTCATCCTCACCTCTGATGGGGCGGAGGCGTATTAATCGTTGAGGGGGCCAGGAGGTGTGAGCGTCGGGTATCCTCTGGTCTTGTGTGTCAGTTTTCGAGGCAAAGAATGGAATGTTGGTATAAGACGTACCGCCAAAAGCCCCCCCACTAAATCACGCCCTAGCTGAAAACAGGATACACAACGACCAAATACATCAGACCTCCTGCCAGACGGACAAGAGCGCTCACATTCGACGACCCGCGTCTGTACCGTCCATTTCTGGGTCATCATCAAGGGTCCATGTTAGAATTTCCTCTTTCGGTGAGGTATATGGAGGAGACGAGTGTTCAACCTTTCCAACGAGATATAGGCCCTCATCAGCGAACGGGTCTGATGTGCCAAGGAGATGAATGGACCTTGTCTTGAACCGCGGATCGAGCCTAGGGTGTCTCAGGCGATGGTGAGCTCAACCCGGGCGATGACGGAGATCCAGGGTGGTAAGACGCGTTGCCACCAAACGGTCGGGTGGATGCAGAATAACCGTTGGAAGGATCCCAATCAAGACGCACCATGAGCAGCCAACAACAATGTCAACCAATCCTCAGGCCTCAGGTGTAGCGAGGCCAGTAGAGGACATCGATCATGCTTCCACTCCCTCTTGGGCTCGGTCCACTCAGTTCCAATCCTGCTGCCTGTACAACTCCAACTCCTACAACTCCAAATCCGTGCTCTGACGATGCGATGTTTGCCTCTGTTTCCGTGCCCGCTGATACTGCGCTGAGGAGGGACCGTGCACAGGTGTAGATACAGATAAGCTGAAGCCCGACGACGCAAATCGAGAAGGGAGGGTATTAACCCTAACCCTAATATCCTAGTTTAACTTGCACCGTTGGGCCTACTAGTACCAGGCATACCGCTGTGCTTGTTGTACGCGTGTCTCCAAGTCCGACTCCATGAACATGTGCCGATAACGGTGAACTGAAGATCATTATGTTGACGACCGCGAGGATGGACCGTGAGCCATCAAGCTCAAGCTCAGGTTTGAGGATGAAGCATTTAGGATGCAAAACGAGGATTTGAGCCTAACCAAATGTCCGCGTGCCAAGCCAATAGCAAACTCAACGACCGCGTATCTTCATTCGTTTTCAACGTGAGAGGGAATGATGGGTTGAAAGGGGCGGTGGATGTGCAGCGGGTGACCGGTGAGCGCTGGGCGCTGAGGAAGATGCTAATGGGATTGAGATGGTGGAGCAGAGACGAAAGTGGGGAAAGAGGTCGGATGCAAGAACGTAGTGGGGTTTTCGTTCGCTTTTCTCATGCTCGCCGACGCGTGCGGGGTATGGCCATGATTGATGACGGTAACAGGCCAATGCTCTGGAATCTGAACGTTGTATGTCGTGCATCGTCCTTCACAGCTTTCTTTCGCAGAGTCAAACACTCGAACTCAAGCTGAAGAAGCACCTGGACATACCTGAACGGCCGGCTCCACGACCAAAGTGTTCGGCGAGATCGGTAAGTTTTGGATCTTGCTCCTTTGATAGGTCAATTCTTCGGATATCAAAAGATGTCGGTATCAAGCAGATGGACTCTACAGAAGATGGGAGACTCCAGTCGCATCGACATCGACATTGTAGGGGGCCCGGTCACAGCCACTGATCGATGGCTTCAAGCTTGAGCCTAAGGCCTGATTATGTAAGATTTCCCGATCCGTCGACACCGCTGATTGTCGCGTTCGCGAAAGACACCTCGTTCACCTCTCCCAACGCCTCCACACCGACTCCATCCTCCGCCGCTTTGGTTTTGACAACCTCGAGCCGCTTTCTATTCATATACACCCGATGCCCGTATCGGCTCCGCGCCACCACGCAAGATAAACGACGAACTCGGCATTCGCCACAAGTCAAACACTTCGCTCGAGCAAGATCGAGTGCCCCCCTTCTGCTGTAGTGCGCGATGTTCGCCTAAAGAGCATCGCAAGTCTACTTTTCTCTTCTCGTACGACTCGTCTCCTCCCCCAACTTCACCCTGTACATATGACCGCAGGTGTATAAGCTATGATAGCCCGTTGAGCTCCCCTCAGTTGCCTGCCCTAGCAAACCACCGAGGCGAGCTCTTCCTACTTATTTTTTCGCATACTAAATTAGACTAATGATATCGTACCGTCAAAAACATGTGACGTCAAGTGACCAATGTAACAAACTTAAAGTTACGATGGAAATGAAACAGCACACAAGATACTCAAACTGAGGTAGCGAAAGACAGTTCAAAGGTCTGTAAATTCACTGGGGTTGGTAGTACATGTTTTGTGGTCTTATATAGGTTTTCGATAGGTAAGTAAGGATGGAAGCAAGTGAGAACGAGTCAAGTAACTGTATAGTAAATGTCCTACTGATAGAGTAATGTGACTACGTAGACCATAGGCGAGAGAGGTAACGATATAAGTACATTTGGGTAGCGGGCGACAAGCGGTCCGGGAAGCTGGGGAAACTCTCGCCACAAAGTGATCGATTCACTACAAGACCGCCTTGCCGTGTCAGCAACCCTTCAAGCAGCAGTGGCACCGGCACTGGTACCAGCACCGGCACCACCAGTAGCACCGGCACCAGCACCGGCACCAGCACCAGCACCAGCACCGGCACCAGCACCACCAGCAGCAGCGGCACGGGCCGCCCGTTCGTCCTCACGCCTTGCTTTTGTCCAATTTCCGAAGGTCTCCCGTATTTGGCGTGTGCTGTCTGCATTCAAATTAGCGTATGCAGTGAGAATGCTCAGCCTGTCTTCATGCCAACTGGCATCAGTAAGCCCGGCCACGTCCAAAGCGTATTCCATCGTCCAAGCCCTATCGTCCTTGTTAACAAGTACCCCCCCTTCGTATACCGAATTCATCCTCTCCCCAGATCGCGGGTAGTTAATGACCATGTACGCTTTGTCCATATTGGAGAGTTCATGTTTAAGTTGTGAAACGATACTCCCCTCACCACTAGTGGCGTACCTATGAGGATAACCAGGTTAATCGTAAACTCCGGTGGTCAATAAAAATCAGGACGCACACCATGACAGAATCGAGGTCCAATGTCGAATAGCTGATGATCATGTCCAGGGGATTTTGTGACCTAATTTGTTGATTCACTGCATCCTCGGTCCACCCTATACTTCTGTACCTTGCGCATGCTGTAAAGTGACTATGAATTAGAAAATGCGCAGCAGGTTGAAGAATTTATGTTGTAATGCCTACCAGCGTTGAGAGTGATAACACCTTCACGCGCCGGGGACTGGTGCTCGTGGAGGAGACCAAGGCTATGTCCAAATTCGTGGAGAATGACGTGGCGTTCATAATTGGTGGCCACTGCTCCATTGGGTCCAATGTCCCCTAAGTTCATGGTCTCCCCGTCGTCCTCGTCGCCGCCAAGGTAGGCCTCATGCTGAGAACCGACCAACGACCAGTTCCCTTCTGCCTTGAACGAGATACGTATATTGGCTTCCTTGATATCGTCTCTGTAAACGAAAGAGACGTGCGCGTACCGCTCCCATTCCCTGATAGTGGTTTCGATTTTGGTGCGCCGGTGGGCGGTGACCACATTGGCCGGGCCGAGGTACCCAAATGTGAGCTCGTGACGAGGATTGTTGACTGGTTGAGGTCCTTCGGCTGCCAGTGGAAGGCCGATTTTCCACAAAAGATTGCTAACAGAAGCGATCTCGAATGGGTTGCGGCCGAGACCCAAAGGTCTGACATAGGGTACATCAACGATCTTGGAGGCCTTCGTCGAGTCGGATGTAGAAGACATTTTGGAGAAAAGTGTATAGAGAGAATTGGCTTCAAAGTGGGGTTTCGAATGTTGATAAATGAGGAAGCAGAGAGCGAGTATAAATACTAGTTCTCCGCGGTTATTCTGTCGGTTATGATAATAACTGCTGTAGATATAAGGAGCATGTTCGGTTGAGTGCCCTTTCTAACGATTTATCTTTTCATTGAACTATTCCGATAGCCGATTAACAACGTGCGGGCTTTGAATAGCTAATTATGTATTTCTATGGTGGAAGTCGAACTGAATTCAAAGCATGCGCCAGATTTTCTCTTCAATACTGCCTTTCACATGTCAGAAATATATTTCTTCATCAGGTTTATTTTCTCGCTGCCAATGGAAGTTGCATATGACTCGACATTAATACGTATAGCAGTCATAACAAGGACGCCACAGGTGCGTTTATTCGATATTCGTTTCGGACAAGGTGGGTCTCACTGACAAATGCTCTGCGTAGGCGTCCTGGATTTGAATGGAGAAGTAACAAGGACGTCACGAGTGTGTTTATTCAATATTAATCGACTGTCGGAATAGTTCAATGAAACAGGACGAGCATGCAATAGTAGTGCATATCCGACCGCACGAATTAGAGTCCACTCAGTTATGGCCCTTGGGGGTGATAGATCCACACAACTCAACCGCGTTGTTTGATGGTATGCCTTTAAGCATCCATTCATGTTATTAATTTACACCCAGTTCTCCCAGTGCCTGACTTGACGTCCTATTTTTTCGCGCTGGTGGTCTCCCGAATTGTCCCGTGAACAATTGCAAAGCGCTTGGTATTTTGAGAACGAGTGTCGACAAGTATCCCGCCCTTTTTGACATCGCCTTTGAAAGCTGTCGAAGGAGGATGAAATATCATTTACTTCCATTGGAACACCACAAAGACCCAAGCAATCACCTGCTGTTTTTTACAATGCTTTCATTACACATCGGTTACCCCAGAAATCTAGCATTACAGGAAACGAACATACTCATTGGACGACCAGATAACGAGGCATAATAAGCATGGAGACTACCCCTTCGAGTCACCACTAACGCCGCTCCGCCAGTTCAGCCTTGTTCCGAGATCACGTTTCAGTGCTTTGCGCCCCCAACAAGCGCCGCAAACTCTAAAGGACTATCGAGGAATGGGAGAGATACGCGTATGTCCCTTTTACTTGTCCCAGACTCGAGGATGCCAATATATGTATCTCTTTTGGTCCAGCCAAAGAGAACAGCAATCGGGATACAGAATAAAACCCTGGCTGGCGTCGACGATGGAACCATAAACTTTGGGGTTGTCTTTTCCGAGCCTGAATACGCCACCAATTATGAACACCATACCATCCTTCACGAGTTTGGTCTTACCCACCCAGCAGCGACTTCAGCGTTCTATGTCCGCTGGGTACTTCAACCACTTAAATAAAGTTTTCGACGGCTGTCGCTGTCCTTCGACGTTCAGCCAGAATATATGAGTCCAACTAGTAGATTTGACTCTCTGTTGGGTGTGTTACTTCACATCGTGTGCAAAACATCTATCATCGTATGTTAGAGATGTAATCGTTTCCCGATGAACACTGCAGTGCTTGCTCGAAGATGAGATATGGATGTATTAGAAAATGAAGACAAATGTGCCGCTGAGGACGTAAAATTTGAAGCGAAAGGGCGACTGAAACTTATAGGAAGCCTCACACGGTAAATTGAACGAGGGCATTTTCGAGACTTGTGGACGTCGAAGACGCCGTATAATCAATGAGATCCCGCGCAAATAGAAATGAGAGGTGGGTAAGATGTCAAAAAATGAGTAAAAAAATGACCTGTCAGTCCCATAGACGGACGGAGAAGTTATATTGTAGTGACATATATCCGTAGTCTCGATTTGACAGTTCAAGCAGCATACTAGCGTCGTCTTTGGTTTCAAATCAAAAATAGTTCGGGTCGGTTCTTTATGAGTCCCAAATATCGACGAAAACGACACTGGTTCCAGTCACGGTGTCGATCAATAGATGCAAAACCCAGCAGGTACTAAAACATTTCTCAAAAGCAGGCGACCAGAATACAAGGTGGAGGCACCGGTTGGGATGCCCAGGTACCAAAGAGGCCTCGAATTTTACAGTCCAGCCAGCCATAGACGACGTGCCATACGGCAGAGGGTGCCTAAGCACCTCATAACAGCTTATAGTCTTCATTCAGCATCTTGAAGATGTTGACGGACAGACAGAATTGGGGACTGGAAGGCATTAAAGTGTAATGGGTTTCTAGGTGTCGCTAATATTTATCCAGAAAGAGGCAGCCTGATATCGCGAGGTTTCTGGGAGGTGGTTGCAATTGGAAAATTAAGGAGGATCAAAGAGAGCCTCCGTCATTAGAGAGGATGTGCAAAGCCACTGAAAGCCATCAGTGGCTTATTTACGATGTGCAAACAGGCATAGCCACTGAGTGACTGAGTGGCTTCACGTGTCTATTTTCGGATTCGTCGCAATTCTCGTCCCGTTCTACTACTCATGAAAGCCAGGAAAGGTCGAAAGAAGGGAGCTAACACTCGAAAGTTATCGCCCGCATGGGACTGCGAGACTGGCTCGCTTCCCACAGAGTCATGAACCCACCTTGTCCGACAGCCGCTCCTCCGACGAACATGCCATCCGGGTAGACACCACATCTTCCCAACTGCCCATCGTCGATGATGCAGCTTCACAAGATTCCATAGACACTATCTGGCAGCGCAGAGACGCAAAAAATGTGCATGGAAGTCATGGCAGGTCTATTTCTTGCTTTGGAAACCTTCAAGTCGCAACTATTTGAGGGAGAGTCTGGGAAGGAGGTGGATACGGCTTGGGTCCGTCTTCAAGCTGAGTCATTCGCAAAAATCAGGATTTCTCCCGTCCAAATTACATTAACATCAGCAAACTGGGTGGGGTACGCAAGGCGTTTTAAAAGCATGCATAGTGCCGTGGTGGCACGGTCCTCCTTCACTCTTATGGTTGGGCATCAGATCCACAACGGGAGATCTATAATATCAACCAATTGATGAACGTTTCCGCACGACTCAGCAAGCTGTGATTACATGAGTTAGAATAGCAAACCAATATAAACCGTGAACGCCATACCGGAATTGTTCTAACCACACATCAGAGCCAAGTGTATTAAAATCAACCTTTCCAGCCTCTCTGGAACTGCTCTGCCATCGCCATCTTGAGCGCAGAGCAAGTATTGCAGTGTGTGATAAAACTTGGCCAATTCTTCCAGAAATTTGGCCTCCATATAGATCAAGTGGTGTAGTAATGTCGAAGGATATATTTCAAATATAATATGTAAGAATCAACAGTCATTCCGACCTGGATGAAGAGAGCGGTGCTTATCGACGCTTCTATGATGGGGAAAGCCACTGAGTGGCTATGCCTGTTTGCACAGCGTAAATAAGCCACTGATGGCTTCCAGTGGCTTTGCACATCCTCTCTAATTAGTCTTCCTTATGCTTTCGTGTTGGATAGAGGTATTCTATGGCCTACAGACCTGTTTTTCAGGTGGCATAATATCATTATCATTATCTAGGACTTATTTTCGTCTGTTCCACTGGAAGATGTCCTCGAAGCCTCTAGAGATGATTGATAGGCGTACATTCTCCATCTTGGACCAACTTGGTGAAACATTCGGCAAAATGGTCGCGTCAACTTGGTCCGCACCTGCTCGGCAATCGAAGCCACCGCACGCAGAATCTATCGTGCAACACAAGAAGATATCAAATAAGTTGTCCCGCAAGTATAGAATTCTCGTGGCAAGTGTGATATATTATGAGATACGGAGGGATAGCGATGTGTGACGCTGCAGTTTCCCCTCTCTGCGTTGACACGAGGCGATAGGCTAGATGAGCGAACCCACCCACGACGCCAGAAGAGCATATATATACATACACCTTCCCCATCCTCTTGAAATTTCATCGTGATGCTTTGCATCTTTCTTAAGTTGTGAATTCCAATTTCCTGGACGTCTCATTGCTGACTAGTCCGAAAAATAATTGAACTGGGCTTTGGAAATCCCAATGCAGATAAGACGTAATGATGAAGCTTATCAGGTTGTAGGAGATAGAGAGTTCAATTTAACGAGGTCCGTAGAGAGTAAGGTATTCAGGCTAGAGCGATAGTTCGCAGTTGAGTTTGATAGACTGGAAAGAAGGATGATGGGTTAGTATATGTGCGCGAGAATAGAATGCGAGAAGCTTGGTGGAAAAGATAAAGTGTATATGTATATACAATAGAAGAACCGGCGGCGTCCTTTTATGCTAAAAGGTGCATCTTTGGTCGGAGGCACGAAGAAGTAAATCGAGATTTAGTAAAGAACAGCTCGCTGAAGGAGCCGACGCTCTTTATATGTAAATCCTTGCGGGGATGAATAATCAATTCATTAAATAGGAGTTGATAGAACAGCGATCCTTGAAAAAACTACACTAGTACATGTTCATGCTAGGAGAACTAACTTGGAAACTAATAATCCACTGGTAAAGCTCAATACAGGTAAATATTCTCCGTCTAGTCGCAGAAGACCCCATAGCTCTTCCAGGTAGCCGCGGAGGTGAAAACACACGTTCCAGTTGTGTCGGTGTTGAGCCTCTCCGCGACGCTGCCATCCTGGTTAGATCCGGTATATAAGCTAACATGGCAATTTTCAGCAGCCTTGGTGACGACGATGGATGCTTGCGCAGGGCTGAAATTGCCTTTACAAGGACTTTCTGGAGAGGGCGAGCAGGAGATCGTGGTCCCGCTTCCGCACGCTGTGGAAGTCGGAGGTCTCGTTAAAAACGTTGTCGAAGATGAAGTTGAGAGTAGATACGTACATGCACCTTGGGGGGTGACGTTGAATGAGACCGCCATTACTTGGTTGGCGGTTGCGCAGACGATGGCGAGAGTAGCGATGTTAAGATTGAACTTCATTGTTGTGAGTGTTTTCGAAGTGGGTTTTTCGAATGATTTTGACGAAGAAATATGGGCCATTTTATACGTCTCTGTGTAGAGCCTCGTCTTCTGACATAAGATCGCATATAGTTTCTAGACTTCACGATGCGTTGTTCCGTACGGCACCTTCTCTGCCAAGTATCCTCGCAGTTGGGAGACCATGGGCCCCGAATTTATTGGTTCCAGGTATGTGTGTAAAGTTTGCTGTGATTTTGGCCCCGTATGCAGCTACACTATTACCTATCGCCTGTATTTCCATGCCACTAAATAACATTGAATATCTACTGTAAATTCCGTCTAAAGAACTCCCCACCAATTTTATTAAGTTTTCCCTTAGTGAGTTCCATTTCATCACACGGAATCCCAGTGAGACGCTGATTAACTGCTCGCACTAAAAGAGCCCAGGCGTCATACTCGAGTAAGCGAGATGTGGGGAAGCTGGATCGACAGGACGACAGAGGCTCTGCAAGAATATTCTCGACCCTTGTGATTTCTTATCCCCCGGAACTGGAGGCTCATATTGGAGTCATTGATGTACTATCAAACAGCTGGTGTACAATAAATGTCTTCAAAACATACTTGTGTAACTAGTGTAACTTATTTCGACGCATATGCTCCTCTACATCCCAGATCCTGATTTCGTCCTCTGAGCCAGAGACAACACGCTGGCCATCAGGCGAGAATTCAACAAAGTTGACGTATTTCCTGTGCCCTAGAAGTGCTTCCCCTACCTGCATTCCAGTCTCCACACTCCAGATCCGGACTGTCGCATCATGCGAGCCAGAGACGACGAGCTTTCCATCAGGCGAAAATGCAACAGAATAGACCAAACTGGTATGTCCTTGGAGTGGCTTTCCCACTTGCGCCCCCGTCTCCACATTCCAGATCCTGGCCGTCTTATCATCCGAGCCAGAGACGATGTACAGGCCATCGGGCGAGAAATTGACCGAATTGACATCACCGTGATGTCCTTGGAGCGGTTCTCCTACCTGCATCCCCGTCCCTACACTGCAGATCCGGATTGTGCAATCGCACGAGCCAGACACGACGCGCTTGCCATCGCTCGAGAAGGCAATGGAAAGAACCCTACTGCTATGTCCTTGGACTGACTGTCCCCCCTCTTGGACTGACTCTCCCACTTGAGCCCCTGTCCCCGCATTCCAGATCTTAAGGGTCCCGTCTCTCGAGCTAGAGAGAATGTGTTTGCCATCGGACGAGAAAACAACATCATTTACCCCTTCGCCTCCGGCTTGGAGTGGCTCTCCTACTTGCATCCCGGTGCCTAGATCCCAGGTCCGGATTGTCCCGTCATCGTAACCAAACGCAGCACGCAGCCTACCCACGTCTTGTGCAATTGAGAACGGGGAAGATGGAAATCCTACGAGTCCGATTGGGTCTCCAATGAGTTTTCCTGTCTCCGCATCCCAGGTTTGGACTTTCCCCTTCATCGAGCAGGTGATTACGCGCTTGGAATCAGGTGAAAACCTGGGACCAATAGTGTCATTAACCCCAATCTCCAGGAACACTACAGGTCAAAGTAAAAGATTAACTACGTCATGAATCAGTAAAGAATACTTTCACTTACGATCCGTGAAACCCGCCATAAACTCTCCTGATATTTCCTTATATTCCTCCTGGCCCAAAATGCCTGATATTGAAGAACGCAGTTCAAATAATGGGCGTAACTTCAAGTCTGGATTGGCCTGGGAAGGCGAGTGCATGATCTTCAGTGTAGACTTCAGCAGTCGACCCATGGTCTGGGCCTCAAGGTTCTTCAGCTGTAGCGCCCTTATCACTGCATCGTACACTGCCTGCCGTCCATCAACTAAGCCGGCATCATGTGAGCAATCCAAACTCCTTGTAGAATTCAGGGAACTTACTCGATGTTGTAAATTGACGCAAACCCTCCAATACTGTACTATTTTCCTGACTGCTTTCAGAAATAAAGCGGTTTACGATGTCCCAGGTGTATTCGTACAAATCGTGCTCCAGCCAGTCGCGGCGGCGACCTCCAACATCCTCGTACAGATTCCGCCAGAACGCAGGGCCTTCGGATTTCAACGGACGTGCCTTTGGGGTATACTCCGTATTTCCAGACAGCACCAAGGAACTGTGGATCCTCTGACCGGGATGAATTTTTCGGCTTGCACCGAGATGTGGCCTAATTGTTCTTGATTGAGAAAATGTCGTAAAAGCAGTTTGAAGCGACTGACCAGTGTGTAGTCTTTTTCTTTCCCTCTCTAGTGTAAGTCGGCCGATTGAAAGGAAGGATTTCAAGTGGCCACCAATGACGCGTTAAAGATTCCTGGACATCAATCTGTTCCTCGGGAGTGAGGTAATCACGCTCAAACGGTGCCGTTCGGAGACCAAGAGCTCCAGCTTCAAACACCATCCACCTCAGCGGCGGCCTACTACGATCCATATCTGTGTTCATCTTGTTTCCACCCCCTCTGAATGCCAAAGCATCATTAAAACTGAAATTTCTTGGATATACGACACACTTACATATCTGAATGCGTCCCCGCAAACCAGACTTCCATTGTATGTTTGTGCTTTCCTGACTCCTTCTTGACCTGTAAGCGGTCTACGCCAGTCTCATGGATAGTAGCTGTTTTTTCGTTGACGGTCCTGTCTGCTGTATTTGCATTATCCTTGGTCTTGTCTGGTGGGGGGTCGTTATCAGAACAGATGGGGTTGTCAGATGATGGTATTTTACCCTTTGATTTTCGTTTTCCTGTCTCGCCACAAGCATACTCAGGCAAGAACTTGACCCGCCGTTCATCGAGTGCTAGTGCGTGGCGGAAGTAGCAGACATGTTTCATTCCGTCGGTCGTCTGCGGGAGCATCTGGCTCCCACGTACAATCCCGATGGATGATACCGTATCCCTGAGCCCATGCGTAAGCATAAATTAGGAGGCAAGGCTGATATCACACACCAGGCTCCAACAAAATGTACTCTTACACCCTTGTGGGAGAAGGCGTTCTTGAAACGGTCAGCCATCGATATCTTTTTCTGCGATCCAACTTGTTTTGGATTTTTGGCCTTATCTGAATCATTTCCTGAGTCCCGATATAACTCATACGCGCTGAAAATCACTATTAGCATAAAATGGGACATATAAATTATGAAGCGTACAAGGGTATTTGCATCTCATTTCCTTTGTGTATAAGGCCAACCTGTATTACGGAGACATTGCTTAGCCAGAAAAAAGCAGAAGTTATAATGTTTAGTACCTTGTCAATCATGGCCGAGAGAACACGGACTTGAAATGCGCCACGAGAGAATCCTGTGTAATCATCAGGAACAAGGGAGATACACTTCATCTGTCGGTCTAACTCACCGAACAGAAAGATACAATCACCAGGTTCATAATTGTCCGAGAGCCACCGATATGCGCCAAAAACCGTTCGTTCGAAATCCCTGAATAAGTGATGGGTAAGTGAGGGTACAACATAAAAACTTCCCGAATAGCAAACCATGCGATCGCTAAGTCAATCTTGTGATAGAGGGCCTGCTTGTAGTACTTCAAGGACTTCCACGATGGCCGAGCATATGTTCCTATTCCACTGTTATACCACGTCTTCTGCTTGTCTTTTTCCCCTTTCAAGATGAGGTTGTACAATTCGATTACGTTGGTATTCTTGAAAAAGACTTAGGTAAGTAAATCTACTTCTACGTCAAATACGCACCTTGTCTCCGAACTGGTTAGAGGTTCCGTCTATGCAGACCACAAGATTTCTGCCATCCTTGGTGTGGTCGCATAGTGGTGGAACTGCGGCCAAACGAACGTCGATCGGTGCCTTGCTTTTCGCTGATCCAGAGACAGAAGAAATTATATCGTTGATTAAAGGGCGCGAAAGGAGACTTACAATCTTTCTCAACCACAGTTCTAGGATCGTCTTTCTTTGAGGAAGGCATGAAGATGGTGACTGGTATGTGCAATGGGGAGAGCGCTCACTTTCAACTTCTGGCGGGTTCCTTGAATAATAAATACTAACCTCGAGCTTTGTGCCTGAACCAGACCACCTGAACGTAAGTCGTAATTGACATACCCGTACGTAGTGACATTTTGACAAGATACTAACGGAGGTGGCATATGAAACATTTCAATCAAATATTCTACCTAAGTAGTAGATAAAGCGTCGATACTTATTGGTTAGTCGACAGAAGATTCGCACATTTGACGATGAGAGACAGCAGTGAGCACCCTCAATCGGGAGTTGGTATCAAACTTCCAATAGCAAGTATCGATATATCGTCTGCTGTAATGATAAGGATGTTTAAACATCAATGTATTCGACGGGTACCTTTGCGGTGGACAAGAAATCCCGAGCGGCCTGTCAGTGTCATTGTGTACATGGACTGTCTAACATTTTTAAGGTTCATTTCAGATGAATGGGCCTCAAAATTAAGGTATGCAACCTCGAGGCTGCTTTATGTTATTTGTTCTAATGGAAGCTCTTGAAGGATTGCGAGAGATACAATTTATCCCATGATTAGGCGCCCAAGTTCATTTACCATTCCCGCTGGTCAACAGTTGATGAGTTGCTACCAGCATCTCGACCGCCCAGCGATACTTTAAGAGAAATGACACGAACGACAACACCTGCGCAAGATAGCAGCGAGTTACATCGCACCCTCGAGCTCCACCTTTATCAGGACCAGCAACCCACGGGGGACAGCACGGAGACTCAACACCAACCGATACAAACATGGTGTCAAACCAGACCGCCAACGCAGGGATGAATTACGGAGATAACGTGTATGAAAATCGTGGTTACACATTTCCTATTCTGTGACGGTGTATGCCAGTGTTTGGGTTTCAAGTTGTTCCCACTTGAGCTGGATCGTCAACGGTGTCTGACACAGCACAAGGCCAGGTTGATTTGGTGCGAGGATCGCGGAACGTCGAGCAGACAGAGACTTATGGCAGATCTACTGACTTCGATTTTGCATCTCTACTTCCTCGACGAAAGCGGTGCGAAGCTGCCAGCTCCGCCCGATCTTTCGCAAGTTGTGATGGCTTTTCTAGACTCACAACCAGCCGACAGAATGCCAATTTTCAGCTTCAGAAACAAGGAGAACCTTTTGTTCGCGCCTTTCATTGACAGGCGCCATCTCATAGTGGGATCGGTCACCGATCTAATGGCTCTCTATCGACCGCATTATACCCGAGGCACGAAACACTGAATTGTCCTCTCATGTAGGTTATGACTCGGCGATCCCTTATTCGAATGCAATGCGACCCAACCAGGCATGAAATCCGAGAAATCTCTGAGAAAGGGTGATTTGGTACTTATGATGACGGGCTCGGAACTGGAAATGTATGGAGCTTCCAGATACTCCCTTTTCGAATCACCAACTTGCTCGAGGACTACGTAGGAGCTTCACAAAGCCTTGCTTCTTGATTTCCTATGTTCCATGAGATGCTTGTCAATCCGGTGGTCCTCAATGTGAGTGTTTTATCCCGAGTCCACGCATCGATGTTGTTCTCCTTTCCACCCTCAACGGTAAGTACAGCGCTCTCCCTGACCAGGCACGATAGGCTGTTCATGAAATCTACTATCCATCATCATTCAAAAAAAATAAGGCTACTTCACCAGTACTTGCCCCAGACATGATGTGCAACAAAATACTAGTATGTGCAAATATGCGTAGTTTTGAGAAATTGAAAATTCCCCGAAAAAAGTTCCTTGCTACAACAATGCGGCCATGCTCCGATGCCATTTGACTCATTCTATTGTTCTTGATGATAGTTTCTCATTTACTCCGTGGATGGAGCCTAGGTTAAATATGCTGAACCATTGGGAGTTATCTCGGCCTTCAACATCGTCGTCGAGCCGCTCCTTCGGATCCATGATGGTCCAACACTATTTTTTTTGCTTCTGGTGTTGCACTTCTCACCTACTGTACTAAATCAATCAATTCGTTAGTCACGCGTCACACCCGATTATTTCTGACCCCGGATTTGAACGTTTCTAATTTTTTCTGATTTTCTGAGATTTATCGGAAATTCGAAAAAGTCACGTGTTTAACGAATTGATTGATTTAGTACAGTATGTGGGAGCGAGTTTTTCTGGGAGCTTAAAGCGCGCTGATGTGCTCTTAACTGTGTCTGTTGTCCCTGCTCCCCCAGGTTTCAAAATGTTGGTCGCTGCTTACGGCGACCTAATTTATCTGTCCATACACCAACTGACGTCCTCACCACTCCCAGCACAAATTTCAGTACTAACGGAACCGGCTATCCTCCTAGATTAGCATCATACAACTTCGACAGTACGTCTGACCTGAGTCGCTGCGTCTAAATCTGAGGGGTGATTAACAAGGTTTCAGTGGCCCAAGCCGCTGTTACAGTTACTTTGAGAAAATATTATGCTCAGGTTGGTCCCGACATTCCTATCACTAGCAATCGCAAAAACTGCGCGATGAAATTTCGAGTCTAGTGATGCTCAGAGTTTTGTAAACCATCGATTGGCACTTACCCAGTTTACTTAGCGTTCCTCCCGGATTTACCTCAGTATTACAACTGTTGAATATGTAAGACATTTTCTAACAGGTTTGGAATTCTTCCTTAGATGATTATACCTTATAGGACGTCTTTTATCAACTCGATGCGAACGTGACGGCTTCTTAGCAATTATACTCTTGTACGCAATATCTCTTTTGATCGTGTTCGCATTCAGTCGCTCATACTCGCTCAGTTGAGGAAACAATCCAACAGGGTATTGAATTAATTTTTTTCGCCCAAAACATAATTTCGCCTATAATGATTTTAGCAACTGCTCGCTCTGATATTGTTGGTCCCGTCGAAGGTGAAACTACTATTTGCGCCAACGTACTCGGTCTCTCGTCGAAGTCTTCGGCGATTGGCTCAGCCTTTATCACAATAGAACCCCGCGGCGATTTTATCCAGTGTAAGGGCGGTGTGGATGGTTACCACCCGATCATCGCTCCCAAATACATATCATATCACGGGACAAAGATGTGTTTTATAAACTTTTCACAAACGTACACAAAAAGGATATACTAAAGAATGGCTCTACCTTGACCGCTGGAGGGTATAAATTGCTGCCCACTCCACAGGTATCGATGCGCGTTCTGCCCCCCAATCCGTCATGACATCCTTCACGGTTCGTGCTCTTCTCATCGCACTTCCAATCGTACATGGGTTTATGATTGAAACCCGCAATGGGTTCG
>Ga0247741_1000849_pt1 | contig 16837 bp, 15 predicted proteins | sample UWRJL213509R2_FD_180945 | JGI IMG/M metagenome (GOLD analysis project Ga0247741, IMG submission 180945) | Plant litter microbial communities from Arlington Agricultural Research Station in Wisconsin, United States - UWRJ-L213-509R-2 | ecosystem: Environmental > Terrestrial > Plant litter >... | reverse complement strand
CAGCATTGGTTAACAAACTTGTAGATGTTAACAAGTACGCCGATGCCACACGCCTTACTACCAAGCAAACCTTACTTGAAACCCAAATTTCAGATTTCGGTTTGCTTCGTAACTCATTCACGGCGCTAGAAACTGCGGCCTCTGGTTTAGCTAACGCCGACACCTTTAATGCCAAATCTGTCTCTGTTCCAACTACAAACCTGCTTTCAATTTCAAAGCTGGATGCATCTGCAGTGGCAGGCAATTACACAATTAATGTTGACCAAGTTGCTAAAGCCCAATCTGTCAGTTCTGGTAGCTATGCATCACAGAGTGCACCTGTGGGTAAAGGTACTTTGGCGATTCGTTTTGGCAGCTGGAACCCAGCGGTAGACACCTTCACAGTGGACTCCAGCAAAACTGGCGGCACAATTACGATTAACGATAGTAATAATTCGCTTGAAGGTGTTCGCGATGCCATCAATGCTGCAAAGCTTGGTGTAAGCGCAAGTATTGTGAATGACGGTGGCAGTTACAAATTGCTCGTGACCAGCCCATCTGGTGAAAAAAGTGAAATAGAAATAACTGCAACTGAAGCTTCTGGCTCGACTGGCTTATCTAATTTTAATTTCAATCAAACCGAGAAAAAATTAACGCAGCAACAAGGCGGGCAAGACGCTTTAATTCGTATAAATGGTTTGTCATTGACTCGCTCTTCCAACCATTTGACGGATGTTATACCGGGGTTGGAGCTGGATCTTGCTAATAGCTCCACCACCGAGAGCGTCAATATTGGTGTAACAGCCGATAAAACAGTTGCCGAGAAAGCTATTAGAGATTTTGTGGCGGCTTATAATACTTTTTTGACTGATAGCGGAAAGCTGGTCGGTTACGACTCTGAAAAGAAAGAATATGGCAGTCTCCGCCAAGACCCGCTTGCCAAAAATCTGGTTCAGCAAGTACGTAATCAGATGAGTACTAATGTTTCAGGTTTGAGCGGTACTTTCACATCTCTATCTACTCTCGGGATAAAAACAAATCTGGACGGCTCCTTGTCCATTGACGACACCACTGCAGCAACGAGTTTTCGTTCTGCCATTGATAAGAATTACGAAGCGGTGCGTGATTTATTTGTACCTAAAATGGGCTCCGACAACGCGCAAATAGCAGTGACAAAAAGCGGCGCCAACAGTGTGCCGGGTACTTATCCGGTAGTTATTACCCAGCAGCCAAGCAAGGGGACTCTAACGTCTGGCGCAATAGCTGCAACCTTCCCACTGGATACTACTGGCAAGACATTAAGCTTCACTGCTGTCATTAACGGCGTGACTTCTGACTCTATTACCTTACCGGCTACCACCTATGCATCTGGCGCTGAGTATGCGGCAGACGTTCAGACTCGTATTAATCTTGATCCAAAAATCACTGCAGGAAAAGCCAGCGTTTCAGTGTCATTTAACACTACGACTAACCAGCTGGAATTTAAGTCCAATACTTATGGTAGTAACAGCAATGTTTCCTTTACAGCGGCAAGTGCAGATATTGCTGACTTAGGTATTGCTGTGGGTGTAGGCACTGCGGGTACCGATGTTGCCGGAACGGTGGGCGGCGTGGCTGCATTCGGGTATGGAGATGTTCTTCTGCCTGCAATAGGAAGCAAAGCCGAAGGCTTGAGCATGCGTATTACTCCGGGAGCGACTAACGCGAGCGTTACTTTTTCGCGTGGCTTTGCCGGTACCTTTACAAATTTGATTGATGATTTCTTAAAAAGTAATGGTTTGATCAAAGATCACGAAACAGTTATTTCCAAGCAAGTCGACAAGGTTAAAGCTGACCAAACCGCATTGGACAAACGTAGTGATGCTTACAGAGCACGTTTACAAGCGCAGTTCAGTGCGATGGAATCTATTGTACGTAGCTTAAAATCTACCGGCACTTTTTTAACCGGCGCGTTCAAAGCATTATCAGGTGATAGCGATAGCTAAGTTTAATAAGATCGTCCATAAAAAAACCCGCAAATTGCGGGTTTTTTTATGCCAGTAAAAACGACTTAGATGGCAACAGTCTGAATTTCTACAGCGGCAATACGTTTGCCTTCATCGGCAGAGTGTTGATAGCTTTCAATTTCGTTAAAGTTTAAGTAGCGATAGATCTCGCTGCTCATACTGTTTAACTTATTGGCGTAGCTCAAATACTCTTCCGGCGTTGGCAGCTTACCTAGTACCGCTGCGACAGCGGCAAGCTCCGCAGAAGCGAGATATACATCGGCACCATTACCCAAGCGGTTCGGGAAGTTACGAGTAGATGTCGAAACCACAGTCGAGTTTGGTGCTACACGTGCCTGGTTGCCCATGCAGAGTGAGCAACCTGGCATCTCAGTACGTGCGCCTTTGCTACCGAAGATACTGTAATAGCCTTCTTCGACCAATTGGTGTTGATCCATTTTGGTTGGTGGGGCGATCCACAAGCGAGTTGATAGCTCATCCTTAGTCGATGCGAGCAATTTACCAGCAGCGCGGAAGTGACCGATGTTGGTCATACACGAACCGATAAACACTTCATCGATTTTTGCACCCGCAACTTCAGACAGAATTTTCACATCATCCGGATCGTTAGGGCAGGCGAGGATTGGTTCTTTGATATCTGCCAAGTCGATGTCGATAATCGCCGCGTACTCTGCGTCTTTATCAGCTTCCATCAATTCGGGGTTGGCAATCCAAGCTTCCATTTTCTGCGCACGGCGCTCAAGGGTGCGGATATCGCCGTAACCTTGTTCGATCATCCAGCGCAACATGGTGATGTTAGAAGTCATGTACTCAATGATTGGCTCTTTATCCAACTTAATGGTACAGCCGGCAGCTGAACGTTCAGCAGAGGCATCAGAAATTTCAAACGCTTGTTCTACTTTCAGGATTGGCAAGCCTTCAACTTCGAGAATACGGCCAGAGAAAATATTCTTCTTGCCTTTCTTCTCAACGGTTAGCAAACCAGATTTGATGGCGTAAAGCGGAATCGCATTTACCAAATCACGCAAAGTGATACCTGGTTGCAATTCGCCTTTAAAGCGAACAAGTACTGATTCCGGCATATCCAACGGCATAACGCCGGTTGCAGCAGCAAACGCTACCAAGCCAGAACCGGCAGGGAATGAAATACCAATTGGGAAACGAGTGTGCGAATCGCCGCCTGTACCAACGGTGTCTGGCAGCAGCATACGGTTCAACCAGCTGTGGATAATACCGTCGCCCGGACGCAGGGAAACACCGCCGCGAGTCATAATGAAATCAGGCAAAGTATGCTGAGTTTCGATATCTACTGGTTTTGGATAGGCGGCAGTGTGACAGAACGACTGCATGGTCAAGTCGGCAGAGAAGCCCAAACATGCCAAATCTTTCAATTCATCACGAGTCATCGGACCAGTGGTGTCTTGTGAGCCCACGGTAGTCATGTAGGGTTCGCAGTAGGTGCCTGGACGAATACCGGCAACGCCGCAAGCTTTGCCAACCATTTTTTGTGCAAGGGTATAGCCTTTGCCGGTATCAACAGGTGATTCTGGCAAGCGGAATAGGGTGCTGGTAGGCAAACCTAATGAAGCGCGGGCTTTAGTGGTCAAGCCACGGCCAACGATTAATGGGATACGACCGCCAGCTTGAACTTCATCCAGTAATACGTCTGATTTCAAACTGAATTCAGAAATTACAGTACCAGTTTCGCCGTTAAGAATTTTGCCTTCATATGGGCGAATTTCAATAACGTCGCCAGTGTTCAACAATTCAACGGGTGCTTCAAATACCAAAGCGCCTGCATCTTCCATAGTGTTATAGAAAATGGGAGCGACTTTGCCACCGATGCACACGCCGCCGGTGCGCTTATTAGGAACGCCGGGAATATCTTCACCGATAAACCACAAGACTGAATTGGTTGCCGATTTACGTGATGAGCCAGTACCAACTACATCGCCCACGAATGCCAAAGGATAACCTTTGGTTTTTAGCGCTTCGATTTGTTTGATTGGGCCAACTGAACCTGGTTGATCAGGCGTGATGCCTTCACGAGCCAGTTTGAACATGGCGAGTGAGTGCAGTGGAATATCTGGACGAGACCATGCATCAGGAGCTGGTGATAGATCGTCGGTATTAGTTTCACCAGTGACTTTGAAAACGGTGAGTTTGGTACTTTGCGGTACTTTGGGCTTGCTGGTGAACCATTCGGCGTCTGCCCAGCTTTGGATCAATTCTTTTGCGAAAGGATTGCCCGCTTTTGATTTTTCTTCTACATCGTGGAATGCATCAAACATCAAAAGGGTATGCTTCAATTCATGGGCAGCTTGCTTACCCAATTCCGGGCTATCTAATAATCCGACCAAAGTTTCGATGTTGTAACCACCGAGCATCATGCCAAGAAGTTTTATGGCGAGAGGCTTATCAATAAGGGGGGAGGAATCTTCGCCTTTGGCGACTGCGCTTAGAAAAGCGGCTTTAACGTAGGCGGCTTCGTCAACGCCTGGAGGAACGCGGTTGGTGATCAGGTCTAACAGAACTTCATTTTCACCAGCAGGTGGGTTCTTCAATAATTCTACCAATCCAGCAACTTGTTCGGTGTTAAGTGGTTTTGGTGGAACACCTTCAGCGGCGCGTTCAGCGACGTGTTTACGGTAGGCTTCAAGCACAGTTTTATCCTCTTAATTGTTAGGTTACTCTCTTTGCAGGATCTCTGCGTTGAGAGACTATCCGTGACCTTCACGGATGAAAATTTACTATCCTGGCAAGGGCAGTAAATCGGGTTTGAAGTATACATCATGCGCGAGTGCGTGTTAACTCGATTGCGCGCTGCTTATCTGTTAATGAATTAATAAGAATGATTTTTATTCGGGCAAATTTTTGAGCGTTTAAAAGTATAGGCTTTAGAAAAGTTTTGGCGGCGCAATTCAGGCTTTTGCCAGGCCTATGTGGTATGTTTGCGTCCTTAAAATATGAGCTGCTTAGTAGTAAACGACTGGATTTATCGACGTCAACACTCATTACGAGTAGCTAAGTTTAAAACTCGATTGAGTCATTATCCACGGAACTTCATTACATGAAAATAATAAATTTTTCACTTACTTTTCTGGCTGCATCCAGTTTGGCGATAATTGCATTGACGGGTTGCGAACAAAAAAAATCTGAAACTGCTACAAGCTCTAGCTCATCAAACACTGCAGCCGTAGCAAATAATTCGTGCGGCGCTTCACCAGCCGGCGACTTGGTTGCACAACGAATTCCCGGTGCAAATTCCAAGCGCTCTGAAGATAGTTTGTATGAAGGTGCAGTGTGGATTAAAGACGCGCTATATTTTTCTGATTTTGTAACTAGCGGAATATTCCCATCGCGCATTCAAAAGCTTGATGCCAATGGCGTTATGACAACCTTAATTGAAGACAGCGGAAGCAACGGTTTAGCGGTAGATGCACAAAGCAATATTGTTGCAGCCACGCATAAATTCAAAAGCCTATCGAGTTACACACTTGCGGGAGCACGCACGGCACTTGCAGGCGAATATAATGGCAATGTGTTTAATTCCCCGAATGATTTAACTATCGCAAAAGACGGTACTATTTATTTCACTGACCCGGATTACCAACGCGATGCTGCGCCAGGCGGTCAGGAAAAAACCAGCGTGTATCGCGTAGCAATAGATGGCACAGTAACTGTGGTAGACGATACATTGAAAAACCCAAACGGAATCGCGTTATCGCTTGATGAAAAAATATTATACGTCAGCAGTGGTGATGGAATCTTGCACGCTTACCCGATTGAAGACGGAATTCCACAAGCAGGTAAAAATTTAGTAACAGGTTTAGCGGGGCCGGACGGTATGACGCTGGATTGTCACGGCAATATTTATGCGACTGAACATATGGCGCATCAGGTGCGAGTAATTACGCCGAGTGGTGAATCCATTGCGGCTATTAGTGTTGATAACAAAATTACCAACGCCGCATTTGGTGGGTCACAAGGCAAAACATTATTTTTGACCGGCGCAGGCGCTGTGTGGAAAATAGAGTTGGATGTAACAGGCTTGCCCTATTAATTAATAGTTGTTTTGAATTGCCGATAGTTTCGTCGGCGATTAGTTATTTAATTTTCGATATTTTTTTATGCTTTTATATAAACCTGTCAGAACTCCTTGCATTGGCGTTTGCTCAACCGGCATAGGCGATAGCGTGTGCCGCGGCTGCAAACGTTTTGCCCATGAGGTGATTGATTGGAATGCCTACACCCATGAGCAACGTGTCATTATTGCGCAGAGGCTTGAAGGATATCTCGCTCAGGTTGTGCAGAATATGATTGAAATTGTTGATGCAAAGCTATTGTTGGAACAAGTTAAACATCAACAAATTCTCTTTAAAGAAGAACAAAATCCCTATTGTTGGGTATTTGATTTATTGCGCTCCGGCGCGAGTCAAATCACTAATCTCAACGCTTACGGTTTACGTTTATTGCCGCAGTGGCGTGATACTCCATTAACGGATATTCGCGATAATATTGACAGAGATTTTTATGCATTATCCTGCGCTTATTATGAACGCTACGTAGTGCCTCACTTTACCTCTTAATTTTTTGATATTTATGAACTCATCGTTATCGACAACTTCCTCGGCAGTTTCACCGCCAATAAACGCAGCGCAATTGATAGCGCTCGCTCGAATTCAAGAATTTTTGTACTGTGAAACACCGGACTCATGGCTTGAAACTGCAAAGCAACCTGCTAATCAAGCATTACTGTTATTAGACCACGCCAACTGCGAAAAGAAAGCCGCGTCTACCGCAGTGAATTTGATGTATCGCTACGTCGGCGATTTTGAAATGATGCACAAAATGTCGCGCCTTGCCCGCGAAGAATTGCGTCATTACGAACAAGTTATGCAGATTATGGAAAAGCGTGGCATCGCCTATGAACAAATCACGCCTTGTCGTTATGCAGGTGAATTGCGCAAGCCAGTGCGCACTCATGAGCCCGCGCGCTTTGTGGATACACTCATGGTCGGTGCAATTATTGAAGCGCGTTCCTGCGAGCGCTTTGCAAAATTGGCTCCGCATTTGGACGATGAACTTAAAGCCTTTTATTTATCCTTATTAAAATCTGAATCACGCCACTATCAAGATTATCTACACCTTGCGAAAAAAGTTTCGGGTGGTGAGGATATTAGTGAGCGACTGCATGTATTTTTAACCTTGGAAAAAGAGCTTATCGAAAGTGCAGATACCGAATTTCGTTTTCATAGCGGCGTGTTGCAATAAATTTGGTGCCGCCGTAAATAATACAGTAGGGGTTTTCGTCGAGTAGTAATTCACGCGCATTAACTAAACAAGGTAAAAGGAGGTGGATATGTTTAATAGTACTGTTCTTGAAGTGGCTATAGGGTTAATTTTTTGCTATGCATCGGTGGCGTTAATAGCGAGTTCAGTTTATGAAGCAATGGCTTCCTGGTTGAACTTGCGTTCAAAAACCTTGATGACTGGCTTGACTGAGTTATTAAACGCTAAATCAGATGCAGGACGCGATTTGCTGCTTCGTATTTATAATGATGCTTTGGCTCATCCTGCGGGTGACGGTGAGGCGGCTACTCTGGCAGCTGTTAAAAATAAACCGGCTTATATTCCTTCAAAAAGTTTTGCACTTGCGTTGATACATTCCATTCAAAAAACACCAGACGATTTTAATAATCTCGGTAGTGATATAGCTGCAATTAAAGACGAACAGTTACGTCAACTTCTTCAGAAATTGCACCAGAAAACGTTGGGGAATTTCCACGCATTCCAACATGAACTCGCCACTTGGTTTGATCAGGGAATGGGGCGGGTATCCGGTGCGTACAAAAAGCAATCGCAAATTTGGTGTTTTATTATTGCCTTTTCTCTAGCAGTAGGTTTCAACATTGATAGCATCCACTTATTCAAAACGTTGTGGCTACACCCAGCAACTATTGCACAACTTAATTTAACTGGCGCTAGTCAAATGTTGGTTGACGATGCTTATGTGCAATTAAAAGCTTTGCCAGTTGGCTGGGGAGATTCATTTGAAGTGCACATGCTTTTTAAACCTTCGTCAATAATCGGTTGGTTAGTGACGGCATCGGCTTCTCTATTCGGTGCGCCTTTCTGGTTCGATATCTTAAAAATTCTAGTGCGCTTGCGAGGTACCGGAACAAAACCTGAGGGTGAACCACCGCAACGTACAACTGAGCCGGAAGCTAGAGGTTAATTGGATATCGTAAAATATAGGCTGCATTGCGCAGCCTTTTTTACGCATCTTTTCCAGAATAAGCTTCAGCTTCTTCGTAAATAATTTCTTCTAAAATTTCTTCACGCGTTTTTCCAGCGCAATCAATAGTGATATTGGCATACTGTTGATAAAGCGCGCGTCTCTCATTGTAAAGATCTTCAAAGCTTTGATCAGGCTTACGAGCTAATCCGCGAGTGTTAACATTAGTCACGCGTGCAGATAATTCTGACAGAGGAACATCTAAAAAAACACTCTGGCCAAAATGTCGCAAGTGCTGCATAACCTTATCACTATACACAGCGCTTCCGCCTGTCGCGATAATGTGATTGGGGTAATGCATATTTAATAAAACGTTTTCTTCAATTGCGCGTAAGGCCAAATAACCCTGAGAGTCCACAATATCTTGCAGCGTCTCCTGTTGTTGCTGTTCAATTAAACGGTCCGTATCTACAAAATCTTTTGAAAACGATTCCGCCAACAAAATTCCCAGTGTGGTTTTCCCGGCTCCGGGCATGCCAATAAGAATCAAACTAGTGCTGAACTGATTCATAATATTTTTCTCGGCGACGTTTATAGGAGTTCGGTGTTTGCTCGTGTACTACTATGGAAAATTGCGACTAATGAATAACTAAAAAATGCCGAGCAAGTTGTTAAATAATCATGTAACCAAAATTTAATTAAATCCGCGTAAGCTTCGACATCTTCATGTTGCGCTTGCAAATTATTTGCCACACTATTAAAAGCGGCTTTTACGATGTCATGCGAATCGTGAGTTTTAGTGGCATCAGTGACAACTATAATAAGATTCGCTGCTTGCACGTCCCATTCAAACAGCAAATAAAGTGAATCATCTTGAATATTGGTTTTTAACAAGCTAACTGCTTTATCGGTGCAGGCTTCAATCGCGAGCTTTACAATTTTTTCAGATGGATCATCAATTTGCGTGCTATGAATTAGGTGATTAGTATCGGGCGTAGTATTCCAGGTAAGCATGTGTTGACTTCGTTAGCTGATGAGAGGGAAATTAGGTGTAGGTGTTTTCTATTTTGACGATGCGCACTTCTGGCAAATACAAGATTTGTTAACTTGATCCAATGGGATTTGCGCCAAAATGTCATTTGCTATCTTAACCTGCATACACCAGCAGTCGCCACTACAACAGCTTTGTACGAGCTTGCAGTTATTCGGCAATGCACATAGCGGGCATATGGTTTGGGTTGATGTCATATTAAAGCGGCTGAGTAGGAAGGAAGCTTGATAATACATCTGCTTGAGATACAGCAGTGAATGCATATTAACATTTAATTGCAGGCTGCCTCCTCAAAATCCAGTTGACTCAATGCGTGTTCCGCAAGTTCTTTCAATGATGTCTCGTGGTGAGGAATTACTTCTACCGCGCGCTCCATAATATTTTTAAGATGTAGCAGCTGATCATAAATCTGATCCAACATAACACTCAGCTCAACCAGTGAAAAACTCTCAAGAAGCTCCTGTTCCGGCGAGAAATTTCGTAGCCATTCTTCCTGTTCTGTTTGTAAGATTCCGCTGCGTACTACTGAAATAGCAAGGCGCCCCATCGCAGCGGAAATTGAACGCGTCATTCCGCCAGTAGGTAGCTGCATTAACTTTTGCGATAAAAATTTTGCGGTTTCAAATTGACGGTGTAACATTTTTTGGCGTGCGAGAATCTCTTCAGCCGAGGGAACTTCACTTAGTTGAGTAGTCGGTGAAGGTGCGTGTTTAAAGAGAACCATGGCGGCGTTGTAAACCGATTCGAAATAAATATTGTCGCTCAGCTTTAACGCCGACAATAACATGGTGTGAGCGTAATCTCCGTAGTCTTTATAGCGACTATGATTAAAAATTATATTGTCCGTCGCCGCGATAATTTGGCTCGTCATGGGTAACTTATCGCCAAAAATATGGGCCGGATAACCAGTTCCGTCAATACGTTCATGGTGATTGGCTATGGCCTCACCAATTTCTTTTGGCAATTCGGGCACAAGATCCAAAAATCGTTTGGCAATTAATGGATGCGCTTGCAATGCCTTCCATTCATCATTAGTGAATTCGTAGGTTTTTGTACCGAGTTCCGGCGCAAGATATAAAAAGCCAATGTCATGAAATAAGCCGGCAATAAAAACTGTTTGCAGTTCGCGAGCGTTCAATTTGAGTTGAATTGCAATTGCCAAACCCGCCAAAGCACTGAATAAACTTTGATAGTAGGTTTTCTTTGACCGCAGAGCTAACACCGTGAGATTTTGCTGTAATAGAGGATGCTTTTCGTAAAATAGACACATTTGCCGTAAAGATTTTTGATAATCATCTTTTACAGTAACAGCTCGCAAACCAGGGATATTCTCGGCAAATTTATTTAAAAATTCATACAGCTTTTTAGCATCAAGACTGCTGGAAATGCCGACACATTGTTCGAGCGGCTTCATGAGTTTGTGTTGCAACAAAACAGCAGCGCGCTTCTCGCTGAGATCAGAACCTTCAGCAAGAAGCAGAATGCCTTGATCATTGTAGATGGGCTGATTGGTAATGACGCTGTTGGTCTTGTTTACCTCTATGAGATTTTTGCAGTAGTTGCTCGTTTCGCTATTCATCATCCGCCGCTTGAATTCTTTGAGTGTCGTTGTTTCGTTTATCTTATTATTAGCTACGGGAGTTTTGACTTGCACCATATTCAAAGCAAGCAAATTCCCTGCGTACGTCAAAAGCGTAGCTCAAAAATTGCTAAAGGAAATATAAAATATGCTGGTGATTCGAAAGATGGAGCCGGGGCTCATGATGGAGCCCCACTAATGCGGTGTTTTATTGCGTCTGGAAATAGATATAGCGAAAAATGTTTAGTTCGGTGATAAGCGAGCAACTTAAACAAATTAGAAGAAAGTACTTTTTATCCCACTCAATTCAACTTCAAAAATGACTGCCGAATAAGGTGGAATACCTGCTTCACCTTTCTCTGCATAGGCGTGATTGCTTGGGATATAAATGATTACTTTAGATCCATCGGGCACCTGAGTCATAGCTTCACCAAAACCTGGAATCATATCGCTCAATTTAAAATTGTCAGATTTACCACGTGTGTAACTACTATCGAATTCAGTACCGTCAAGAAGCGTACCGCGATATTTAACTGTCACTGTATCTTTAATTTTAGGTAATTTACCTGTGCCTTTTTTAACAAACTTATATTGAACGCCTGAGTTGAGCGCAATTACATCGGCCTTAACAATATTATTTGCAAAAAAAGCTTTCTCCTCTGCGATATAAAATTGCTTACGATTTTCAGCCCAATCATTATCTTTAATTTCAATTTTTTCTTTAATTGCTTTAAGAAGATCTTTTTCTTCTTTTGCCGAAATTTTTGGTGCGGTAGTTACCGCTTGTGCATCGGCCAAACCAATTGCCATACTCGTGGGCATAACGGGAATACCATTTTTACCAAAGCTTTTTGCAATCGCGCGTGCCGTTAAATAGCTCACTTGTTCTTGTGCAGTACGCAAGCCTTCTGGAGCATCGGGGTTATCATTTAATGATGGAGCGCTGGAAAGCGGTGAGGCACTTTTTTGTAGGGAGTCAAGAAGGACGCCGTAATTTTCCTCGGGAATTCTTGTGTTAATACCATCTCTTACATCGTAAGCGCCTAGTAAAAAAGGTTTTTCTTCAATTTTAATTTTCATGCCGAGCATTTTTTTCGAAACATCTCGTGCCCTAAAATAGTTTGCCGTTTGCTCAAGGCTGTTGAGTTCAATACCTTTGTAAGGAATATCCAGTTTGCTACTACAGGCGGTAAGCGTAGAAATGAAAATTAAAGTGCCTAATACAATGTTAGATAAACTACGCATAGTTGAATTGTTTCCCAAGAGTGATACAGAGGCCGCATATAATAAACTAAAAGGCTGTCGTTTAGCTTAACGGACTGGTATTTGGCGTAAAAATCTTTATTTTTACGACGTTTGAGTTGAAATATTATTGGTAAATATCGTAACGCTAAGTAGATAAAATTGAGCGTAGCTAGAAGCTATATTGCCAACCCAGCTAAAATTTCATCTTTTTGTTCCATTGCCGCACTCAAGGTCAACAACATGATTGCTTTGTTGTCTCTTGATCGTGCAAAACTAATGACCCTATCTATACTGAAAATATTATCATTCGAGTGGTTTGAATCTAGATCGCTTAATTTTTGGAGTTGGTTATGGACAATCTATGGTTTTTTTCCGAAACAGAACAACTTTTTGTGGCACCAGATGCAGTAATTATTGTTGACGAAAATGGCTTACCTAAATCAACAGCAACGCAATTTGAGGTTAGGGCAGGCACGTCAGAAGAATTCGGCGACTTTTGTAAACACGCAAACCAGGTGATTCTCGTCTCCAGCGCGGCAGAATTTAAACCTGATTACGTTGCTGCTATTACAACAAATATCCCGCGCTTAGCGTTAATAAAATTTGGCACACCAATATCTGCCCGCGAACAGCTTGATAAGCTTGAGCTGGACGCTTATATCTTAAGCCCATTCCAAGAAGAATCTGTAAAACATGCGTTGGGGAAATTCGCTGAAGAAAAAAAAACATTGCTCGCATTGCAAGAAGATCTGAAAAACTATTCCAGTATTGCGTTCACGGCTATGTCATCAGCATCGGAAATGGGAGTGGTTGCCTTTTACGCACAGTCGGTACAAAACATTTCTGATATGGGCCGCTTGGCACAACAAACCCTGCGATGTTTAAAGGATTTATCGGTGCAAGGATTTATTCAATTTTCATTTGAAGATAGCGTGCACATTTATCCAGAAAATATATCCAGGAACTATCTTGATTTGTTAAATCGAACTAAAGAATCTGAATTACGTATTGTCTCGCAAGGGCGTTTTTTTATCTTTAATTTTGACAATGCGCAATTTCTTATTACCGATGCTCCAGTTGATAACCCCGATAAATATGGCCGATTGCGCGACGTTATTGCGCACATAGTTTCTATTGCGGAAGCTCGCGCTAAAACTATTAAGGTTAACGGCATGCTAATTCAGCAGCAAGAAAATACTAGAATGGTAATTAGTTTGCTGGAAATGGCTTCGCGCGATAATCGCAGTTCAGTGCGAACTATTATGACGGACTTATCCATGTCATTACGTGAAATTTCTACGGGGTTGGACTTAACTCTTGAGCAAGAAACTGCAATGCTACAGCTTTCGGAAAAAGCGTTGGGGTCGCTAGAGTCCTTGCATGAAACCACTGACGCTATTGAAATTCATTTCCGGAGTTTATTATTTCAGTTGGATCAAGCTGCAAAATTGTTAAAAACCGATGACGTGGTTGTACAGCAGGAAATTGAAACAACACTCGAATTTTTCTAATTTTTCATTCTGGATGCGGCTACATCAAAATTAATTTGTGGCGATATCTTCTTCACTAACACCGTTTAAATCCATCAAAACGCTAATTTTTTTCTGTAGGTTTTCTAGTTGTTGTTCCAGCGCTTCGATTTTTTTCTCAAGCACAGGAATTCGTTCGTCATCCACTGCAGCTGAAACTTTACTTTGACTAATCATTGCTGCTATTGCATTCACATCGGGTTCACCGCACAACAAGTGCGTATATCGATCTTCACGTTGCCCTGATGCGCGTAGAATTTTTACAAAATAAGGTGTGGTTTTAGCGCACAGATAATCCAGTTTTTCTTCAACGGCTTTGATGTTTTCAAATTCAAACATACGTTGTGTGCGTGTCAACAATTCGGCCAATGTTTGCGGGCCACGTAAAAGCATTACATTTAGCAACGCTTGAGCTGCTTTATCCAGTCCCAGTATACGCGTTAAGCGTTGATCGTAACGCGCGGCACGAGCGCTGTAATCCACGGCTATCCAGTTTTTATCTTGCAACTGACTGGCGCATCGCTGTAACTCACCGGATTCATAATTGCTTATAGGTTCGCGACTGGTTTTCTGATTGCACGCTAGCACCAAACTATTGAGCGTAATAGGGTAGGCATCGGGAGTGGTCAATTGTTTTTCCATCAGCGCCCCTAATACACGCGCTTCTATGGTTGTTAGCATGGGTTCGTTGTTTTGATTTAATTCGTTATCTAATCCCATAAATTCTCCAGCGCTTTGACGCTATTGTAATAAAGACTAATTGAAATTATTAAGTATTAATAAACTGCTCAAAAGCATCTATCACAATTTCTTCATCGGCGTCGGATAGATCTACTAAATCCATAATACAGGATTCGTTGACGCCAAGAATGTTTTCTATTTCTTCTAAATCCAGGTTTGCAGTAGCAGCTGCGTTTATGTATTGCTGCACAGCAGCTTGCAGCTTGGGAGTATCATTTTTAGCCAATTCAAAAGATGCGACAGTTTTTTCTACTAACGATTTAATAAATTCGTTTCTTTTTTCGGGAGATGAATCGGTATTGGAATCGTAGTTCACGTTGTAAACCTTGGAAGTGAAATAAAGCCCCGAGCTTAAGTCAGGGCGCTATTTATGCTAACGATGATGTGTTATTTAACGGTGACAGTAATTTTTTCAGAAACAAGTGGATGATCACCTGCAACGTGAATGTAATTTCCAAGCACTAGCTGCAAAGTATGTTTACCCGGCGTTAAGGTCACTTGAGTTTCTGTTTGTGCTTTACCAAAATGAAGTAAGTTAGGTGTAGCTGGCAACGGGCTGTGGAAATCGGGTAAGGTTTCTGTGTCAATTAACAAATGGTGGTGGCCCGAGTTAGGCTTGTCTACTCCGGCTGGTGCAATCTCAACACCGCTAGCACCAAACTTAACAGTGAAGGTTGTTGGAACTGTCGCACCGTTAGCAGGTTCAATAATAAAAACTTTTGCTGCTGAAGCTGATGATTTATCGGCAGCTAATGTTGATGAAGAAATGACGAAACTAGCGAGTAACGCAATTAAATAAGTAGCTTTCATAGGGAGTTTCCTTGTAAGTGACAGTTGATTTTAATATTGCCGGCGCCCCGAAGTCTACGCTTCGAATGTGCAAAAAACTATCATTTGCGCGCAAGCTTTATTATTTCATTGGGAGCTATTTAAAAATTAATTTATTAAATATCCTTAAAAAGTATTTAGGTAATCTACGTAAGCAGTCTCGTAAAATCCAATGGCGCGGGCGTTTCAAATATTAATTCCTTGCCAGAGTTTGGGCGCACAATTTTTAAGCGCAATGCATGTAAGCCTAATCGATCTCCATTTTTGCCGTACCTAGGATCGCCGATTACGGGATAACCAAGCCAACTCAAGTGTGCGCGAATTTGATGTTGCCTGCCTGTATCGATTTGTACCTCAAGCAGTGATCGAGAATTACCTGTTTTCAAGGTTTTGAAATGCGAAATTGCAGATTTTGCATCGGGGTGATCGCCCACATGCATGCGGTATTCAACTTCGTCCAAACGCAAGGGTTGCTCAATAGTGCCTTGTGATGGCTGAGGCACTCCTTCAACAATCGCGAGGTAAGTCTTTTCAGCCAAATCCCACTTTGCTATTACGGCTTCACGTATTTCGCGTGAAGTGGCGAATAATAGGACTCCAGACGTATCGCGATCTATACGGTGTACTGGCCACAATTTTATTTCTTGTGAACGACGCGATAATTGTCTGCGTAGAATCGCCAAAGCATGTTGTTGGGTTTCATCTGTAGTGCCAACCGATAACAATCCCGCCGGTTTGTTGATAGCGATAAGATCACGATCCGAATACAGAATCTCCAATTGACCGGGGGCGCTATTCGCGGGCTTGCCAGAAGCGCCTATTTCAACGAGATCGCCAACCTGTAACTGGTGATTATGCTGAGTAACAACTACACCATTGACGCTTACGCAGCCGGTTTGCAGGCGCTGCTTGATGGTATTACGCCCCCAACCTTGTAATTGCGCACCGAGAAACCCCAAAAGGCCAGCAGCCTCTTTAACGTGTAACCTGTCTGACATAAAACCAGCCCAAAATTTAAATAAGAAAATAATCTAAAATCCAGACGCCAAAATGACAGCTTCTCATCGATAAAGCTATTTTTTCATATTGATTAGCTTGTGGAATCTACATTTGAGCATTGAATTAACGACGAGTGTATGAGCTTGAAAATTAACTTACATGGTAAAAATCTGGCGATTTTAGCGATGCGAATTTAAACCCTTTAATTATTTTAAATACTTTTTCTGACAGTTTTCACAATAAAAACTTCGTCTATGCGTTTTGCCTAAGTAAGCTTTTTTAAAAGGAATGTGACAGCGTGGACACGTGCTTTTAGTGTGTGCAAGCCAATGCTGCTTTAATACAAAAGCCTTTTTCCATTCTAGAAATTCAAAGCTGTATCTTCTAGCTTGTGCGACAACTTCACGTAGTTTGGCGGCTGGCAGGCCTTCTACAGTGGATAGTGGGTGAACGCGAACGCGATATAGAACTTCATTCTTAATAATATTTCCGACCCCTGAAAATATTTCTTGATCAAGTAATCCATCGCACAAAAGCATTTCCGGTTGAGAGCGAAGTTTTTTTAGCGCAGCAGCAGGATTCCATTGATCGGACATAACGTCACTGCTCCAATCGTAAGCGTCATCCAATTCACCTTCGATA
>Ga0247741_1000848_pt1 | contig 16847 bp, 12 predicted proteins | sample UWRJL213509R2_FD_180945 | JGI IMG/M metagenome (GOLD analysis project Ga0247741, IMG submission 180945) | Plant litter microbial communities from Arlington Agricultural Research Station in Wisconsin, United States - UWRJ-L213-509R-2 | ecosystem: Environmental > Terrestrial > Plant litter >... | reverse complement strand
ACACAGAAGGGACGTATACCCCTGAATCAGAAAGACAGATATACAGTACATATATAATGTATAGCCTAACGTCGCTTCGAATGGCGCTGTATTATCCGGTACCAGGTGCAGGTACAGTAGGTTAGATATGAGTCAGAGCATAGAGCATAGAGCATGGTGATGGATACGGACATGGATGCGTGTATATGTGCATGTACGTACAGCAGTCCGAGATGTCATTTATAATTGACCTGACCGGCTACGATTTCAAGTTGGTAAATACCCGAAGTTCCAAGTCCTGACAGGACGGGCTGAGAACATAAGATCTATTTGATCTAAGGATTTCAATCAGCGGCGCAGCCAACCATAGAAGATTAGGAACTAGAAAAGATAATAGAGGGGGAACTAACTGTCGATGAGCCTCGAGCTTAAGTTTTCGGAGCTTGAGATTAGATCGGCTGTTAGACCCCAGTCTAACCCGAGATAAATTTCTCTGCATATAATGAGGACAGTGGTAGTTTTAATGCACTGGTATTGGCTGATACAAGTCGACAGATTGTGAGCCTGAGCACATGGTGACGATCAGAGCGAAGGAAAAAAAGTCCAAAGACGCGGGACATGACACCTGTTTAACACTTAGACTAGACGATCACAAAATAGAAGAGGCCTCCAGAGCATGACATATCAGGACGCCAAGACAAAGACCAAGAGCCAGAATCGAATTGAACGTAGAAAACGAAAGAAGGAATTACAGACCCCACTCGCATGAGGATTCATCAGCCTTAACATCAAGAGAATACCCTACCATTTTGAGATGACAAGGTCCCACATCGCTTTAATGTGGTGATGGATACTGGTATAAGCGCTAGATGCGTTGAACCAGTTGACGGCTGATGGATGGGTCCCCTCCGAAATGCTGCAAACGGGACAGCCCAAGCCGAGATACAACGAAGCAGAATCTGAAAGTCAGACAAGAACTTCGTTCTCGAGCGGGCAGGAGGCGCGGGGCAGAGGCAGAGAACATAGAAAATAGAAAATGAAAGAAAAGAATGGTCAACTCGGATAGAAACGTAGACTCTTTGTTCGATTAGATCCAATTTGAGATTTCGTTATTTTGAGACACTGACAGCGGGTTCAACGAACGTAAAACTGATAGTATGCATGACACGGCGTACCTGAGTGAGCTGGCAGTAACGATATTCACAAACACGCCGCGACCAGGAGATCGATTTCGTGTCCCGTTTTCCCGCTATATGCGTAATACACTACAAAAAGTACCTGTACTCTCCGGGGTCCACCCAGACCAGATCTTGTGTAAAGTCGTAGTCATAATTTGTCATGATCAACAGGCAGAGCGATGTCAATGCACGTTCCTCCAGGTCACCAGTTGTTCGTGACCAAGCTCTGAGCCATGAGCAGTGAGAATGGGCTAGAACGAGAACGAGGCGCGGGGGGTGCGATCTCGAGAGTTGGTTGATTGCCTGGTCAGAATTCGAAGACGTCGGCGACTCGGGCTTTCGAATGGAGGACGGGATGAGCGAGGTACGCATGTTGACAGGCAGGAGTGAACGGGCGGGTGGATGGTCCAGGCCAAGAAGAATTGAGCGGTTAGGGCGATGGCATGTGGCCCTGGCCTGCAGTGGGCTGAAACGGGTTGGGAAATCTCAAGACCAATGGCTGGTCGTGTTGAGAACCTTGTAGTCTAAAGATTGCATCAGGGACGACACGCAGGAAGGAGATAGAGAGGAGTACGCAAGCTAACACTGACAAACCGGTGAGACGTTCTCCAAGTGGACATTGGCATTAAACTCGAGGCGATGGCGGGGCGACGATGCGAGCTGAAAATGACATTGGCATTGGTATTGGAGAGCGGAGAAGGGGCAATGAAAGTAACGTACTACACTACGTGGGTGTTCTCATATAGCCCTTGCCCCTCTGTCCTCCCGATATCATAGAAAGTTATCGATTTATCGTTGAACGCGATTGAGAGCCAAGGTATTGGGACCGACGTCAACATGTATGCTTGTTGCGAGGGCCGCCAGATATTCGTGACCGAGCTAGAACGGGGAACGGGGAGCCAGAGTTGATTGGTCAGGATTTGATAAGTCAACAGCTAGGGGGTTTTGAAAGGGCTATGAGCACAGAGGTAGGTGTGAGCGGGCAGGCAGGCGCCAGGTCAACAGGAACGGAGAAGCTCGGACGAATGCTTTGGCTGTTCTAGACATCTCTCATTGCTTGTTTCAGCTCTCTCCATATCCTCCGCCTTCCTAATTCCAAAGACGATACCGAAGACAACGACAACTTGAAGGACGGGTCGGCCTTCTTGGAGTTTTGGCGGCTTGGGTCTTTGTTGGTTCTGTGCAGCACTACTGCATCTGTTAGCTCCAATAGAGGCTCATGCATAATCTCCTATCTCATTTCAATTTCTGTTGTCGCTGATCTAAGTTCTTAGCCGGCCCAAGAGTGTTGGTTTTAAGGAAAAAGAACAACTGACCAAAGAAAGCCAGTGAGAGGCGGCTCGCGCGGCCCGCTGGCGTCCTTGAGGCGAGCCATATATCGTAGGCAGTGTTTTGCACCGCCATTGCACAATTCAGAGCCTCTTTCGACGCACCACTGTCAAGATGTCTCGGAGCCCTTACCCTGCTGAATCGAGTGGAAGCGAATCTACTCGGCGGAATCAGATCGCTCACAGGCCGCGCAACTACTACGGACCATCAGGTGCGCAAGACCTCATTAGGTCTCATGTTCTACTGATTACTCTTCCCTGTGTCATATTTAGCATCGTTTTTCGACCATGCTGAGAACACCACCATCACGAATAGCCAATTCCAGACGAGCATCACCCACGTGCAAGCTTGCAGTACAGGTACGCAACGAGTTCATGTCTTGATCTTTCAAGCTCATGAGCATCTATCGGTCCAGAACTAAAATATCTTGTCGAGAACTCTGCACCGGGCGCCGTCTACAACTCCCTAGAGCGACAGCAGCTCGACGCGCCAAAATGCCACCCCAACACTCGCGTCGCCGTAATCAACAGGATCATTGACTGGCTTCTTGGGAAGATCGAATTTGACGCTCTGATTCTATGGCTCTATGGCGCCGCAGGAGCTGGAAAGTCGGCTATCGCACATTCGCTCGCCGAAAGATGCGCGGAGCATGGATGGCTTCTGGCCACATTTTTTTTCTGGAAGACAGCGGCTGAAAGAAGCAACATTGCACGATTTGTGGCAACAATTGCCTATCAAATTGCTCGTGCCATCCCAGCCTCACGCCTACTTATCGAAACCGCTATCGATGTCGACCCCATGATTTTCCAGCAATCTATCGACACCCAACTCGCGAAGCTCATCATCGAACCTCTTCAGAGCCTTCATTCTACCGGATTCGCCTTCAAAGACTCCCCATTTGTTATCATCATTGATGGCCTGGATGAGTGTAAAGGAACCGACGTACAATCTGGGCTCGTGAAGTCACTAGCGGTTGCATTCTCTCACTCTCCACTCCGTATTTGCATTCTCATCGCCAGCCGTCCGGAGGTGTATCTTCAGTCTACCTTTAATTCGTCTTCAGTCCAACCTCATCTCTCACGACTTGCACTATCCAACGAATACTCCGCTCAAGAGGATATCTATCGATTCCTTAAAGACTCTTTCGAGAAGATGAGACGCGAACATCCCCTCGCCTCCTACATTCCGTCTCCCTGGCCTTCCGCTGAGGTTCTTAATGATATCACTAGGAAATCGTCGGGCCAGTTCATCTTTGCATCGACCACAGTCAAGTACGTCGGCGGAGACCCTTACGAGCTTCCAACTCGCCGTTTGGATGTCATTCGCCGCCTTCAGCCCCCCAGGGGAGAGGAGGACCTGCCGTATGCGGACTTAAACTCGCTCTACCACCATCTGCTCTCCAAAGTCCGTAACATTGAGAGAGTTAAGCAGATCCTCGGAGCCATGGACCAAGAAGAGCTAGTCGAGTTCGATTTAAGTTTTGATAATGGTGTGGACAGTCTGTTCTCCTGGCAACCTGGCGAGACAAAAGCCTGCCTCAGCCAGCTTGCATCCCTCATTGAATGTGACGCAGATGGCCACATAACCATCTTGCATGCTTCACTGTTTGACTTCCTGTTCGATCCCTCTCGATCCCGTCAATTTCATTTATGTCGAGAGTCCGTTCTGGGTGATCTCACAGCGCTTGGACTTCGCCAGCTGTCCCAGCAGGAGCTGAGCAGACCTGGTGTGTCATTTATATTTATTTACTTTTGGAGGTTATTCCTAGAATGCTCATTTGCAACATTTTTCATTTCAGATTACGAGAATTACTGTGTCCTTCCCCTTAATTGTATATGTGCTGGCTCATCCTGCAGCCCTCGACATCGAGAGGAACTAAATCAAATCTCATTTTGGACTCTCTACAGAGCCTATGAACCCGGTATTTTATGTGCATCAACTATCGTTTGTTTGAAAGGATATCTCCAATTTCGGACAGATGGCCTCGAAACACCAATGAATTCGACCGTGCCTCTGAATTGACAAAGCAAAAATATTCTGAGACGCTCTTGGCTCTGGGCTACTTTACCCATGTTCTCCCTCTCTCATTCAAGGATGCAATACTTCTACGGTGGATTTCTCACAAGGGCTTTCATCAAAGCTGGATTTTGGATGGATGGAACAATCATATCATCCAACCCGCTCGAGATGCCGTTCTCGATTATTACAAGGTACATCCTCATAACATCTCATCGATACAGCACTCGCAGCTAAAACCCATTCAATCAAACCTCATTTGTTTGAAAGCGCTATGCAGAGCCCTCTGAGGTCGAAGACTACATGCATGACAATAATCTATACTAAATTTTTACCCTTTTGGTTGTATCCCCTCGGTGGATCTACCATTGATGCCCTCCGTAATAAATTCATCCACTTGTTCCCCGCCTTCTTCAGTCCTATATTCACACCGGAGTGTTGTATGGTAGTGGTACCTTACAATTCGAGTATTTTTCGCGCCTCGATGCACGCTCCGGTGCTGATGATTAACGTGCAAGTAGTTTAGACGGACTAAGCACTTTTCCACTCAAGGGAGATACTTTCCACGGTGCTTGCCTTGCAGGCGTAGAGTTCAATATCAAATCAAACGCGTTGTATTACTCCTACTCTTCCTGAGACAAGAGTCAGAGGCATGTATACCCAATGCCGATCGATGCAACTGGCCAATCCGATACATTTACTCATTTAATTCCGTATCACTGAATCCTCCAAAATCCTCGATTTCTCCGGGAACGTACAGGAGTATATGCTAACTAGCGCAGGAAAATTGTGAGTTTCATGTCAAAAGTTTACATCTCATATATATTCGATATAGCTCGCTGAAACGTCGGCACTGAAAACACCATGAAATTATGGCCCTACCATCCTGAATAAGCGGTATCCGTCACGAACACCACGGAACGAATAGCACAGAGAAAGCGCTGACCAGTGGATACACGGTTTCAGGAGCAGGTCTCATAGATGAGAGTCTAGAGACGGATGGGGATGCGTGTGTCTACGGCGAATGGAATCCCACTAATGACAAGGCTGAGGGTACAATATCGGTATCGATATTGCAACGTCTTCACAACCTTCATCTCATACTCGTCAAAATTAGAGGGCAAATCAGGAATTAGGAATCGGGAAGCCTGTAAATCGTTGGTCTTCGGAGTCACACGTTCGACGTTCGATGTTCGAAACCTCGATTGTTGAAAATGAGACTCAGAGGCATAGATATAGGGGAGACGCCAACAGATGGTCATAGTTGGAGTTGGTCGAGGACGCGGATGAGGAAAGGTATATTGACGTTGCCATTGAGTGTCATTAAGATTGAGATTGGCGTTAGATTTCAAAATCCCAAAGTCAAACGACCGGAGGTTTCGTTGATTTGTCCCTGGAAAGAAGTGCGCGCCGGGAGCTGGACGCAGTAGCGTTTTGAAAGGCTAAGATTATAGGATCTACTCAGACGCAGGCCTAGGCTCAGGCTCAGGCTTGGCGATACTCGTGGTTGTCTGCCTTGGCGAGCTAGCTATAGATATCAGCTTCAAGCTTGAGAATGTCTTAGTACGGGATGTGGACGAGTAAGTTTCTGCATACCGCTTCTCGTTCGCGTTCGAGTCAGATTTGAGCGTGAAATCGATGAGAGGAAAGCTGGGATACGGAAGGCTGGATGCGGGTTTCGAGTGTGTTCGAATGCCATTCTCTATGTCCACGGTGGATGGGGACTTTAGGTGAGCAAAAGACTCAGGCTCGGTGTACTGTGAACTGCTGGCTGTCGCACTGAGGGAGCCTTCAGACTTTTCTTCAGGCCCAGGTTTAACCATAACACGGCCAGCAGGACGCGGACGCAAGAGGTGACGAGTAACCAGATGTATATGATGGTACAGTAGAGGTTGAGTATGAATTTAATGGGAGAATGGGTAGAAAATTCGATTGGTGGGAGTTCAAATGGGAGGAGGTCGGATGAGGAAACGTGAGACGTCATGATGAAAGGTCGGAACCTGGGTGAGACAAGCCCGATAGGTATGTATGCCAGTGGTAAGGATGTGTGGGGATTATGAATGCCGAATGCACATGAACACCCGAAACTTAACGCGGACACGTTAGGTATAGATGCCTTCTAACACTGAAAGAGATCAGATGTTAGGGCAGAGAAGGAAGGAAGGAAAGAGAACGTACCACGTAGCACGACGAGGATTCGCATCCTGCACTTGCAATCGGCAGCATATATAGCAGAGGACTAATGCCGTAGACGTGGAAGAGCCAGGGGCAGCGTTGCTTGGGGCGACATTGAGGGCTAGGTGGTCCAGCGAGACGTGGGCAGGCAGGTAAAAAGTAACGAAGGGAAGAGGGTGAATAGACGGTAAAAACAGCAGCGCTGGGATGAGACCCGTTGGAACACGGCTACGGTATCGTAGATCAACCAACAGTGACATAGAATCCAGAATTTGGATATCGGCGTACCTTGGACAGTGTGTACAACGCCAAAATGCCAAACCTAACCCTAACCCGAAAACACCGCTGGCGTAGAAATGAGCCCCGTTCTTCTCGTCAACTTTGGCAGGAGGTCTTGACAACAATAAGGATAGTCACATCAAGAGAAGTTGGGGATGCTAACTGCTGCCTTTTACGAACAGAATTCGGATAGGCTTTGGCTTGGGGCAAGAGGACAGGACGAGTTGGGCGGGGGCAGACAGGTCTGGGCAGGGCAGGAAGCATATACAGCAGGTTGCCACGAGACATGTAGCTGTAAGCTACGAGGGGATGTCTGACAATTCTGACAATTGCTTTGGTGCTGGTACCATACGCGTCGAGTTTTAAAGGTGGGTCAATGATCTAAGGGCTTGAGTCAGCGACGACATATGAAAATGAATTGGAGATGGATAGAGCATACCTGAGGATGAGATCGAGAAATCATGCCGGAGTAACAATCCAACCCTGTCCCGACTCCCGAACCCGCGGCCAAGTCTTCTTCGAATTAGAAAGACACGGTTCGAGGAGATTCTGAGGCTGATGCGCTCTTTTGCAAGTATTGGCATTGGTGTTGGGGCAAGGGCGGAATGATGTCGTCAGATGGAACAATGACCCAAACACATTGCGGATATTCGCCATGAGCGAGACCGGGGACTTATGAGAGCCACTAGATGATGTTAGCATTGGAGTTGGGTGGGGAACCAGAGAACGAAAGATGCTCCGCCTCTCGGTTTCCAGGAATGGAATCCCGGACCGGTCCGGTAGATTAGAATTTCGCGCGCAGATGCACAGACTAAGATAACAGCTCATATTCTGTACTGCTATTCTAATTCATGCTATCGATACACTGCGCTCAATAAGGAGTGATACATATACCTAGGCTAATATGATTGAACTATATTTCGGCACACCCTAGCACATTTGAAAGCAGGATTTTCCTGAAACTTTTTCGTTGGTCGCTGGAGTGCTGGGTAGGGCCGTCAGCGTCTAAACCACTGGTGTGTGTCATAACTAGGGAGGGTTTCAAACTGGACTCTTGAATTGCAAGCTGCTAAGACTAAAACACTTTGGCGTGAATTAAAAACTGATGAAAGGCCAAGAAAATATTGGAGCACCGAGATTAAATCCCATTCAACCATTAGTCACCTAACCCAGGAGACGGATAATCCTAAACGGGACTCATAGTGACGGTAAGTCTATTGGAGTACAATAAAACAAGAGAAGAATCTAGAATAGATTATTGTGACGCATGTATTCTTCAACGTCAGATGGCTCTGCGTAGCGCTGAAAGAAAAAGAAATTGATTGCATGGGTTTTAGCCGTGAGGGATTTACCGATGAGATATTGTGCGTACATATCTTGTAATAATTGAGAACGACGTCTCGAGCGGGTTGAATAATGTGGTCATTCCATCCGTCCAATTTCCATGTGCCATGAAAACTCTTGTAAGAAATCAACAATAGAATGATCTCATCCTTGCGCAAGAGAGGAAGCACATGGGTGATGCAGCGCAGAGTCAGGAGGGAATTGAAGTGTGTCCTCTTTTTCAGATCATCAGCTTTGTCAAACTCATCAGTGTTTCGACAAAGACTACAATAAATTCATACATCAGTGTCGGGTTTGAAGGGATCTGACACTAAAGACATACTTGACATCCAAATAAACGCGCATGAAATGTGAGGCGACGATTGCGTAATGCTGCTCTGTGAAATCAAATTTCCGGTCATCGGATTGCTGGGTGACAATTCTCCTTATGGTATTGCGAAATTGCAGTGTTATGTCATCCAATACAACATCGAAAAGAAACATCGAAGCAGGGTTTGCCGCTCCAACCTGAAGGACATGAGGATGATGCACTTCGTAGACCAGAAAAGTCAACTCTTTGTCTGGGGAATGCTTTCGAAAAGCCTGAAAGCAAACGATTGAAAGGTCAGAGATGATGTGAGGGAAATGGTCCTCGAGATGCTGGAGTTAGTTGGTAACCGCTTTTCCACGGTCTAGGTAATCACGACTTACTTGGTTATACAGTATCTCGATGATCATAGACGACAACTTCCAGAAGTTGTGAGTGGCTTCCTGCATTTCAAAGACGATGTAGAGAGTCTGAAACGATAGTTGTCTCAGTTCCTCTCGAAGTCGAGGGGTGCAAAGTGGGACAGTACGAATGCACTCAAGGGTAAGCCAGCGATAATGCTCAAAATCTGAAATAGAGCATGATGCGAATCAGGAATCTAAGTTTAAACGACCGAGAGGCGTAAATGGCACACCGTGTTTATCAAGCTCCTTCTGGCGCAGATGGTGTAGCCCATAAGCTGCGCAGTCACCTAGGACGGACTCTCGACAGAGGTAGAACTGGCTGGATCGAGAGGGATCAAGTAGGAAGTCTGACAGTGAGGCGTGCAAAAGATCTATGCGGCCGCTCAGTGGGATACATTCAATGATGGATGCGAGCTGGCTTAAACAAGCTACTGTTTCGCCAGGTTCCCAGAGAAAAAGCTGATCCATTTGGTGAGTGGTGTTTATCCGATGCCAATCGAAATGGGAGAGCGACTCCCACTTGGGTAGTATTGGGTTGAGAACTAGCAAGACTCCAAGAATCTGCTTCACCGCCTCCGGATCGTCGACATTGGCGAGTACGTGGTGGTAAAGTGAGTTCAGCTCCGCGTACGGCATATCATTCTCACCCTTGGGAGGCCGCAGGCTGCGAATGACATCCAGACGACGATGTGGGAGTTGGTGTGGGTCTCCACCTATGTACTTGACCGACGTTGACGCAAAAATGAACTGGCCTGATGATTTGCAGGTGAGCTCATGAAGGACCTCAGTGGAAGGCCATGGAGGCGGAATGTAGGAAGCAAGGGGATGTTCACGTTTGATCTTCTCGAACGAGTCTTCTAAGAATAGATAGATATCCTCTTCAGCGGAGTATTCGTTGGATAGCGCGAGGCGTGCAAGCCGGGATCGGACTGAGGACGAATTGAAGGTGGACTGCAAATAGATTTCCGGACGGCTGGCGACAAGAATGCAAATACGAAGTGGAGAGTGACGGAAAGCGGCAACCAACGAACTTACGAGCCTGGATTGTACATTGATTCCTTGACATTCATCCAGACCGTCAATGATGATAACAAATGGGGAGCCCTTGAAGTCGAATCCAGTAGAATGAAGGTGCCAAAGAGGTTCAATGATGAGCTTTGCGAGCTGGACATCCACGGATTGGTCGAAAATCATTGGGTCGGCGTCTACAGCGGCTTCAATGTGCGGGCGTGAGGCCGGAGTTGTACGAGCAATTTGATAAGCAATGGTGGCGACAAATCGAGTAATATTGTTTCGCTCGCCGAAATATGCGAGGAGCATGGATGGCTTCTGGCGACCTTTTTTTTCTGGAAGACAGCAGCGGAGCGCATGTGCGATGGCCGATTTTCCAGCTCCTGCGGCGCCGTAGAGCCATAGAATCAGGGCTTCAAAGTCGATCTTCCCAAATAGCCAGTCAATAATTCTGTTGATTACGACGACACGGGTGTTGGGGTGGCATTTTGGCGCGTCGAGTTGCTGTCGCTCTAGGGAGTTGTAGACGGCGCTCGTTGCAGACTTTTGGACAAGAACATTTAGTCCTGAGACGTTAGATCCTCATTAGCTTAAATATTGAGTTCATGAACTCGTTGCATACCTGTAATACGAGCTTGTATCTGGGTGATATTCGTTTGGAGTTGACTATTCGTTATGACGGTGTTCTCAGCATGTTCAAAAAGCGATGCTAAATGGTACAGGGAAGAATAATAAGTAGAATAACAGGCATAATGAGGCCTTGCGCACCTGATGGTCCAAAGTTGAACGGTCTATGGGTGTCCTGAGTCCGCCATGTGGATTCACTTCCACTGGATCCAGCTGGGTAACTCCAAGACATCTTGATGGAAGATAGTGCGTCGGAAGCTCCTGCGAATGGTTCTGCGACGGATGGAGTGAAGGAGGTGGACGAACAAGAGCGTCTGAGTTGGGCATTGGCGGTGCTGCACCGCCTCGCTATGATCTGCGGTGCTACCTAATAAGTGCACAGCCAATGGGCTTTGGTCTCCCTGGATAGAAACAACACCCGCTTCGTCCGCCCACACCCGTCTGTCCACGCCTCACTTGTCCTGTCCTCCTTCCGCAAGCTAAAGCCCTTCCGAATTTGGGTGTTCAAATTCATGTATTCATGAGCCATCAAAAGGACCGAGAGGCATACTAGCAAGCATTCTTTCCACCACCATCGACTTCTCTCAGTTCTCACAACACGTTCGCGTCACCGCCCCAACGTCATGGACCAGAATCCCGCTTCTCGGTATCCATCGCCCTAGAGCCCTAGAACACGCGACCTCTTTTCTCCTCGGAGCGCGCCTCTCCTAGTCTAGCAAACGACACCGTAGCCTAAGTCAATCCTTACCTTGGCCGAAGAAGAGACGAGAACCCTTCCGGAGGTGGGCCTGAAGCATCATACGGCACTGAACCCAGAACCTCCGTGATCTGATGACCGTACTGTCTAGGATAAGCTGTATCTGTCGCGAATACCACTGGACGAACGGTGCTGAGAAAGTTAAATGCATGATTTCAATAGCACATCACACACAGATGAGAGCTTGGAGAGACAGATGTGGATGTACGGAGAATGGAATGCCATTGATGATAAGATAGCCTCGTTAAGAGATAGCCTCAAAACCTAATACCTGTGTCAGAGCGAATCAAGAGTAGGAGAGAACGTGCCATGTATGACATATAACATATTACGGATGTACCATACAAGCTATACCTACGCTATAGTCCGTAGAATGGGTGTCATACATTGTTCAATATCAGTAGGGATATCGTGCCATGTTCGGTATCGGTCTCGCGCCATTGTCGCCATCCCATATCATTCTCGTCGAGACAAGAGGACGAATATGGAATCAGGACACCCATATGTCAGTGGTCAGAATCGGATGTTCGATGATTCGAAACCGAGACCCAGAGGTGTAGGTATCGGTATAGGGACAACGTCGACATCTGATCGTAGTTGGAGTTGGTTGAGGACATGGACCAGGGAAGACGACCAGGGACTAGAGTGTGACGTGATCAAGTGGGAGTGAAGGAAGGTGAAAGAGGGCTTAATCGGAGGATGGTTCGAGGAGATTCAGAAGATAAGTCTTGGAGTTTTCGACGTCAGTGGCATTGAAGGTAGAATATTGAGTTTTCGAATCGCAGCGTCGGTTGACAAGATGTCAGGAGGCGGACGCGGACGCGGTAGTGGTAGCAGAGGCTTGGCTGAGAAGGGCTGTAGACTCGGACTCAGGCTCGGCGATACTCCTGCCTATCTGTCATGGGGAGTTAGGTTTCAGACCCAGGCTTGATGATGACATGGGACGTGGACGCGAACTGTGGATGAGTAACCTGCAGCATAACGCTTTGCGTTCATGTTTGTGTTGAAGTTGGGTGTGAATTTTATGCCAGTGAGAAAAAAGTTAGAAGATCGAATGGAGACGGGGGAAAGGTTGGGATAGGAGACGGCGGAATGGGAGGGAAGGAGGGAAGTTGGAACTGAAAAAGAAGGGCTGATAGCTATATGTTGCTGCAGCGAGAACGTGTGGCGTTTGTGGAAACGAACGCACACGAATACGCGACACTTGTTGCAGACGCGTGAAGTGCCGCCGAAGTGTACATGCCGCCAAAAAATCTGAAAGAGATCAGATGTTAGAACGATGGAGGGTGACGGAAGAAAGGAGGTCGACAACGTACAACATAGTAGTGCACGGGGATTCGTGTCGATAGCCCATAGCTACAGGAGACCAATTAGATCCAGTATTGTAGCTGCTAAATACGCTATCCGTCCTGCATCAGTACCTGCATCTGCAACTAGCTGCATATATTGGACTATTTCAAGGCAGAGCAGAGGACACGGGTAGCTTGAACGCGTCAGACTAAAAGCCTAGAGGGGCCAGGGCCAGAGACCAGTTGATCGGGGTGACGTCGATGGGTAGGTGGACCAGGAGACATGGGCAGGTGAAGAGGAATGGTGGGAGGAGGGTGGGTAAATGGTAGAGAGCGCCAGAGCTGGCGCTGGGACACGCTGGGGCACAGCTACGGTGCCTTACGCGTCCAGATTGAATCCTGAACTTAGGTGGCCTGAAGGCGCAAGAACTTGAATCAGCAACCCAGTGACATAGGACGAACGAGAAAAAGAGGGCGTACTTTTGTCGCGAGTTGTGCGTCTACAACGCCAACCCTAACCCTAACCAAAATGCTACCGCAGAATGTTCTCGTCTTTATCCCCGTCGAGGGGTTGCCTTTGGCCAGGTTAAGGATGGACACACATCGTGTTATCGTTTGCTAGTCCGTGAGAGGAATGCTCTGAGAAGATAGGACGCATGCCGTAGGGCTCTAGGGCGACAGGTATGATGGCCCATCGTCAGAGGCAGGATTTTGAACAAAGAGGTCGGACGTGGGGCGTTGGGCCAATCGGCCATAATTGTAGTAGAAGAGAACGCTCGCGAGTCTGGGGCACTTGCTACCTCTTGACCCAGTTAAAAACTCATGAACACCAGATTCAGACGGCCATTGGCTTGCGGAAGAACTGTAGGCGACCACTGGTGTAAGGATCTGAATCAGCGATGACATACAAGAATGAGTTTTTGATGAATAGCATACCTGAGCTTCAGCTACAGCAACGCTGCAGCGGGCTCAACCTGGTTTCGAACCCACGGAGAGTCACGCTGCCCACCTAGGAAAGCCAAGATTCCCATGTAGTCGAGCTAGTTGGCGTTTTCTTCAAAGTTTGAATCAGCGACAGCAAACGAGAAGAACGATAAAGAAAAAATACCTAAGCCTCGTGCAGCAGTAACTGTATACCCAACGGTCTTCTTTGAACTAAAGGGGCACGTTCTTTGCAGCTCGTCGTTGCCTTTGCCATTGTTGCTTGGGGCGAGGGCAGGACGACGTTAGGAGGCGGAACCACACCGTCGACACGTTGTAGACGCGAGCTGTGAGTGATCGTGAGGCCTTGAGCTTGAGGGCCAGGACTTGGGTTCGGAAATGGTGGTGGTAGGGAAGAAACGAACTTGAAATGGTATCGTCAAAGCAGTTGCTGCCTCCGGCCCGGCAAACGGCTCTGGAACTGCCGAGGCAGTATCGTTGACTAACGCATGTCTTGGACGGTCGAATCATGGGGCTTATGAGTCTAGGAACTTGAATCAGCAACTCAGCTACACTAGATGAAGGTGATAAAGAGAGCATACCTTCATCGCGAGTCGTGATCCAAGTAGACAGACGATGCCAACCCTAACCCTAACCAGAAAAATGCCACGCAGAAATGAACGGTCGCTCTAGTCTTGATCTGCTCCGAGGAGAGGACCCGTGTTTTAGGACTCTAGGGCAAGGCTGGTGGGCAGATTTTAGTTTGGATGTTGATCATGTTGGGAGTTGGGACTGTCGTTATTGGAGCCAAGAGAAGTTGTGAACTCTAGCTGCGAGTGGAGGAACTTGGATGATTACTTTGGTGCTGGTACCCGTCCTCATCGAGATCAAAGGTTCGTCGTATTAGACAACCAATGGCCTGAGGACTTGAACCAACCATGAAATACGAGAATGAATTTGGGATGAATATGTCATACCTGAGCCGAATTTAGAGCGACCCGAACCCGAACCCGAACCTGGTCCCAACCCCAGGAGAAGATACGAGCCAAGAGCTCAGTGTAGAGGCACAATCCGAGGATATCCAAAGCTGACATGTTCCTTGCAAGTAGTTGTTGCCATTGCCATTGGCGCTTGGGGCGAGGACGAGATGATATCGCAAGGTGGAACGATGTCGCAAGCTTTGTAGAAGCTAGCTGTGAGTGAGTGAGTTTGAGAATCATGAAAGACTTGGAAGGGACGTTGGCACTGGTGTTGGTGGCCATGGTGGCGAAGTTCGAACGAAAGAATGATATGGTTCGAAAAGCAGCCTTCCGGCCCGGCTGGCTCTGTGAGTGCGACATAGCCACTAAGTACCTTTACCCCTTACCTCCACCTCGCATCGCCCTCGTCGTGGTACAATCTCGGTAGACAATCCGGTCTCGGTCTCCTTGAAAGATTTCACACCCACCCACACCTTTTACGCAGTCTAGGAACACAGTTATCAACAACTGTCGGTAGAGAGAGACCGATGGCTTGGGGGTTCATCCCCCTGCCAGTGCGTGCCATCGGCCCCTCGCCCTGGGAAGTGGACGGCTCATTGAATATCAAGTCGTCCCCTTTTCACTCTCACTCGTACACTACCGTAGTTGTTTACATTATTTCATGTTCGCACAACATCACAAGAATGGCGTCGGGAGTGAGTACTGAGTCCCAACCCACTCGCAGCGATGAGTCTGGCTCTTTGCTTCATCTATTCTTTGCATGTTCTTCTCCAGGTATCCAAATACTGATCGCCGTCTGAGATAGCTGACACCTTTCCGGCGTTGAAGGCGTGAATTAATGATTACAACACTGGTGTGTTTTAGTTGGAGGATGGCATGTCTGATACGACATCAAATTCCCGTCCACTCAACACCACCGAACGACGAAAGCGCAACCTTCCCGAAACATCTTCCTCAGGCAGCGAAGCATAGCGCTTCTATTGGGCTCAAGAGGGGATATGGGCGTCAAATTTACTTATGTGTGTGTGTTTGTCGGCGCGTCAAGTGTCAAATTTGAAACCCGGAATGTGTCACCAAACAAAGTTTAAGCCTTTGTTGCGCATTCAGTAAGAGTTTAAATGGCATTTAAATTCTATAGCTACTGGTGTGGGACTGCGGGCTTTCTGTTGTACCGTTTCGGCGCGATCTTTGGAGACTGCTGACTTAGTCGGTCGTAAGTGGTCACAAATTAGATAGAAATGGAGGTAACGGGTGCAACCTCTTATCTCGGTGGAATCGCCGTCCATAAGTCAAAAATAACGACGGAGACAAAAGGCTGTTCCTTTGAGGATCCTGTGTCCAAAGCCAAGTAGCTTTCAAAGTCCTCTTCTATGTTAGATCTGACAGCAGTTGTGGCGTGAGTTGGAGACCTTGTAAAAAAAGGTACGATGCGCCACAGCATTTTTGAGTACCCTCTGTACAGCATACATAAGACACTGTTTTTCACACTCTCATGATTCCACTTTCCCTGTACCACGACTAGTCCTGCCCTAGATAACCTCTTCTTCGTCAAGAACCCGTGAAAAAGCCATGCTAGTCTGTAGATGGGTCCTATTGCTGCTCAAGCGAGTACCTCGATTCATAGGGGCAATTCTTCGGCGCCTATTTTCTCAGTGGGGATTTCGGGGTGGACAGTGGATTTTCTCGCTCACGGTCGACGAAGAGAAGAAAACACCAGGGCGAACGCAACGTCGCTGTAGCTTACCTTCCTGCAAAGCACCAAGAAGCTATAAGGCCTTTGACGACGGCAAGTCATCTGTGGACACCTGTCCCACACAGGAGGGGTTAGTGGCTGAGCCCAATCTTTCCTACGCCGCAGTCGACGACGGCGATATCATATCCCTCGATGATGTCTCGTGTTCTGTATTTCCATTCCCAGTTGGTCGCACTTCTAGAAGCCCGTCTAGGTTATCGCGTACCCCATCTCGTAGTTCCGCCTTCACTAACTCGGGATCACACGAGAATCATATCACTCTTAGCATCGAGGATCCTGAAGGTACAAAAGACCATACGAATCTTGCCGAAAGGGGTCGACTGGGATCCCTACTATCCGAAACAAGTCTGGCTAGCCTTGGTTCAGTGCGACAGACGACTCAATCTCCAAAGTCTCGGTGGTTGGATATGATGCACATCTCACCAGCCGTACCCATTGAAACCCAACGTTACCATGATAGACCAACGGTGTAAGTAAATAATCTATAGCCTGATGGGT
>Ga0247741_1000846_pt1 | contig 16869 bp, 12 predicted proteins | sample UWRJL213509R2_FD_180945 | JGI IMG/M metagenome (GOLD analysis project Ga0247741, IMG submission 180945) | Plant litter microbial communities from Arlington Agricultural Research Station in Wisconsin, United States - UWRJ-L213-509R-2 | ecosystem: Environmental > Terrestrial > Plant litter >... | reverse complement strand
TCAGTATTTACTATGTCCAATTCTTGACGGCGTGCGCTCGGCCAACGGTCACCAAATTGAATGGATTCCACAACAAGTGACGAATATTTGGCGAATATATGAGTGACAGTTCCAACTTGTGCCGACACGTCTTCCAGAATCTGCAAGCGTCGATTCTCACGCGGCGCGCTGTTCAGGTTGGCGCTACGCCACAAAATGAACCAGGCAATTAGCGCTGCGATCAATGCGCCTAGGCCAATTTTGAGCGATGTGTCAGTTAATTGGATAAAAGTTTGCGTATCCATATTGTTGGGCCTCTCTGTCAGAAAAACGTCGTTCGGGTTTAGGTGAGAGGAAAATTGCAATAACCAGGCCAGTGCTTGTCTTCGTAGCGTGAAGAAAAGATAGGAAACATTAAATAGGGAATCGTCATCCTCGCTACGCGAGGATGACGATTCCTAAATAAAGGAAATAAGAATTTTTAATGTTTTGAGTATTCAACCTTCGGCAAAAACACCGTAACGATTCCCAACAGCGGCAAAAACGAACAGCATTTAAAAACAAAAATAATGTCGGTTGAATCCGCCAATGCGCCTAAGGCCGCTGCAGAAATTCCGCTAAAACCGAACATGAGTCCGTAAAAAATTCCTGATATTAATCCAACTTTTCCGGGTACCAATTCTTGTGCAAATACAATAATGGCGGAGAAGGCTGAGGATAAAACCAAGCCGATAAATACGCTGATTACACCTGTCCAAAACAAATTGCAGTAAGGCAACAAAAGCGTAAAAGGCGCTACACCGAGAATAGAAATCCACAACAACAGCTTGCGGCCAATACGGTCGCCAATAGGCCCGCCTGCAAAAGTCCCCACGGCAACGGCTGCTAAAAACAGGAACAAAAATAATTGTGCACTGGCAACGGGCTGATCAAATTTTTCAATCAAATAAAATGTGTAGTAACTCGACAGGCTCGTCATATAAATGTATTTGGAAAACACCAAAATACCCAATACGAAAAGCGCCTTCACAATTTGATTGCGTGACAAGTCGGGCTTGCGATGATGCTTGGCGCTAGCTTTCATCGCCACATGGGTACGGATCGTCCAACGGCTTACATTGAACAACACAATAATTCCAATCACTGCAAAAATCGTAAACCAGGCGATGGCGGGTTGCCCGCGCGGAATCACAATGGCCGCCGCTAATAAAGGGCCAAGCGCAGAACCGCTATTGCCGCCTACTTGGAAGAACGCTTGCGCAAAACCAAATCGTCCGCCCGATGCCGTGCGTGCAACGCGTGAAGCCTCCGGGTGAAACGCGGAAGATCCCAAGCCTATAAAAGCAGATGCAATCAGAATCCACTCAAAACTATTCACGAGCGAAAGCATGATCAAACCAATAAAGGTAAACACCATGCCGGCGGGCAACAAATAAGGTTTTGGATGTTTATCTGTATAAAAACCAATACCTGGCTGTAAGACGGACGCGGTTAATTGAAACACCAATGTAATCAGCCCGACTTGCGTAAAGCTCAGGTTGTAATCGGTTTTTAGCATGGGATAAATCGACGGCAACACCGCTTGAATCAAGTCATTCAATAAGTGCACAAAACTTACTGCGCCGACGACTGGCAAAATCAGTTTAGTGTTATCAAATGTCGGTGTCGGCGCGATTGAGGGTGCAGCGGGAATTGGTTCCATCTTGGTCATAGAGAGAGCTCTGCTTTTGGACTATTGAAGACAAATTATAAAGTGTTGGAAAAAGCAGATATGACATAAACTATCGAATAAGTGACAAGCTGAAGCATCCTATGGAGCCGCCTATGGTTATCAATCACATGCGAAGCGCAGAAGCGCTGCAAGATGTTCCTCGCCCCATAGTGGCGTGGGCTGGGCGTTACAACAATGGCGACGAAATTCCGCCGCACACGCATCCGCGCGCGCAATTGTTATATGCGGTGGAAGGCGTAATGCGCGTACTTACGCCAACCAGTGTTTGGACTATTCCATCACAACGCGCGCTTTGGGTTCCGGCAAATGTCGAACATCATTCATTTATGATGAGCGACCTTGAGATGCGCACACTTTATGTAGATGCCGATGTGCCCGTCGCCCTGGGTCAGGAATGCCGCGCAATTTCAGTGTCGAATTTGTTGCGGGAATTAATTTTGGGTTTGCTCGAAGAACCAGCGGAATATCCGGTAGCGGGGCGCGGTGAACATATCGCCGCCTTGATATTGATGGAAATAAATCGCGCTGCAACCCACGCGGTAGAAATCCCCTGGCCGCAAGATCGCCGTTTACAAACCGTATGTCATTCAATCATGAGTGCGCCTGGCGTTAATCGCACTATTGAGGAGTTAGCAGATGCTGCCGGTGCCAGCGCACGTACTTTGATTCGTTTATTCCCGAAAGAAACCGGCCTGAAATATCGCCAGTGGGTGCAGCAAGTGCAAATTGCCGATGCGATCTGCCGATTGGGCCGCGGCGAGTCTATTGCGCGCATTTCAAATGCGCTTGGCTATGCCAGCCCAAGTGCTTTTTCGGCGATGTTTAAGCGCACCTTTGGAGTTGCGCCGAATCAGTATTTTCAGAGCCCTCACCCCAGCCCTGACTGCGCGCCCCGCTCAGAGGAGGAGGGGGCTAAAAGCATCGACTTCGAAATTAGCACTCTCCCAAATCCTCTCCCCTTGGGAGAGGATTTAGGTGAGGGTCCCCTTATCGAGTCCGCCCCAGCTCACATGATCGAACTCGCGAAAAAATTACGTAAAAATCAAACCAGTGCTGAATTATTTATGTGGCAGTTATTACGGAATCGCCAAATCGCAAACGCAAAGTTTCGGCGGCAGCATCCAGTAGAGGGTTACATCGCTGACTTTTATTGCCACGAATATAAGTTAATTATTGAATTGGATGGCAGCCAGCATTTTACTGATGATGGTTTGCAAAAAGATATTGTGCTCACGCAGCGGCTTAATGAATTGGGAATTACTGTGCTTAGGTTTGATAATCGGCAAGTGTTTTTAGAAACGGAGACGGTGTTAAGGGTGATTTATGATGCTTTTAAACCCCCTCACCCCAACCCTCTCCCAGAGGGAGAGGGAGCTAAAAGCACGCACGTTGAAATTAGCACATTCCAGTCCCCTCTCCCTTTGGGAGAGGGCTAGGGTGAGGGGGCTCTTAATCATTCTTTTTCAACGGCTTCAATAATCCCTCCAACCCATTCAATTTTATTTCATACAAAAACTGAAGCTGCTCCCCAAGCTTTCCTTTCGGAAAACCTTGCTGCGAAAACCAAACTAAATAGGGTTCGGGCAAATCCATTAATACGCGCCCTGCATATTTTCCGAAGGGCATTTTGGTGTTGGCGAGTTCTACTAAAATGGTTGAATCTGGTTGTCCATTTTCCATAGGTTTTCTAGCCGCCCGCCAATTTCACGGTGTATCCGCGTTTCTCTAAATCGGCTTTAATTTTTTCGCGTTGGTCGCCTTGAATTTCAATCACGCCGTCTTTCACCGAGCCGCCGACGCCGCAGGTTTGTTTGAGTGCTTTTGCGATATTTTTTAATTCGGTTTCATCGACAGGAATGCCGGTGATAGTAGTTACGCCTTTGCCATTTCTGCCTGCGGTTTCGCGGCGAATTCTAACTATGCCGTCGCTTTTTGGAATTGCAGCTGCAGGTTTTTCTTCTTTAATGCGGCCGCTGTCGGTGGAATACACCAGGCGGGAGTTTTTGTCGTTGTTCATGAGTTGCCCTCTTGCTGAGGATGCGATCTTAGGCAGGCAGTCGCAAAAGCTCAATCGCTTTTCTTAAAATTCGCCAGCGCTTAGCTGCTAGAATGCCCGCCATTCGACGCTGTGAGAGTTACGAGGTGATAAGCCATGACAATTGAAGGTCCCGTTATTAAAGGCAAGTGGGCTCCAGAGTGGCAGCCGGTGGTTGATGCCTTTGCGGCCAATTTTAGTGAAGGCGAGCAGGGCGCGAGTGTGGCGCTTTATCTTCGCGGTGAATTGGTGGTGAATATTTGGGCTGGTGAGCGCGGAAATCGCCTCGCGGGAATTTCCGGTCAGCCTTGGCAGGAAAATACCATCGTTAATATTTTTTCCGCGGGAAAAGGTTTGGTTGCGCTGTGCGTATTGCAGCTGGTTGCGCAGGGTAAATTAACTCTGGATTCTCCCATCGCTAATTATTGGCCCGAGTTTGCGCAGGGCGATAAAGCAAAAATTACGGTGCGCGATGTGCTTTGTCATCGCAGCGGTTTGTCAGCCTTTCATCAACATATTGCAGATGACCAAATTTTTAATTGGGATGCAATGATAGCCGCTATCGCAAATGAAACTCCCTGGTGGACGCCGAACGAAGGCCAAGGTTATTCGCCGTTTATGTATGGTTGGATTTTGGGTGAGCTGGTTCGTCGCGTGAGTGGTTACGAAACTTTTAATGATTATTTTCAAGCGCAAGTTGCATCGCCTTTGAGTGTGACTTGTCATTTCGGCGTGCCTGATTCGACGTTGGATTTAATTGCAGACACTGGCCCGCTCAAGCGTAATGCCGGCGCTGCACCTGCAACAAGTCAAGGCGCGGACAGTGTGGCGCTCGGCAAATTAATGAAGGCCGATCCGCGTGGTGTAACCAATCGCGCATTTTGTAATCCCATCAGTTTAATGACGGCGACTAATACAAAAGCGTGGCGACAAGCGCAAATTCCCGCCGCTAATGCTCATGCAAATGCACAGGCTATCGCTACTATTTATAGTGGACTGTTGAATGGAAAATTATTATCAGCAGAATTTTTGACACTGTGTTCCAAAGAGCAAACCTTTAGTGATGATCAGGTGTTGGGTTTACCGTTGCGTTTCAGTAACGGTTTTATGTTGTCGCAAACTGATCGCGCAGATTGTCGCTACGGGCGCGGCGCGCGTGGGTTTGGGCATCCCGGTGCGGGTGGCTGTTTGGGTTTTGCCGATCCTGATTATGAATTAGGTTTTGGTTATGTCACATCGCGCATGGGGCAGAGCTTATTAATTGATGATCGCGCCGTGAAGATTATTAATGCGGCCTACGCCGTTTTAGGCGAATAAATAGCTGAATAAGCAGGTGAAGAAATGAACGATATCAACGACGATTTAATTGAATTGCAAACACGAGTAGCCTACCAGGAAGATACCATTCAGCAGCTAAACGATGTTATTACCAAGCAAGACGCCGACATTATCCAATTACAACAACAGATGCGTTTGCTTGCAAAACGTGTTGATGAACTTTCATTTGCGCAAACCAACGGTAGTGATGACGTTACTGATGAACGCCCACCTCACTACTAAAAAATAAATCTCTTATGTTGAATTTTGCGACAAATTTGCATCGAAAAGTTTTGATTTCGACGAAACCCATAGCAACAAATTCTTTCAGCTAAATCATTATTGTTGACTAGACTCAGGATTGATATTTCACTTTTCTGAGTAAAGTTGCCGCCTATGACTCATCCCAATCCGCATTCTGCCAATTTAGAGGAGTTGAGTCCTTTGAGTTTGGAATATGCATTGCTTGCGCCCGATGTGGCTGCGTGGCGATTGGATGTAATCTCGGGTGCCTTACTTTTTTCCAAAGAATTCTCTTTGGTTTTTCTGGCAAACCAAAATCCGTTTCAACATTTGTCATCATTGATGGATGCTTTGAGTCCTGCCGATAAATACATCTTCAAGCAAACCTTCAATAGCCATCCAGACGATCTCGATAGTGACGTGCGCGCATGCGAAGTTAATTGCATGAGTAACGTGGGCGATTATCGAGTACGTTTTATCGGCCGATTGGTGCCCAATGCGAATACCAGGCAATTTGAAGGCGTCGCGGTGCCAAGTAAGCATTGGTTAGCCAATCCCGGTAGCGAAACCAGCAGCAGTTTATTGCGTACACTTTTTGCCGAAAATCCCATCGCCAGTTTAATGACTGACGCAAAAGGCGTACTCCTGCAAGCTAACAATGCATTTGAAAAATTATTTGAAATTAATTCTCGCAAAATCAGTGCAGCAGTTGGCCGCTACAATTTATTGCACGATAAAAAGTTATTGGCCTTGGTAGATTCTGCAACATCACTCGCAAAAGTTTATGAGTCGGCAGAATGTTTAAGTATTGATCTGGATTATCCTGTTTCATCATTTTCAAAAAAAATTACAGCTCGTGATAAAGAAATAAGCCTGCGTGCAAGCCTCTTGCCGATTAGAAATCGCTACGGTGATTTGGAGCGTGTGCTCATTCAATTGCAGGATAGAAGTCGCGAAGAAAGCGCGTTAAAAATTCTGATGGAGCAGCAGCGAAAATTACAGGAAAGCGAGGCAAGTTATAAAGCCTTTATTGCCAACAGCAGCGAAGCTATTTGGTGTTACGACATGGTTCCGCCGATTTCGCTTGATGAATCTGCCGAGCGACAGGCGGATTTGATGGAAGAGCGAGCACAATTATCGCAAGGTAATAAAATGCTCGTAACTATGTTGGGCGCAACATCCCTAAGCGATATTATCGGTATGGGTTTGCGCGATAGTGGCTCCACGCGTTACGTATTCGATTTGAAATTTTTTGTGAACAATAACTTTCAAATGGTAGATCACGATATTATTCGTGAAGATAGCAAAGGTCGCCGTTTTTATTTTCAAATTTCCTGCGTGGGCGTGGTGGAAAATAATTGCTTAACCCGTGTGTGGGGAACTACTAAAGACGTTACGGTACGCAAGCGTTATGAGCATCGGCTTGAACATGTTTCCATGCACGATGCGCTAACCGGCTTGCCGAATCGCGCTAATATTTATCAGGAAATCGAGCGTTTTTATGCTGCAGGCGGCGATGCCCAAGGCGCGCTTTTATTTATCGATTTAGATCGCTTCAAAGAAATTAACGATACGCTGGGTCATCAGGTCGGCGATAGATTGTTGCAATTAATTGGCCCGCGTATCGCATCGGAAATGACCGATATTAGCGGTACAGTGGCGCGCATGGGCGGGGATGAGTTTGCGATATTTTTACCAAGTATTCGCAACCAGCAACATGCGGTCGTGTTCGCACATTGTATTTTGGACGCGTTGCGTTTGGAATTTGACCTTGAAGTTTTTTGCGCGGAAATTAGCGCAAGTATCGGCATTGCACTCGCGCCTACGCAAGCGTCAGATGTTAACGAATTAATGCGTTACGCCGACGTGGCTATGTATTACGCCAAAGAGCAAATGTCGGGCATTGCTGTTTATAAACCGGAAATTGATCCGCATTCACCAAAACGTTTGGCGATGATGAGTGAATTGGGTCGAGCTATTCGTGAAGATCAATTGTGTTTGTACTATCAACCCAAAGTTAGTTTGGGCGATAAATCCTTTTATGGTTTTGAGGCTTTGCTGAGATGGAATCATCCTGAATTAGGTTTTGTTCCGCCGAATGATTTTATTCCTATCGCAGAAGTCACCAGCTTAATTCATCCGCTCACCGCGTGGGTATTGGAAAAAAGTATTGCGCAATGTCGCTTGTGGCACTCTCAAGGTTTAATTGTGAGCGTTGCAGTAAATTTATCCGCGCGCAATTTGCTCGATGAAAATATGCCAAAACTCGTGCGCACTTTATTGCAAAAATATGATTTGCCCGCGAGCGCATTGGAGTTGGAAATTACGGAAAGTTCGATCATGAGTGATCCGTCGCGTGCGCTTCGAGTCTTGCAACAATTACATGAGTTGGGCACGCAATTATCTATCGACGATTTCGGTACGGGTTATTCATCGCTTGCCTACCTAAAAAAATTGCCTGTGCAAACCTTGAAGATAGATTACTCATTTATCCGCAATATGCTTGACGATAAACAGGATGAGCTAATCGTTGAATCCACCATTCACCTTGCTCACAGTTTGAGCTTAAAAGTCGTTGCCGAAGGCGTGGAAAATGCGGCTTTGATTGATCGTCTATCCAGCATGGGTTGCGATGAGGCGCAGGGCTATCACATTGGCCGACCGATGCCGCTGTCGCAAATTGACGAGTGGATGGCAGAATCGAGCTGGACTGATGCTCATTAGTTCTTCTTAAATACTGCTGTTCGCTTCTGATCGTTTATTAATCCGCTAGCAATGAATTTCCGCGAAACTTTTCCCGCTATTAAGTTCCCTGGTGAATTGCTAATTGTTTTGTAAAAAGTGCGTAAAAAGAAGCCGACTTACGCAGAGATTTCCCTTATACTGCCGCACTTTATCAGCCATAGCTGCTGTTTCAGGTTAATAGTTGCTAAACCAGATTAATAAGGCCACCTCTTCATGTTTATCAAATCCTTGCGTGGAGTTTTCTCTAACGATCTTTCCATCGACCTCGGTACTGCCAACACTCTAATTTACGTGCGCGGCCGCGGTATAGTTCTCAACGAGCCGTCAGTAGTTGCGATTCGCCATCACGATGGCCGTAAAACCGTCGAAGCGGTAGGCATTGAAGCCAAGCGTATGTTGGGCCGCACTCCGGGCAACATCACCGCCATTCGCCCACTTAAAGATGGCGTGATTGCAGATTTCCAAGTGACTGAAAAAATGCTTCAGCACTTCATCAAAAAAGTCCACGAAAATAGCTGGTTCAATCCAAGCCCCCGCGTTCTGATCAGTGTGCCCTGTCTCTCTACCGAAGTTGAAAAACGTGCGATTCGCGAATCGGCAATCGGTGCTGGTGCTCGTGAAGTCCGTTTGATTGAAGAGCCAATGGCTGCAGCAATCGGCGCCGGTTTAAAAGTAGCAGAAGCTAATGGTTCCATGGTTGTGGATATCGGTGGTGGTACTACGGAGATTGCCGTTATTTCGTTGAACGGTGTGGTTTACTCAGACTCTGTTCGCATCGGCGGTGATCGTTTTGACGAATCCATTGTTAACTATGTTCGTCGTAACTACGGCAGCGTAATTGGTGATGCAACTGCAGAGCGCATCAAGCAAGAAATTGGTTGCGCATTCGCAGGTAGCGAGATTCGCGAAATTGATGTGCGCGGCCGCAACCTTGCTGAAGGTGTACCACGTAGCTTTACCTTGAGTTCAGATGAAATTCTAGAGGCATTGCAAGAACCATTGGCTGGCATCGTTCAAGCGGTAAAAAGCGCACTTGAACAATCTCCACCAGAATTGGCTTCGGATATTGCTGAGAGCGGTGTGGTTCTAACGGGTGGTGGTGCTTTGTTGCGCGATATCGACCGCTTGCTATCTCACGAAACTGGCTTGCCATTTATTGTCGCGGATGATCCATTGACCTGTGTTGCTCGTGGCGGCGGTATGGCGATGGAAATGAACGACAAACGCATTGATCTACTGTCGTCATAAGATCCTGATTCAGCATAAGACGGTGGCTTCGGCCGCCGTTTTACCTTTACGGGAGGCTTAAGCTATCAAACCCTTATTTTCCAACAGTACATCAGTTACCGCGCGCGTCGTGGTGCTTCTCATCGCCATGGTGGCCTTAATTCTCGTGGGCCTTTACACACCGTGGCTTAAGCAAATCCGCCAGCAGCTCAATTTTCTTACGGTTCCCTTTTATCAAGTTACTGATATCCCGCGTCGTGTAGGCGAATGGGGTAGTGGTGCGCTCACGTCTGAAAAAGATATTCGTGCGGAAAACGAGCGCTTAAAAATTGAATTGCTTATCTACCAACGTAAGCAACAACAGATGGCGGCTTTGGCGGCAGAAAACGTACGTTTACGCCAATTGTTAAATGGCAAAGACATGTTGCAAGACCGGGTGTTGATCGCCGAGTTGATTGGCGTATCGCCAAATCCGCTCAGCCATATTGTGGTGATCAATCGCGGCAGTAAAGAAGGCGTGTATGAAGGTCAGCCGGTACTGGATGCCTTCGGTCTAATGGGCCAAATTATTGAGGTGGATGAAACTACCAGCCGCGTTTTGCTGATTTCAGATTCAACTCACGCCATTCCAGTACAAGTCAATCGCAACGGCGTGCGCGCTATCGCGGAAGGCACTGGCGATTTGAACCGCTTGAGTCTGCGTCATGTTTCTATCAATGCGGATATCCGCGAAGGCGATGTATTAGTTAGTTCAGGCCTTGGTGAGCGCTTTCCGGTTGGCTATCCCGTAGCTGAAGTCGAACAAGTGGTTCGCAATTCCGGCCAGGCGTTCGCGCGCGTTATCGCTCGGCCTATGGCGCGTTTGGATCGTAGTCGCCATGTGTTACTGGTGTTTGATACTCACATGCAAACCGGCGATCACGTCCAATCTTCATCTTCATCTTCATCGTCGTCAGAAGCAGGCAAGCCATGATTCCGCATCATTGGAATGGTTACATTGTTATTCTGATCAGCTTTGTGATAACGCTCCTCTTGGCTGTTTATCCCTTGCCTATGGGATTACGTTGGTGGCGGCCCGAATTCGTGTTGCTAGTAGCGATTTATTGGATCTCTGTTTTCCCGCTCACCATCAGTATATTTTTTCTCTGTTTCCTCGGCATCTACCAAGACTTACTCGAAGGCGTGCCGCTTGGCCAGCACGGTTTGTCGCTAGTAATAGTGTCTTATATTTGCATTCTCTCTTACCAACGCGTGCGCAATTTTGCGGTCTGGAAAGAGGCTGGCTGGGTATTTGTATTAGTTGGATTAGCACAGCTGCCAGGTAATTGGGTGCAAAGTATGTCCGGTCGCCCTTTATCGGGAATACTGTTTTTAGCACCCGCCGTAACGAGTGCATTGATATGGCCCGTATTGCGCTGGATGCTGGATAAAATCACCCGTCATTATCGTGTTGTTTAATCCGGCTGAGAGGTCGAGAGCACCGACTTGATCGCATTCAAAGTCAGATAATAAATTTTAACAATTCACGCAGATTTTGCCGTCAGAAGGAATTCACCAGTGAGTGCACAAGAATTAACGGCATTATATTTAGCGTCCAAGTCGCCGCGTCGCCGCGAGCTGCTGCAGCAAATCGGCGTTTCGTATCAGGTGATTGATGCCGATGTCATCGAGGTGCCGCGCCACCAAGAATCGCCAGCAGATTATGTTCAGCGACTCGCTCGCGAAAAAGCCGAGGCTGGTTTAGCTAGTCTTAAACTTCAATCGCTCATTCCCAAACCAGTATTGGGCGCAGATACGATTGTAGTTATTAATAATGAAATTTTAGAAAAGCCGCGCAATGCCGAACATGCCGCCGGAATGCTACGCCAGCTCGCAGGCGCTACACATCAAGTTATGACCGCTGTCGCTATGGTGACTGACGCCAAACAAGAAATAAAACTTTCGGTGACAGATGTGGTCTTTCGTCCGCTCACTGAAAATGAGATTGCCGCCTATTGGCAAACCGGCGAGCCGCATGATAAAGCGGGCGGTTACGGCATTCAGGGTTTCGGTGCGGTATTCGTTGAACAGATTCGCGGCAGTTACACTGGCGTGGTCGGCTTACCGCTTGAGCAAACCTTTTTGTTGTTGCAGGAATTTTCTGTGCCCTGGTGGCACTGTGCTGATTAATAGAACAATTTAACTAACAGAGCAACTATGCACTATGAGTGAAGAAATTCTCATCAATGTCTCGCCGGTTGAGACACGAGTTGCGCTGGTTGAAAATGGCGTGGTGCAAGAGCTTTACATCGAGCGCAGCCACGGCAAAGGTTACGTTGGCAACATCTATAAAGGCAAAGTCGTAAGAGTACTGCCGGGCATGCAGGCGGCATTTGTGGATATAGGCCTTGAGCGTACCGGTTTTATTCATGCTGCCGATATGGTTCCTGAAGCACCGGCTGGCGAACCACGAGCTGCAGAAGTGCCGGACATTCGCAGCTTGGTTCGCGAAGGTCAGACCATTCTGGTTCAAGTTGCAAAAGATCCCATTAGCACCAAAGGCGCACGCCTTACCACTCATCTCACTCTCTCATCGCGTTATCTCGTTTACATGCCGAACAGTAGTCATATCGGTGTATCCGTTCGTATTGAGGACGATCAGGAGCGAGATCGTCTGCGTCAGGTTATGGATGGCGCTGCAGAAGCCAATGCGATAACTGGCGGCTTTATCGTTCGTACCGTAGCCGAAGGTGCAACTGCCGACGCTATTTTGGCGGATATTCCATTTTTGCAGAAACTTTGGACCGATCTCAGTGACAAACTGACGAGCATTCCGGTGCCGGGTGTCGTTCATAAAGATATGCCCTTGTATTTGCGGGCATTACGCGACTTGGCCCGTGCGCCTATCGACAAGATTCGGGTGGATTCGCGGCTTACATTTCAGCAAATGCTGGATTTCGCCAGCAACTACTCGCCGCAATTGGTCGACTTGATTGAATGTTATACCGGTGAGCGTCCATTGCTGGATTTGTACGGCGTGGAAGAAGAAATTCGCCGTGCTTTGGATACGCGTGTACCGCTTAAATCCAATGGTTATTTGATCATTGAACAGACCGAAGCCATGACCACGGTTGACGTTAATACTGGTGCATTTGTTGGGCATCGTAATCTTGAAGAGACGATTTTTAAAACCAATCTTGAAGCGGCAACGGCGATAGCTCGCCAATTGCGGTTGCGAAATTTGGGCGGGATTATCATCCTCGATTTTATTGATATGCAGGACGAGGAACACCAGCGGCAGGTATTGCGCACCTTGGAAAAAGCGCTGGAGAAAGATCACGCGAAGACCCGCATTACCGGTGTGTCTGAATTAGGTTTAGTAGAAATGGCGCGCAAGCGCACCCGCGAATCCCTTGGACAAATGTTGTGCGAACCATGTCCAGTCTGCGCGGGCCGTGGTCAGGTAAAATCTGCCGAAACGGTTTGTTATGAGATTTTTCGTGAAATTTTGCGCGAGTCGCGATCTTACGATAACCAAAAGTTTCTGGTATTGGCGTCAACCTTGGTGGTTGATCGATTATTGGATGAAGAAGCGGCCTATGTGGCTGATCTGGAAGCTTTTATTGGCCGTACCATCGAGTTCCAGGTAGAGAATCTGTTTACTCAAGAACAGTACGATATAGTGCTGGTTTAACAATCAAATTTGCGTTTTAGTCCATAAAAAATTGGTTAACGCTTTGGAAATACCGATCAGCATGACAGTAGTATTTTTATGAAAGCTTTATCTTTATGACCACTTACCCGCGCAAGTTTATTAGGTGGTTTTTCCTTTTGTTGGCAATTGCAGTCATCAGTTTGGCGGTGATTGTTCAGGCTGGGCGTAGCTTTTCCCATTTAGTGGCAGAGTATCCGCAAGAGCTAAGCAGCTATTTCTCCAAAAAACTCAATGCGAAAGTCACTATCGGCGCGGTGAGTGCCGAGTGGGAAGGTTTAAAGCCTGCGGTAGATGTAAAAAATCTGCGCATCCAAAGTCACACTGATAAACCCATCCTGGCGCTCAGTAATGCGCGTATGCGTCTGGATTTGCTAGGCACTTTTATTCATTTCCGTTTGGTCTGGAGCGTTCTCCAACTCGACCAAGTACAAATGGATTTTGTTCAAACTGACGATGGTTTATGGCGAATTTCAGGCCTTCCCGCGCCTGAGAACGAACCGGACCACAAGCCCGCCAAGCTAGATGATTTAATCGATATGTCGCTGCTTTCGCGTCGTATTGAACTCTCGCAAGCCCAACTCAATTTTCATTTTGCCTCCGGCACCGCTACAACGTTGAGTTCGCCCTTGGTACGCATGGAAAACGAGGATGATTTCCATCGCTTATCATTACATGTAGATGTGGATGGCAAACCTAATACGCTAACCATGCTCGCTGAATTCCGCGGTGATCCGCGTCATAAAGAAACGTTCAGCAGCAAAGGTTATGTCCAGCTAAAGCAATTCCCCACCAGCGAGCCCATTGCAGCCACCACGGCGTTTTTATTGCGCGGCATTAAAGCCGAAGTTCATAGCGAAGGTTCTCTGGATGCAAGCCTCTGGTTTACCAGTCGCCCGCAACATGAAGGTATAGATCTGGTCGGTAAACTCGGCGTGCAGCGTTTGAGTTTGCCCGTGTTGGGTCGCAGTTTAAGTCTGGATAGTTTTTCGACCGAATTAACTGGTCATTGGCTTTATAGCGGCCAATGGCAATTGGCGTTGCAACATATTGATGCCAACGTAAACGAACAAAAAATCGAAAAACTTAATTTTGCAGCCTCTGCTAAAAGTTTTTCCGATCCGGTAGTTTTGCATCTACAACGTTTGGATCTGGAGCGTTTAAGTCACACTCTGGACAGCGCCGGTGTCTTGGGCGATGGCAAATTGCGAGATGTAATCCGGCAGTTAAGCCCGCAAGGCGAATTGCACAATCTGGAATTTTCCATTCCCGCCCGGGACCCTAAAGCTTGGGAGTTGCAAGCCAATCTTTCCCAAGTCGGCGCCAATGCTTGGCAAGGTGTACCGGCGTTACGCAAAGTCGATGGTTTTGTAAAAGCCGGTCAGCAGGGCGGCTATGTGAATATTGATAGTCGTCAGGGTTTTAGCATGCATTACTCCCCGACTTATTCGGCGCCTATGGAATATCAACAGGCAAAAGGGCAGGTCGCCTGGTGGTTGCAGCCGGAAAATAACCAAATTTACGTCAACAGTGGCGCACTTGAGTTCACCAACGGTACTGAATATGCCAAGGGTTACATGTGGCTGGCCATGCCTTGGAAACCCGGCACGGGTGATGTGGACCTGTATCTGCAAATCGGTGCAGAAAAATTGGATGCAAGTCTTTACAGCAAATACACGCCCGCCGTAATTCCGCACTCACTACTGGAATGGTTGGAAAAAAGCATCGGCCCGAACAATTCCGGGTTTGTCGATCAGGTTGGTTTCCTCTACCGCGGCACGCTTAACAATCACAACCATGCTGCACGCAGTCATCAACTATTTGTCGATATTAAGCACGCGCAACTCAACTATCATCCCGAGTGGCCGGCACTAACAGATGTTAACGGTCGCCTGCTGGTGAGCGATGACGACGTAATGGCTAGCGTTGATAACGCCAAATTATTCGATAGCGCTGTTGGCCAGACCTACGTTAATGCGAGTCCTAATCCTGATGGGCACGGTTCCTTATTGCGCGTATCTGGCACTGTAGATGGCGGTGCGGCAGATGGAATGCGAGTGCTGCGTGAAAGCATGTTGCATCGCTATGTGGGCACAGGTTTGGATACTTGGGCGCTGGATGGCGATATGCACACCAAAATCAATATCGCCGTGCCGCTGGATCGCGAAGGCACAGGTGCTAAGCAGCAAGTCGATATAGATTTAAAATCGCCACATTTTGAAATGTCCAATCTCAGATTGTCCATGCAGGAAGTTGCGGGCCATATCAGTTTCAACGAAACCCGTGGTCTTGCCAGTGAAGGCTTGCACGGCAGCTTATTTGGCGAACCGGTAAAAGCATTACTGACCACTAAAAAGCAGGGCGACTCCAGCCAAACTTTAGTGGAAGTGAAAGGCGAGGTGGATGCAAAAAATCTCGCGACTTGGACGCAGCGTCCTGAAGTCTTATTTATGCGTGGGCGCGTTCCTTACAACGCGCTCATCGAGCTAAACCATAAAAATCCAGGCGATGACCCAGCGCTCAATCCTTTCGCAGTGGTATTGGTAAATAGCTCGCTTGCCGGTGTCGCGATAGATCTGCCCGCGCCTTACACCAAAGCGCAGGAAGAGGAGCGTCCGCTGGCTTTTACCATGTCTTTGTTTGAGAAAACCTCGCTGATTCACCTGGATTACGACAAACAAATTCAAGCGCTATTTCAACTAGATTCGCGTGAAAATAACAGATTATTGAATGCTAATGTCGCACTCGGTAGCGATGCTAAATTAGCAGCCGAACCACAATTTTTATTGAGCGGAAATTTACCGGCATTTGATTTGGCGCCGTGGAAAAAAGTGCAGGACAGTTACAGCGCTTATGCGGCACAAATTGATGCGCAAAATCCAAAATCGTCAGATAGTTCTAATTCTGAAAACTCTGCCCGCACCGAAAATCTCGCGCAAAATGATCCTTATTCGATTGCCGGCTTACCCTTTCATGCAGACGTTATGCTCGGCCACTATCAAGTGGGCCCTTTGGCGCTGGATAATATTGGTGTTCGCGCTTCGCATTTAATAGATGCCTGGAAAATATCGTTTACCAATGCGTTGGCCGTCGGCGAAATTTATCTTCCCAACCAAAGCTCATCGCCGTTAAAAATTAACTTGCAATCATTGCGATTAAATAGCGCTTTGCTAAATGCGCAGAATGTTGAAGCCCCCGCTATTGGCGAGTTGCCAAAAAAGAGTGAGTTAAGTATTGATCCACGGTCATTGCCTCGTGCTGATTTGGCCGTTAATGCGCTCTATTTAGATGATGTTAATTACGGCAACTGGTCACTTGAAATTCGCCCTAATACCACTGGAGTTTTGTTCGACAAAATTAACGGTACCGTTAAAGGCGTCACTGTAGGCGCTGCCGACGAGAAAGCTGGCGGTGCGAAAATGGAGTGGTCGGTAAACGATGCCGCTTCAAGTACACATTTTATTGGGGTTTTAACCGCCGACGATATTTCGACAGTTTTACGTGAATGGCAGAAGCCGGACACGCTGGAAAGTAAACATGCGCGGTTTAATACCGACATACTGTGGGCTGGCGATCCGCAAGATTTTTCGTTGAAAAAAATAGCCGGGAATATTGATGTATGGCTGGAAAAAGGTCGTTTTAAAAGTAATCCGAGTCCCGGCAGTGATGGCTTTTTGCGTTTAATGGCCGTACTGAATTTTGATTCTCTCGCGCGCCGTTTGCGTCTAGATTTCTCGGATTTATATAAAAGCGGACTGGCCTACGATGAAATTATCGGCAAGGTAAATTTTGTGCCCGGCACCATGACCTTTACCGAACCTTTGTCGGTAAAAACGCCATCAAGCCGATTGCAGTTAGCCGGTAAACTGGATTTGGATAATGAAAAAATTGATGCGCGTT
>Ga0247741_1000845_pt1 | contig 16882 bp, 18 predicted proteins | sample UWRJL213509R2_FD_180945 | JGI IMG/M metagenome (GOLD analysis project Ga0247741, IMG submission 180945) | Plant litter microbial communities from Arlington Agricultural Research Station in Wisconsin, United States - UWRJ-L213-509R-2 | ecosystem: Environmental > Terrestrial > Plant litter >... | reverse complement strand
TTGACGGTGGTGGGCGAGAAGGCCTTCCAAACGATGGACTCGCAGATGTTGGTGGCAATAAACAGATTGATGCCTGAACCGAGGCCGTATCCTTTTTGGAGGAGTTCGTCGAGGAGGATAACGATAAGGGCAGCAACAATGAGTTGAATGATGAGGAAGAGACAGACACCGGTACTGAGGTCCTTGGGTTGACCATACAATCCAGTCAGAACATAGACCGTTGATTGGCCGAGAGCGATGATGAGGGCGAAGACTACGAAGAAGATTTGTCAGTTAGGGTTGAGTAGGCGCATGATGCGGGGGGAGGATTAGGGAGCGACCAAACAAGTAGCACAGGATGAAGGGCGAAGATACGAAATTCTACTCACGTTTCTGGGCACCACTGAACAGAGCGCGGTCCTCCTTGAGGCCGAAGTCAACGTCGATGAGATTTGCGCCGGCGAGCAGCTGCATAATCATTCCGGACGTGACGATAGGCGTGATTCCAAGCTCCATGAGGGTACCGCGGTTAGACGCCAGAATGACACGCATCCAATACAGGGAGTATGCTGGCGGATTGAGGAGGGCCTAGTACGGGCCTCGAGATAGTCAGCGCCGTGGTTCCACGTCCTTGAGTTGACCATACAATCCAGTCAGGACATAGACCGTCGATTGTCCGAGAGCGATGATGAGGGTGAAGACTACGAAGAAGATTTGTCAGTTAGGGTTGAGTAGGCGCATGATGCAAGCGGAGGAAAGGGAGCGCACACGTAGCACCGGGGATGATCATAACGCAAGGGCGAGGATACGAATGGAAACGAAATTCTACTCACGTTTCTGGGCGCCACTGAACAGGCGCGGTCCTCCTTGAGACCAAAGTCGACGTCAATGAGATTCGCACCAGCGAGCAGCTGCATGATCATTCCGGAAGTGACGATAGGCGTGATTCCAAGCTCCATAGGGTACCGCGGTTAGACGCCAGAATGACACGCATCCAGTGCAGTGGGTCGGACGAGTTGGACGACATGATGCCATAGGGAGGTACGGTGGCAGCGACACATTCCTCGGTTTCGCTCGTCTGGATCATATTCCGCCTGAGGCGCTCAATCACTAACCGACCCGGAAGGGTGGCGTCCATACGAATGCACCCGCACTCTTGATGAGGGTAAGGAACACGCGAGGATTGTCGTTGGGACGCCATGTCCCGCCGTTAGACCAACGGTAAACTTTGCCTCAAAGCGTCAAAATTCGCTAATTTCCTTTGGAGTTTGGGATGGAGTGGGTTGGTGTTGATAATCGCGTTCGACCGAGGCTCATAATGTACCCATCGATGTGAACTTGCCAACTGTCGCTTTCGTGATGGCGTGGACGTGTTGGAGGTGTTGCGCGCATGTCAGGCAGTGAAATAGAGCCTCGAGGGGTTATCCCGGTGGTGAATATAGAGCGAGGCACTGGCGGTGACCTGCGTCAGGAGCTGGAGAAAGGAGGTTAGTCAGTCCGCGTTAGACCTGCCAGTTCGTTAACAACATACCTCGCGTGTATCCTTCTTCACGTGTTAGCCTTGCAATCCTCCTTGCCCTCCATCAAAGATTCCCGACCCACAACCTCGTCAGAGGGAAAGGGCGTCCGTGTCGTCGATGTTCGTGTTCTGGCTCACCAGCTGAGCCGACTCGAAACGAGACGCGATTGGGGCTGCGAATCGTCGTTAGTATACTTATTATACATATATATAAATAGTTTAATTACCTATTTATGGTGTTTCCGTGTGTCGAACGGCCAGAGGGACGGAAGGAGGAAGTGTTGGTGGTGGTAGAAAGGAAAGATCAGTGATGAATCTCAGCGCTGATCGCGTTGATGGCGTTTCGGCACTTGCCGGTATCGACTTGGCTGCGCTGGTGAGCTCTAATGCGGTCGCGTAACTTCACTCCCTATGTAAATTAAGTATCAAAAACATAATACGAATGAATTTAGAGTAGATTGGTGCGAAAAAAGAGCTCGATCGGTCAAAAACTCGTTGATATACCAATGTAGTAAGAGCTGAGCGGTGAAAATCAGTATTTCAGCCACATCTCGTCAATTCACACCCGTTTGATATGGTACTAAACGCTACTATATAACTACTGTAATGTATATACTACCTTCGGATAAAAGGCGACGATCCTAGAGCGTCGCGTTTGGTGTTTGGCAATGAACAAATTGATGCCTGAACCAAGGCCGTATCCTTTTTGGAGGAGTCCATCGATGAGGATGACGATCAGGGCAACGACAATGAGTTGAATGACAAGGAGGAGGCAGACACCGGCACCGAGGTCCTTGAGTTGACCATACAATCCAGTCAAGACATAGACCGTCGACTGGCCGAGAGCGATGATGAGGGCAAAAACTACGAAGAAGATTTGTCAGTTAAGGTTGAGTAAACGCACGATGCGAGCAGAGGAAAGAGAGCGCTGGGCACCACTGAACAGAGCGCGGTCCTCCTTGAGGCCGAAGTCAACGTGAATGAGATTTGCGCCAGCGAGCAGCTGCATGATCATTCCGGACGTGACAATAGGCGTGATTCCAAGTTTCATGAGGGTACCGCGGTTAGACGCCAGAATAACAAGCCTTCAATATAGGGGGTCGGACGAGTCGGACAACATGTCATAGAGAGATATTTGTGAGCAGACTAGGAGGAGAGTGACTGCTGTCCATTGTACTTTTTTGTCGAAAGGTACCTAGGGAACACATGAGAAGAGTGTATTACCAAAAGAGTGGAAGCATGCTTTTCGATCCGGCGAAGAAACCTTAGGAAGAATGGGAAAGAATGGCCGGACGAGATTCAGAAACTGAACTGTGGAAATACGCGTTAGTTTGGAGGAATGACTGTCAAAATAGGGAGACGAACACCCACTCACAAGCTGCATGAGGGTACCGCGGATAGACGCCAGAATGGGTGGTGAAATCGAGGTTCAAGGAGTCCACGGGTGTTAGACGTAGCAAGCTGAGTCGATGGCCTCACACACACGAAGCAAGATCTTTCAGCAGACGCCATCCGACTAATCGGACAGTTCTCTCTTCACTCGATCTACGCGTAATGTCCAACAACCTACGGCGATTCGACCTCATTCAATGCCCACCATTCGGGATAGTCCATAATACAGGCAGCAGGTCATTTATTCGGCGGAACCTTACTCGATGCGCGCTGAATGGGCGGACGACCTGCGGCGATTCGCACTCGGTACGATGCGACGTATACCAATCGCCCATGATACAAGTGGTTGGTCATTCGAGCATACGATCCACTAGTAAAACAGGTGGTATCGGCGAACAAACGATATTGTATAAGGCGAGAGGCGCCGTGTATGTTCCAGGTAGTGGTCTGTGGTTAGAGTTACGCTGAGGGTTATTCGTTCGCCTCGACTTACGCTCGCGAACATTCATATGTTCTCACTAACCTTGACTTGGGCTTTCTAAAGTTGGGCTCGTTATATCTAAATATACTCATATATATACCCTGACCTTGCTAATGTCTCTTAACATGGGTCGGACGTACAATTGACGAACCTAACGAACGAGAGACGGTTGTTTGTGTATGTTGTAAGACGTTCGCACAGGATAAATTTCGCTCACGCTCGTTACTGCTAATCCTCAACACCCTTCCACAAGCACGGCAGTAAGCTCACACTCTTGCTATTTTCTGTCATGTCCCGTCGATTGCAGACCCCTTTATTTCTTCCTGATTCCGACGAGGAGGAAGAATGGGTTCAATACTGGGCGTCAATGGCAACGGACGCAACGAACCCAACGGACGCAACGAACCCAACGGACGCAACGAACCCAACGGACGCAACGAACCCAACGGACGCAACGAACCCAACGGACGCAACGGCCAACACAGGTAAGTTGCTATTCGTGAATTTTGTTCTTTCTAAATATCTCCAGCCGCCTCAATTTTACCGCTTCAAGTCAACGCTCCGACGCCAATCCCGTTGATGATCAGGTTGAGGCGACCATTGGGAACGGAGCTGAAGACTTCGATGAAACGGCAACGTTCACCATCGATGGACACGTCAAGGGGTGTGACTATCAAGAAACCGAAAATTTCCTCTTCCACTTCAAATAAACGCGACAAAGTGGCGACGGTAAAGAAACCAAAGTATCCGCGCACTACTCCATCGGAACGAAAGCTCACCATTCGGATACCACCGCGAACGTTCAAGATGGATGGGGGAAAATAGGATGGAGAGTAAATCGACGTAAAATTTTGTCTGCCATATCATTTGTCGTAGTCGCTCGTTTTTCCTGTTCGTTCCATGAACTATTTGCGTGTCAGCGATAGTAATCGATTCAATGAGTGGCCATTCAAACGGTGAAATTTGTTTTCATTCGAGTACACTCCTCTCTGTTTATCCAAGCTTATGTTCGTTTCGACTTGTTCTTTAGCGCTCGTTATCTCTTCATGCCATATTGTACACAGTTGCGAGTAATCATCATTGGGCATAAATCCAAAGCGCACAGTTGACAGCTAAACGCTAAACGCCTCCACCTTCTGCAGTACTTTTCAATATGTCCTACGAGCGTTTACCCCGTGTGCAGGCCTCCACATGAAAAGACTTTGTCGCTCCCATCGTGTTTCCTATGTAGATCGTCTTTCGGAAACACATTTTCGGGACTTCAATGGAGTAGTTATTTTGGTCACGTTTCGTCCACAAGTTCAACTGTGTTCAAATAAATGGGTGTAAAGGAACGGAAACATTGTTAACTCACATTCGCCATCCTTTCTTGGTATACGGTTTTCGAAACGAGTATCTTCATCTCCCACTTTGTCCTACTCTGTGCAGACTGCACCAGGGCTTCCTCTCTCATCAGTAACCCCGCATGGTCATCAACATCTATCCTCAGGGAGCCTTGAAAGCTTCGGTGTTGTACACCCTCGCCTTCGTAGGTGGACTCTACAATCAATGTCGCCCATTCACCATTCCTCAACGTGAAGAATGCTGACGCCGACACAGTGATATCTTGGAAGATTGTGGCACTTGCCATTTTAACGTTCTGTTGCTGGACATTCAGCCCTTCATAAAGAAACTGGTTCTATGTGGTGTATGTAACTCGGGTCCTAACATTTCTATTCGCTAGCACATGTTCCTTCCGTTATCTTTTATCCGAATACAAAGTAGCTACTTCGAGCCCAAGGCCTCTATTTCTCCGTCCAATGGCAGGCTGTCGGCGGAACCCATGATCAGATTGTATACCATCGGTCCTTCAGGATGAACTGGCGCCATCGAATGAGCATCTCCCTTTGCGTGGACAAGAAAATCTAGGATAACCTCAGAGGTGGACATGTTCCGCAAGTATAGAGTACGGCTGCCCGTGCTTGTGAGGACAGTGATGGCCTCGTTTAGAGGGACTAGACGTGTGTATCGTTCCTGATGAAGCATGTTAATATTGTAGGCAAAATCAAAGTGACTTGATACGAACCGCCTGTGGATGCGTTTCACAAACGCTGATTGTCGCTTGCAGCTGCCAGCTACTAAGTAAATGACACGCTTCCTGTGGTCCGCGGATAATTTCAATGTAGGTGTGCGGAGTGGAGCGGACGGTGACTGTAGCCAGGCATGTGTCATTCGCATTGTTGTTATCGAACGAACAATCAACGTCAAGCTTCACCCAACAATTTGGGCCCAAAAGATGACTTAACCCAACGGCATTGTGAATTATCCTCATCATGGAGTGTTGCTGATGGATGTCTTTAGTCGAACGCTATAAGTACCATCCAATATCGGTTTTTTCTTAATAATGGCGGTTAGCGTCTGTTCTCAATAACACAGGTTTCACCTGTGTGTCCGCTGACCGACGACTTGGCATTATTCGAGTAGCAACTTCAATTGAATCAGAGTCGAGACATCCATACAAAGTCGCACCATATGCGCCTAATTATTTTAATGTCCACAACTAAGCCACTGGCTGTAAGACATGCTCCAAGCGCGTTGTCACTTGGCAATGATACAATGAGGTTTGAGTAAGATCAAGAAGTGTACCAGTGCCGTACTATTTGCACCACTCTCACGTTCTTATGTTCCGCTGGCTGCCCGTTCATATTCGTTCTCGATAATGACTTACTGGTGCCTGACCGGTGATCACTCATGTTCTTATCGTCCGCTGACCAGTCGTTCATATTTGTTATCAATAATGTATTTATAGGTACTTCCTGACCGATGACCACTCACGTTCCGATCCCTCGCTCACCGGGCGTTCATTTCGGTTATCAGTAATGCCTTGGATGCCTGACCTATGACCACTTACGTTCTTATCCCCTGCTGACCGGTCTTTCATATTTGTTTTCAATAACATATTATGGTACCTCACTGATTGCCTGCCACCTTGGCGTCGTTGAGGTTGAAGTTCAATTGAGTATCACTGAGGTTCAATGATTCGTAGAATGCCACACTGCGTGCACTAATATCATTGTTCAATCGACCAATAAGCGCTGTTCACGTTCATTTGCACATTAAACAGTCAACCGCTGACTTTCGTCATCTGGCACTTTCGATCTAGCTATGGACGCATAATTTCTTCATCCGCAATGCTACCGACTCATGTAGACTCGGGTCGAAAGCATCTGATTATTCATTAAGCCATGAGTAGTTCACAAGTATCAAGACTCACATGTCGACGTGTTGGTCCTCACGTAGACCATGCCCGTTGGCGGCATTGTTAATATAGCTACCTTTTCGTATTGCCCAGGCTTCAAATGCCTGGTAAGTGTGGAGAATCCCAGCACTCGCATATTGGATCGGCGCGGGCTGAGGAAATTGTCAGTCATATGTCCTCAGACACCGGGAGTTTGAGTATCTTACCCATACCCTGTTGGATACAATGTAATTTTGCTCCCATCGCTTCATGATGAATAACCCGAGATAAATCACTTCGTTCCATATGTCGGGGATTATTGGTTCAAGCGCCTCAACGGCATCTCGTCTGTTCCTTTTTCCGGGGATAGACAGGAGCATGGCAATTATGGGACCCATAATGAAGATCTCGGAGTCTGGCTATAATGTCAATAATCAGTAACCAATATGCTAGGTAGAATTTGAGCTAGTGCGTACCGTCAATGAGTGAGATTGGCGGATGCTTATATGCGGCAAGTCCTCTCCATCAATCCCTTGCTTTTCGAAAATCAGTGGATAGTTATGTTCACTGCTTTCGAAGTACTGCATAAAATTGCCGAGCGTTGGGACAGGAGCCGGAATTGCCTCTGGAATTGGTTTCGGAACAAGTCTTAACGGCAATGGTTCAAAAGCTTGGTGATGATAAGACAGAGGGACCCGAAATTCCTCTAGAGTGGACGCCATGATGGTTGAGAGAACAAGCGATATATCTCAACGTGCTGTTTACTTATTCATCCGAAAAAGACTTATTTGTTACAAATTCGTAGCACTCCATTTTCCAAGCCAGATATTTCTTCATTTCACTCGTCTTTTTGTCAAATACAACCCGATATTTACATTGATAGCTCGGTAAATCATTTCTTCAGTACTGGAAGTTTAAGGAATGCGTCAACTGGGTTAGCCTCGTTGTGTTCATCGACTGAGGCACCCATCAACAACAGCCAGACTCTACGCTCATCCATGAAAGCTCCCATGTGAGCATTGACACCATCCACAACATATCTACCACGCCTAATGATCTCGTGTTCATATGCGCGAAAAATATTCAAGATACAGAAGAAGTCATGGGCCTTTTTGGATGGCTATCGTGTAGAGCTCATTGAATAAACGAAAAATAGGTGATTTACGGATAACTTACCCATTGACCTGTGTCGCAGATTGCCCGCTGTTCCCAACGGTCGGTGAGAGACAGAGCGTCTCTTAGTATGCCCGTCCAAAACCCGTTCATCATGCTGCCTATTTGCTGGGCAGTGTCGAACCGGGCGCTGAGCGTTTGGACACTGAGAATGCACACAAGAGCCGGCGCCATCTCAAACAACGACTGTTCGTTCTATGGATACGAAATTAGTGGTACTATAGGTTTAACGTTATAATGAACCGACCGTAAAATTTGCCGCCTCTTTCAACCAGATGACACGGTTAGTTTCACCAGGGATTCCCCGTTCAACACCTATAGCAGCCTTGAGGTAAGGGCTATTTGAACAAAATGTCTCGTAGTAGGCTGGGCTACGAATCTGTGATGGGTTGAGCGTTGGCAGTGGTTGCGGTAAGAGCGAGTTAGGGATAGGCGTAAAGGTGAACGATATGTGTTCAGGATCAAAGTCATGTAATGAGTTGAGTAGTTCGAAAAATCTTTCTTCTGAACCTTCTTTCTTGGTTTGGGTTTGCGTAGTATCCATCACACGACTGTTTGCGTTGGAGGAGCTGATTTTAAGACCTGTTGGACGGGAGACAAGGGACTGTGTACGAATATTACGTGTGTTGTCTGCGTCCAAAGTTGCTCGGCTGCGCTCCTGTCTCTTGATATACGATCATCCGATTACGATGTCAGTGAAACCCTCCGTTCTTCAAGTAACAAGCTAACATATTCGTAACCACAGGCCAAGCTGTACACTGTGTCAGGAGGTTCACAAGGTCCTTCCGAAGCACATTCAGATGAGTCACTACTCTCGCTACGTTTTCAGCAATCCAGGTGCGTATTTATTGTAATTTACGTTGGCGCTTGTTAACGAGGTATGCTTATAGCAACAAAAAGTATAATTTTCGAAGCCAGGAGAACATCGGCCACGGATACACTTTCCTGCGGTATTGCAAATTGTGAGCAGGTTAGGGTAGATGCTCGACGTATGGTGGACCACATGAAGAAAGATCACGGCTTTTCTGCCATAAAATGTAACACGTTCGAACTGTCTGGATCAACTCAACCCACGGAGGCATCATCCGAAACTTCAACCACCACATCATCAAGGGCTTCGTCGCCTACAAGGGACAGTATGGCTTCCAGTTCCAGCCTGAGTGCTCGTCCACAGACTCCTTCACATTCCTCGCTTCATCGCCAGGCGTTCCCTAGGACCACCACGAGAAACCATCCGTACTCTCGGCCAGGATCTAGAGAATCCTCACCCCATGAATCTCCTGTCGGCGAACAGCCTCGAACGCTCTCTGAAGTACCAAGCTTCAATGATAGCCCAAATCCTTTCTCCACCACACGTCCGATCCCGGACTATCCTCAACAATACCAACTCCGTCCTCCTCCTACACCCATCCGTCGGTCGCAACAGTTCTCGTCACAGTCGAGTGGTGTACAAAATTCTGCGGATGTTGGTATGAGCATTGACCTTCGCTCCCCCGAAGATGTTCGCCCAGTGGAGACACGCCAAAGCCCTCCTTCGATTTCGTTACTTCGGAGCGCAGCACTCCGAGTACTAGATTTCCCAGTTCTTTTAGCGTGCTCAGAATGCATGTCCGGGGTGCCTCCACAAAAGGCGGTAAAACATGCGAAGGGTCACGGAGTGAAGCTTACCCGCAACGAGTGGGCCTCAATCGACGAGGAGTTATTGCGGGTGCAACTACCTTCGAACGACGACGAGGTTGCAAATTTCGCACCGACTACTGCGCCTATCGTCGGTTTATCGATCGAAGAAGGGTTCTCCTGCCCATCGTGCGTATACTGCTGCCTGAGTGAGGCCACCATGATTAAGCATTGGTCAATTTCTCACCGCGACGATCACACTCCAGCGAAGGTGGCGATTCGAGCTGTTCACATTCAGGCTCTGTTTGCGATGCTCGGCGACTCGCGTTGGTTTAAAGTCAACCCATCACTGGCTGGCTTGTCCGCTGATGACCCGTTTTCCGTCTACCTGAATGCCAACGTACCGGAATTCGAAGTATTGACATCTGTGAACCTGCCCACGGACGAGGGTGAAATTACGCCGCTAGTGAAGATGATGGGTTGGATGGACTATCTGGGCCCATACTGCGATGACATCCGAAAGGTCAACCACATACTCGACCTCCTCCACCTTCCAACTGGTCGTGATAAGGTCTCGTGGCTAGGAAAGCCTTTGGCAGACTTGACAGAGCGCTATGTGGACCAAATTCGCGTCAAGACTCGAAACGCAAAGTTCGATGTGCGTGTGATACTGATGGAGTGTCCAAGGCAAGTGTACTGTTTTTCGCACCGTTTACAGGCATTAATATGTTCCATAGGGTTACGCAGCACCCGGATTTCTGGAAACCGATAAGCGACAAGAGCCTTCCTGAATATGCGCGACTTCTACATGAAATCGTTCATGCAGTTGCTTTATCTCTCCAGCGAGTGTCTCTACTCAGTGGCTTCAAATTCCCACTGTCGGGTGACGATATTCGCAGGGTTTCTCTGCTGCAGGACGCCGTTGAGAAAAATCGGCCAGATGCCGTCGATCATCTTCACAATCTTCTCAAACATTTTTTCTACCCGCGCGACGCCTCTGAATATTCATCCGAGTCCAGCAAATGGGACGACTTCTTCGAATGCTTCATTGCCGTTCACTCGCTTCTTCCCCGGGGTACTTTCAAGCAACCACATAACTCAACACAAATCTTTGCACAGCTACGTTATCACATTCGCGGGTGCATGCTATATGAGGGTAGCAGAAAAGCGAAAGATTTTGAGAACAACTTGTTACGGTGCGTTTGACTCCACGAAGTCGTCGCTTTACACTAATAACTCTTTCCTAGTGCGGTAGAGAACGAGGCGATGCTTAATATACGACCCGGAATCATTTCTCCATGGAATACGATCGAAAATTACCAGCGCTATTGCACGTACCTTGCAAAATCCACGATGACGCCGCCGACAACTCGCGTGAGTGACGATGGAAGCATTATCACCTTCCGTGACGCTCGCTTGGAAATTCCATTATGGCGCGACGGTCTTGCGCGACTGCTGGACGATCTTGATATGGCGATCAGCGAGCTCTGCCATAACCAGGATTTTGGCTTGTCGATCCCTCCAGTCGTTACTGACGATTGGGCGAACGAAGCTCGCGGATATAGTTGGTTATCCTCTGGCCCATTTCTTCCCGAACCTCGAGCCCTCCTCCAAGCGTTAATGTCGGAGAATAGCCTGAATCTTGGCTACGTTGAGAATGACACGTTCATCTTCAATACCGCTGCTGTATGGAAGTTGTTCGAGCGCTTTTCAAACATCAACAAGCTCCTGTCTCTCGCCCTCTTTTTTATTCCCGGCCAATCTCCCCGGGTGGCTGAGTTTGTCGACCAGAAACATCGCAACTCGACCAGAGGGCGTAATCTCTTTCGGGACGAAGAATCTTTCACTGTGGTAATCAGGCGCGGGAAGACCGAGAATGCAATGGGTCTTGAGACGTTCCAACCGAGCAAAGTTCCACCACGTCTATGCCGCTTATTGGAGAGAGTTTTCTGCATTCTGCGACCCATTGAGGAGGATTTAGCATTCTTCCTCAAAGGTGTTGAGGCTCGCAATCTTTATTCCGAATACATGTGGGTGCAAAATTGCACGAGAGTTTTGGAGGAGCAGATGTGCAAAGACATCGGATGGTTTATGCGCACATATTGCAGCGCCGACATAGGACCGAGGAAATGGCGGCAGATCAATGTGGAAATCGCGAGAATATACATGGGATCCGAATTTGAGATCAACGAATACACTTTGGACGCCATCTCGTCGCAGCGAGGTCACACAGAGGGTACCGCTCATACAAGATATGCGGCAGAAGAAGGCAATCTTATGTCCAGCGACTTACTTCTGCGCTATGATCGGGTGTCCGAAATGTGGTGGGAGGTCCAGGGTTTACGGCCCAATCATCCTCCAATGCTTCCACTCCGTCTTCGACACCAATTGGCAGGTCCGGGACAACCCTACGACCTTACCACAACTCCTGCGCCAGCTTCTGTAATCGGTCAGACATTCCAAGAGTCACTGGCGGCGATGATTCTTGACAGTCTACAATCGGTTGACGTACGGGTCAGGAAGACTGTGCGAGAAGCCGTTGCCGAGGGTTTAGCTTCATCATCTAGGATCATACCCAATCTTCGCCCACTGCAGCTTCCGGACAACTCTGGTCCTACTTCTGAAAATGGAATGGACGTCTCACAACCTGAGGTTAACAACGAAGGCGTTTACTCTATGAACGTTGATGAACCCGTGATCAACAATGAAGAGGATCGCTACCTCCGACATCTTCTGACACTTCATTTTCCCGACTCACTTAACCCATCCTTCAAGTCCATGCATCAAAGAGAAGGGGTAAAGATGACGTTGTCAAGAGAACATAACTTCGTCTGCGTTCTGCCCACAGGAGGGGGGAAGAGTCTCCTCTACACGTTAGCGGCACTGAACGAGCCTAACTTCCAGACTTACGTCGTGATCCCAAACAAAGCCCTCCTCGATGATCAGCGGCGACGGGCAGCGGAGCTCTCCCTTGTTGTCCATGAATGGACTGTTCCAAACTGCAAACTGCCTCCTGGGTCCCAAATCATATTTGTCTCGGTCGAGAGCGCGACAACAGAGCAATTTCGAACGTGAGTAGATGTTGTCGTTCATTCTTGCTCATTCGACTACTTCATCGACTCATCAGTGACTCCTAGCTTTTGGGCCTTTCAAGAAGATCATGCGATCCGACTCGTTTTTGACGAATCACATCAGGCTTTGACATCAATGAACTTCCGCCATGTCTTTGAGAAGATCAAACAGCTCGCAAGCTTCAAGGTCCAACGAATAGCACTAACCGCTTCTTTGCCCTATCGTCTCGAGAATCAATTCCTCATACAATTAGCTATGCCTTTGTCCACTAGGATCATACGGGCTCGTTCAGATCAACCCCATATCAGCTTCGTCGTTGTCCACGTAGAAATTCCCGCAACAACCCCGACGAGGCTTGCAATTGATATTTCCAAGCTTCTCGAGGCGGAATTTCTCAAAGAGGATCAGATAGGCATAATTTTCTGCAATTCGGTAGAGGAGGTCGATGCTGTTGCCAACTGGACGCATTGTTCCTCTCATTCCAAACTTGGCGAAGAGAAGCGAGCGAACGAGGTGGCCTGGAAATCGGGCAAGAAGCGCTGGATTGCCGCAACCACAGGCCTCATGCACGGAGTCGACGCGCCAAACGTTGGTGCCGTTATCTTTGTTGACCTTCCGTATGGACTCTTGAATTTCTACCAGGGCTCTGGTCGTGCTGGCCGAGACGGGCGTCACGTTTGGTCGGTATTGATCGATACTTGGAATAGTACTCAGCTCAAACCCAGAGTACGCGACATTGCTACCGACTACGAATGCATCACGGAGGGCTACGCATTCATCACTCAGAAGAACGACTGTAGACGTCTCGAAATGTCTAGGCTGCTTGATAACCGTGACACTAGGTGCACCGATCTCCCTGGCTGTCACCTTTGCGATAACTGCGATCCTATGCACCGTCTCAAATCGTCACTTCTTCCACTAATACTCGACAAGCGCCCAATGAACATACCACCAGTATCGTCGCATGTGGCAAAAGCTCGGCTGACATCATTAGAAGTCACTCTGGAACCCCCATCCACCTCGACTTCATCGTCCGCGACGGCAGTTGTTGCTACACCCACCGATTCCAGCGGCTCTCATCAGATTCAATCAACATTCTCACCCGATTCACCCGATGCTTACGACGCTTTCAATGCCAGTCTGGGGGACGTTGTCCTGTGGGATGAGTTGCCGGATATCGCTGCTGTCGTGGACATCTTCGATGTTCAGTCGGGACCACCCGTGTTGTTGAAGAATCAATCCAACGCTCTATCGAAGTCGCTGGGAACAGTGACGCCACCTCCAGCTCCTCCACACCTGGCGCCGCCCACTTCCAACGCTCCATCGATGTCCGTGCTGACGGATACACAACTCTATCATGCCCAGAGAAACAAATTGCACGAGAAAGTCGACCTAATCCATATTATGGCGCAGCGACTGAAGGGTAAATGTGCGATTTGTTGGGCAATGACTGGTAACTTCGTCATCAAGCACGATCAGCTATGGGTGAAATGTGGAGGCAATAGGGACTACAAACCCGTCGTCGGCAACTGGACGGATTTCAAGCGCACGCTAAAATACACTCAATATGGATACTGCTTCAAATGCGGCCTACCGCAGGCATCCTTTAAATCAAGGCCCGACATTCACGACGAATTCAAAACAGGTCGAACCCCCCCCTGCCCACTCAGTGATCTCGTCATTTTGTTAGTTTTGTACGTCCGGAACGATGTCAGCTGGTGGGCGGCTGCTGTCGACGCCTTCCCTTCTCTCACTTACGGGACAACCAATGTTCAATACGCAGCGTGGCTGACATCCGTCGACTCGCTCGAGAACTTCAACAACTCGATTGAGCTCGCTCTATGGCTTTGGGTTACAAAGAGTCAACTTGAGATCAGTGCTCATTAGAAGTTCTCCGTGATTGCTCTGTTAGTTCCGTATCTCTAGCATGATTGATTATTTCCTGTCAATTTCATCGACTTCTGATAGATTGCTTATTTCCAGCATCAATAGTCAATAAGTTGGGGATATATGACATCGTTGATGCTCGTTCAATATCACTGAGACTCGTTCAACATCACCGACATTCATTCATTGAGACAAATTGCTGCAAAATATCACCAATCCCATTGCGATGATGGCTTCAAAGAATAAAATTCGCTCAATACAGCACTCGATAGGTATATTTAAGCAGGAGACGGTGAGTAGGGGAGCTACAATCGGTTCGCCATTGAGACATCTCCAGAGACGATCGGCTTTCAGGCTTTCAAGACAGTTGTACGTCCATCTCGTCATCCTTGAAGACCTCGTCGCTGTCGGAGATAATGCCGTTTCGACGATGTTGGCGACTCGATTCCTCTTCGTCTTCTACAACGACATCGCCATCTTCCTCGCTTTCAGAAAGACTCGTGTCTCCATCTCCTTCCTCTTCCTCTTGCTTGACTTCGAAATCTGCCAAAGAACTGAAGGGTTTGAGCTTACGAGCTAGCGGGGAGTCCGTGGCCGCGGATCGCAAGATGATTGTGAGATTATCCTGGAAAGTTTTGAAGTTCCGCGTGAAGTTTGAATCCTGAGCTCTAATCAGAGTTTCGAGTGTAGCGAATCTTGCTTGAATGGATGCAACCTCTTCTGGATCATCTTCGTCCTCCTGGTCTTCCCCGTCCGATTGGTTCTCGAACCCAAGTGTGTCGTTAATTTGGGTGATGGGGAGCTTTGCTCTAATACCCTTCCTAATATCTTCGGCGAACGTCGCGATGCATCTTCCAGTGTTAAATTGTTGGCACATGTCGCAGGAGGAGTTAGGTTTGTTTCGCGTTTTGGTAATCCCACCTTTCTTGAAGGACCGGCGGGAAAACTCCCGCGCGAGAGCTTTGGTGGTTTCCCTGTACAGGTCGACCTTATCGGCGCGGAAAACACATTCCCGCCGGTGCTTCACGCAGTTCGTGCAGCGTAATGCGCCTGAGACCGGGATTTTGAGTGACCTTTTCGGAGGCGATTCGACCTTGCTAACGACACCAGCTGAGAAACGTGTTAGCGAAGATCGACATTGGTTCGTATGAACTCTACTTACACTTGGACGGCAACTGGAGCCTTTCCTGGACCCGTTTCTTCTGGGCGCGAATTACCTCGAGTTGGGCTTGTAAGTCCTCCACGGTATCCTCTGTTTTCATTGTAGTATGCTCGAACGAATCAAGGTGAGGAGGAACGAAGATACGTTGGACGTTGAATGTGGTTGGATATTTAGGGCCGGTTTCAACGTGTCCGCCTCACGTTCGCTAAAGCAAGCAAATCACGCGATAAGTTGGGAGTCCGCCTGTTTTCATCCAATAGCAGTCATCACCAATCCAAAATCACGATGTCATCCGCGCCCATTTACAATGACCAACAGATGAAAATGGAAGTTGAATCGAAGGGCAAGGAAAGGGAAGCCGCCGTCGAGGACGATGATGAGAGACAGTCAAGCGGGTCACGTTCGTCTCGTTTTTTTACAATACATGCCATTCAATTGACGTTTTTTTAGGTGTGGAGGTAGACGAGATTCTAGAGATCGCTGGCGAAGATTGGGTCTGTCTAGATGAAGACGACGCGTGCATCCCATGCCATGAAAGGAACGTCGCTTGTATGATCAAGCTGGACAAACGGGCTCAATTCTACGAGTATTTTTCCGCCTGTGCGCAAACACAATGGCACTACAACGAGCCCTTTCCAGTCAGGTATAGCGGCACTGAGTGCGGGCCATGCACTTCCAAAGGGTTAGAATGTGGGCCCCCTCAAATATTCGTTTCATACCGCGATGAGTACTGGCGCGGCATCGACTCTGAAAGGCCCTACGACTCCATACTTCCCTTGGATCCTCTCAACGATACACTGCAGAACGGCTCAGATGAGCCCTACACGGTAAACGACTACATTGACACGGTTAGGCGAAGGCTGGCACGTCTTTTTGTGAACACTGTCATCCACTACGATACCGTTCTCGGACACTGGGACAAAAGGGTGTTCGATAAGTGGACGGAGACGGAGGACATGGTGAATGACAGGGCATACCCAACTGAAATGGTACATCTCTCGGAGGAGTGAAGACAGCCGGTCCATTTTGTAGCGAATTGTAGGTATAACGTTGATAGAAAAAGTTGATTATGCCTGCGCGACGTAACTGATTAGTGTTCACGCTCATTCATCTCCGTACCCGTTCCCACCCTTTTGCTTGATCAAAACCACAACGACCAACGGTGGCACATAACTCTCACCCATGCATCGTGCTAGTCCAACACCTTCTGAGCAGTCGAGACATCCTAACCCGGCCTACGCTCACTACGGCCACTCAGGTATCGAAATCGGAGGGCAATTTCGAGATGGGTACAAAGGGTGTACGTTCGTCAATCAATTCTGTTATTCGGACCTGATATGGATTCTCTTTCAGTATTATACGCAGGATCATCAGCGACAGATG
>Ga0247741_1000842_pt1 | contig 16895 bp, 25 predicted proteins | sample UWRJL213509R2_FD_180945 | JGI IMG/M metagenome (GOLD analysis project Ga0247741, IMG submission 180945) | Plant litter microbial communities from Arlington Agricultural Research Station in Wisconsin, United States - UWRJ-L213-509R-2 | ecosystem: Environmental > Terrestrial > Plant litter >... | reverse complement strand
TCAAGCTAAGGTTTTATCAGGTATCGCTCGCTGATCCAAAGTCTGAGGCAGCAAAGAAACTTGCGGTTGAGGCCGTTCAATGGGTGACTGGGTTGAACGGCTCTGGAGTCGTGGTCGGTCGTATGAAGTTTTGCCGACCGATCTTTAAGGCTGTGGCGAGGGTCGATAAGGGTTTGGCATTGGAGTATTGGGAGAAAGCGAAGATGGGATTCCACCCCATCGCAAGGAAATTGATTGACAAGGTATGATCAGAACCTCTTGGATCCTGAACTCGTCTGAAGATGCTTTGTACTGATGTCCTGTGGTTTAGGATTTGGGCCTCACTTCTGTGCAATCGTAGGAGCCTCGTTATTGTGATGACTTGCATTAATTACTGAGACCTAATTCTTACCACCCTATGGTCGCTGTGAATATTATTTCTCGTGAGGCTTGGACTTCAGCGTGTCTTCATGTCAAAATATGAAGTATTGGCCTATTGTTTTAACCTTATTAAGGCAAAGTAAGGCCATACTTCACCTACTCACTTTCTCTCTCTCTCTCTCTCGCCTTGAAAGCAACAACTCAAAGTGGGGAGAGCTTGACTAGAGGGGCGATTAGTAATGTGTGCTCGTGCGGACATACCACGGAACTTTGAACCGCAAAATCAGAGATGCCCGCTCTGCGCAATATTGCCGACTCTTCCGCATTCATACCGCATTGTCCTACCCCTTAGAAATTGAATCATCCCACACTCCACCCACTGGCTGTCTGCAATGGGCAGACATACTCCAGATTGTGCTTCTCAAACAACATATCAAAGATTTCGAGCATCAGTCGAAAGAAAAGCACCCTTTTTTATCCTGTCATCGTATTGAAGTGCGTAAAGGGGCTTCTGATTTTTCCACCGCGCACGTCGCACACATTGGCATCGGTCCCCTCATCAAGCCGCCCACAGCGAAAGAGAGCGAAAGTTCCTGGTCTTGTTCTCTAACGTCTTAGCCCATCCGCCCTCACTCGGCGCTGTCCAAGGCTGATGATGGCCGTCTACGTCCTCAAAGCGCGCTCTGATGGTGAAGGGGAAAAATTTCTGGCAGAACGTCTAGCTTGAGGACACGAGGCTACCTGAGTGCGCCACATGCTCAGGGACTCGTTTCCCCTTTTGGTGATTTCCGCTTTCAGAACAAAGCAGGTACTGCAAGGTTCAGTTTGCATCGATGGACTTGGATAATTATGACACACCTCAATCGTCATGGACCCAGAGAGATATCCCTCCCTTTTACGCCTAAGAAACTGCGGGGTTTAATCTCAGTCCATCGCGGGTACAAGGCCACAAAGAAACAGTACTATAATCACATAGACACCACATACAACGCACACGGAAACGAGATACATGGCATTGGGATACGCATGTCGGCCTTGTCTAAATTCGGCCATGATCTTTTTTGGTCTTCCCTCACGTCAAGGAGGCTGTGTCTCCTACAAGGAACAGCAAGGAACTCAACAGAGAAGATGAAGAAGGGTCGGAAAAACATACGCTTCGTTGGTCGGCATGTCCCGACTAATTTCTATGAGATTCTAGACTTGTGCTGAGAACTCTGACATACCTTTTTCAATTCTCCTGATTTTTCAGTGAGAACTGATTTTCCAGGAGGTGAGCACACCTTTCAAAATTCATTCAAATTCGAGTCGTAATTATTTGAAGATAGTATGACTGGCACGGATCAGAAAAGCCGCTCCTCGACACTTGACCTTGATTTTCTGATGAAAGAGGCGGGGGCAGAGTGCGCGGGATCAAAACGAGAACAAGGCCATTCGGTTGCCTAATTGGGACGCGTCTTCTTGCTGCACAACGACCATGTTCTTTTCTATAAATCTGCACAAATCGCTTGCAATGTCCCCAGTGGCAGTCCCTCTTCCTTCCTTTTCTCTCCCACCATGGTCGCTCTCTCCCTCATTGCTGTCGCCGCCCTCCTTCTCCCCGCCTTCGCTGCGCCAGCGCAGCCCGTCATCGTCCCCCACGTCGACCCGACAAAGTTCCTATGCCAGATCCCCATAATCAGGAAGTTCCTCTGTCCTTCACCTGCACCCTCAGGAATTACCAAGGCGACCCCTCTTGGGACAGCCAAAGGTGTTCAAGATCCAGATGGCGCACTCAGGTTCAGCGTCAAGTATGGCAATGCTGCTAGATGGGCTCCTTCCTCGGTTGTCTCTTCTTGGAACTTGCCGTGCGTGTCTCACTTTCTATATACGAGACGCATATATTCAACCATTTAATAGCAACGGCTTCACCAATGCCTCTCAGCTGCCTCTGGCCTGCCCACAGTCAGGTGTTGACTCCTCTGCTTTCTCGGAAGACTGCCTCTCGATGGTTCTCTACGTTCCACCCAATCTGACCCCAAGTAGTGGTGTACCTACGCTCGTCTGGTAGGCTATATACTCATCCATAAGATTCTTATCTAAAAGATTCTGCAGGATCCACGGAGGATCTTTCGTCGTTGGTTCTGCATCTGGTGCTGGTCTCGATGGCTCCAAGCTTGCCATTTCAACCAACTCCATTGTGGTCGTTATTCAGTACCGTTTGGGAGCTGTAAGTTCTATCCATCTACACTCATGTGCTATCATCTCATGTCAATCCGTAGTTTGGCTTCTTGGCACCCAACGGCCAGACCAACCTTGGTGTCAAGGACGTTGTTACGGCCCTGAACTTCCTGAAGACGGTCATTGCTTCTTTCGGAGGAACTGCTTCCAAGGTCACGCTTGCCGGTCAGAGCAGTGGTGCAAACATGATCAGAGCCCTACTTGCCGCTCCCTCCGCCTCCTCCCTCTTTAGATCTGCGATTCTGCAGTCGGACCCAATGGTAAGTCCTCTTCGCGTTCACAACGCACAAATGCATATCTAAAAATTCTCAGAACTTCGGTTTCCTCAGTACCGCAACCCAGAGCGCCCTTGTTGGCGGCTTCACCTCGCAGTTTTCATGCATCACATCTAATGCTGCCTGTTTGAACTCTTTGGACATTGACACCGTCATCAACGCCCAGAATGTCGTTTACGGTACAGCAATTGACTTGGACCCAGCTGCAGGCCGTAACCAACCTATTCGCCCTGTCCTCGACGGAAGCTTCATCACAGTCCCTCTCGATTCCACTGGCGCTTTCCCCTCGCAAAACAAGCCCTTGTTGCTCACAACTGTCTCACACGAAGCAGCTTATGCGATCTACAAAAGCTTTCCCGCGTTGCCAGTGGAAGCCTTCCCTCCCATCTGTGCGGCCACCTTTGGCCCAGACCGTACCGATGTCGTGATTAATGCGCCTTTCTATGCGCCCGTCCCGTCTGCTATTGATGGATCGGTTGATGCCCGTGTGCAACTTCAAAACGTCGGTACTGATTATCTGTGGAAGTGCTCCAGCTGGACTTTTGCCAGGAGCTGGGTGCAACATGGTGGCAGCGCTTTTGTTGGCCAGTATGTTGTGGGTGCATCCTATCCCGGCAACGAGGCCGTACCCTACTGCTCAACGCCTGGTGTCCTTTGTCACCAGGACGACATCCTGATTGTGGTATGTATCTTTCTCTTCTCTTCTCATATTCGACTTTGTTTTCTGCTCCACATGGCCATACTGCTCGTCCTTGTGGGCTTTGTTTTTATTTCATCACACCTTGTTCTACCTCTACCTATAAACCTTGTTTCCTTTCTTCAACACCAAGCCCACATGCTAATCGAAGTTTCTCTTATAGTTCGGCACAACCTCCAACCCAACAAGCGCCCAATCCGCTCTCACCTCCCAGATGCAACAACGTTACAGGGCCTTCCTTGCAACTGGTAATCCTAACACCCCGGGTGTGCCTACCTGGACAGCTGCAACCACTACCAATGTTCACCCCATCCTGCTTGGTGGGTCGGGCGAGGCGGCTGTCGGTGCTTGTGACCCAAACTTCTGGGGTTCAAGTGTGCAGTATGATTACCAGTTCTTCAACCAGTAAATTATCTGCGCGCCTTCTGAATGACCCGTACTTGGGATTGGTTACCTTCATCCGTACATCTAGATGCAAACCTGGTCCATCAGGCTTCCTTCTCCTCTTCTTGCCGCAAACCACCTCTACTTATTCATTCTTTATTAGACCCCTCGGTATTGTCTCCTAATAGCCACCGCTAATCACTTTCCTTGCCTCCTCCGTCTGTCTGCCTGACTATCTGCCTCTGACAACTGTAGCCATAAATTTCTGCTTTGTTTCTCTTCCAAGGGTTTTGCGTTGTCACTTCATACTTGACCCAAACCTACTGTAGCCCTATTACCCAGCTGTCTGCCATTACCACCGTATTACTATGCGTAGCTATGTCTGTGCATCTAATATACAACTCTTGCCTTGTTATGAACCTGAGGCTCCAGATTTTAACAGTGAACACCACACTCCCTAGTCGGGCGATGAGAAGAATCTCTACCCCAACTTCTACTTCACAATCCATCTACCCCTTCATAATCCACCATATACAATTATCTCTCAAGCTTTATACTGCCTACTATGTATACCAATTGAAATATACGTCTCATGGCTGCGATTCAGTTTGCTTACTACTGTACACTGTTAGTATCTTTCGTACTTACATATACAGTACATGTTTTGTGTAATACCGTGACGATACTTGTGCGTCTTGCATTCATCTTCCCTGCGAACCACAAATCTCTATCCGTGCGTAAGCTAGCCGCCTAAGACTTACCTCTTTTTTTCTTTCTTTCTTGGCCTCCAACCTCCTAACACCATTCCCCGCGTCGGATAGCCACGTGCTTTCGCTCTGCCAACCTGCCTCTTCTGCACACAACTTTTACTAATCCATCGAACTATTTGGAATCTGCACCCCAAAAGCTCACATCTTTTGATCCAAGTCGAGAGACCATTTTCACACTAGTCTACTTGTAGCACTTAAACACAAGGACTTCGGAAAGAAAATACTGAGAAACGGCAACGCGTCGCACCACTTTTCGGCACCACCGACATGTTTATCTGACACCTTCCGTATCTGTGGGCCGCCGGCCCAATTTAAAAGTGTCGGTCCCGTCGGTAGGGCCGGCACGAGAGACCCAGGGAGCGAATTATTTATTAAATTGAGCGTCATTCACCAGCCTGAATCGCAGGAGGAATCTTACCCCAAGTGTCCCTTCCCCGGTTTGCAAATACGAAATATGGATCTGATCGTGACGTGCAGGGTACGTATGCTCAGATATGTCGAGATTCCAACTCAACACGCGGCTTAAAGTTATGTGCGCCAATTCCAAAAGCATATATAGATTCTGACATTTTATTGCACCTACTGCACCCAGCATTCATGACTAAATTCCTATCACGCCGTCACCCGTGGCACACGGAGGCGCCTAGAGATCCAGAGGCGATTGTTGAATTGCTAGTGAACAACTCAGCTCAGCCTTCAGGGCGCCAATAGTAAAAATATATCATTGGCAGATTTAGTGGCACAAATTTAGGACAGCTACGCCGGTCCACGCCATAGACCACAGGGTAACCTGTTCTCCCGGTGCGAAAAACCCCCGGGCGTCTTTTGCTTTCTAGTTTCCTTCCAGGGATTAGGCTGGTTGCCAACTTTCATGCAGAGTCCCTGAACGATTTGTCGGGATAACCATATATCTCATTCCTAGATTTGATCCCTACGATTCAAAGTTTTGCACTTGTCGATGAAAAGGCTGCGGCCTCAATTTCTGAGAAAATATCAAAATTTCGAACGAGTGTGATATCTCCCGTCATCTGTGTCGGGTCAGATGGTTAGTGAAATAAGCTTCGGATATCGGAAGGAGACTTACGCCTTTTCTCATCTTCAAAAGCGCTCGATGCAGGCGACCCTTAGATCCACCGCGTGTCTCGTCGCCCTCATAGGTGAGTATCGTACGTCCATTTTCGTCTTCACCATGATTGCGGGGTTTGATGAGCATTTGTCCAAATAGTCCACTTGAGAGGGTCTCGACCTTCTTCCGCTGATCCGGAGTGGTTGTTGATCCCTGCAGAATGTCGGCCAGTGTTGACAGAATATAGTACTGCGGCGGCATCACACTAATCTTGCCTTCACGGCATTCGTCAAGAGCTGTCTTGGGGTGCACAAAGCGTGCTTCGATCACCTCCTGTCCACCATCTACAGCGTCATATATGATGCAAAATTACGACGTTCAAGGTCCGGAATGATAAGAAATGAAGAAATCGTGAGCGCTTGAACTAGCCTCAATGGAGACGGGTTTGAAATTTGAACGCTCACCATGAGTGGGGATACGATCTTGCTTAGCTCCAGATGAAAACCCCGAGGAAGGCGCGGTGGTCAAGAACGCCACATAAAACTGTGTATAAAATCGTCTGAAAATTGCGAGTGCGCAAGAGGTCCGGTTTGAGCGCAGGTGTCGCTGGCGCGGTCTGGGCAATATCAACACTTACCGTGGGGGGCCGACAGGGGTGATCCATTGCGTGAAGGGCAGCAGCGAATCCACATCCGCAAGGAGCCCTTTCGATTGTAGAAAAGGCTGGAACTGCAGTCTCTGTTGATGGATGGCATGACGTGCCTCGTCCAGAACAGAGTCAGATGATATTGGTGGTGGCCCGTGAGTGCCTGTCGAAACAGAAGTGGCAAGTAGCAGGCCAGATTCCTCAAAAGTTTCTCGGATGGCTGTCATAGCCATTGATTGGTCCTGTGTCTTGTCATAGTTCCCTCCGGGGAAGACCTGTTTTTATTGTGCAGTTCAATTTATTGGTCATACGACAAGAAATCGCCCAGCAAGTACAAGCTGCATGGGTATACACGCACATACATCCCAGCGAATGAGGTGGCTTTGGGGTTCCTCCGAAGGAGCAATATCTCGTTTCGTTCGTTGATTATCACGAGGCTAGCAGACGGACGTGGGGTGGGTACTGTTGACGGTGTCATCCTGGGTTGGGTTGACGACGTTGACATTGGCTTATAAGCTATGGGGATCGCACTTGAACTGGAAAGTCTTGAGCCTAGGGATGATAAAGCACGGAGAACCTTATGGTGCATCCTTTCAGCCGGCAGAAAATTTGTTTGTTGAACAGCCCTTGAGTCTCGAGAATGTCATGAAGGAAGGAGCAAAGACGCATCGGCAAACTCCATACCCGGGACCGGCACATCGTTTGTTCCTTCAAAGCCTTGCGGCTATTGGTCCTCGCCAGATCATGTGGATACAAGACGTATTTTATTTCAGATCCTCCCTTCAGATTATAGACTATGAATAGTGTCCTTTAAGGTATTAACTACGGATAGCAGAGATGTCTCGCCAGCCTGGTATTGGACAGCCACGAGGCAACCAGTACAGCTGCGATCACTCCGAGCGCGGAATGGAATGCATGTGCTTGATAACATGCTTCCAATTCTAATAAAATACAGGTTGGAGAATCGCAAGGAGGGTTGAAACTCGAAAACACACCTTATGCGATAACGCCGTGAAGTCAGGAATGGTCGCAATGTGCACCATGTACCGAGCAAGCTTCTCGAGTTCTCTATCGGCCATAGCTTCGGGCGTATGAGCGTTCTTGAAAGCAGATATTTTCAATCCTTCTTTAGGATTCAGAGCAAAGTTCCGGCTCTATAAAACGGTTCGTATAAATGAGCCCGCCCGAGGAGATTGTCATACAAGTCATCATACCAGATCATCGATGTGAATCGTGTTCTTAGCGTTGCTTTGAGCTTAATTTAGTAGCTGGCACTACTCCATGACCATACGAGCTCGACTTACAATTGTGGGAAGTGGTTCCAAATTATTTGCAAGGCTTTGACCGAATGTGTCCAAGGTTTGCCATCTCTTTCCGTGAAAACTGTAAACATGCACGTCTTGTCAAGAACTAAATGACATCAGTACATGAGCCTCACGACTGAAATAAGCGCCCACCAAATGAGATCTGAGGATGCATTTAGCAGAAGTCAACGGAAGAGAACAGGGACTGACCTCGTATCCTCTACTTGCTCCAATCATACCCAGTTCCACCAATTTGGTTTCCAGCCAAATCCAACTCGTTTGTGACCTAGGAGGAAAGACTTCCTTGATGGTGATCTATGGGGAACGAGAAATGCTTACCATATACAAACTGCGAGTGCTGCATGTCAATTCGAATGGAGATGGCGTTGGTTGTGCGAGACTCACTATCGTAATAAGGGTATATAGCTTCCAGAAACTCATGTAAACCTGGCCGAGCACATTCAGCGGGTGGAAGGCTCCCGGAAGTCAAGGGTTTGGTGTCCAAGATAGCTAGAAGAGAGAAGACGATGAGTATATCGAGATAATGATCTGTCAAACCCACTGTAATCAATATCCAGCACCAGCAGCCTCTTTCCAGGGCGAAGAGGATGTATAATGTTCACTTGCAGATTTCTCGTCATCTCCTGTACTTTTCGAATGTTTCTTGTGTCGTGCTGATAGCGATTACTTGCTGCCAGATTTTCCGTAAAATCGACATCGAGGTCATTGACCACATCTGGTAACAAACCAATTTCTGGAAAGCTCTTCAGCACAGAGAATAAATATGAATTGAAGACTTTACGCGAAGGGTCTTTGATTTCATCTCCTTCTGGTGTCCCAATAAGCGTGAACTTCTTGCCAGAACTAAGGCCAGCTTCGGATCTGTCCAACTGGTATCATAATTCTGGCATAAATGAGCGTTTATGATACTAACATCCGAGTCTGATCTGGAGGGATTTTCCCCTTTACGAGGCCAAGGATCTTTTGACGCTCAGTAGGAACTTTCGTCAGGCCGTAGAGAGTAGCTTTGAGGTCAAACACCCTTGAACACCGCGCATCGAGAATAATAAGTAAAAAAATATCCTCACGAGAGTATGCGTACCTATCCGATTCTGCGATCTTGAACGCAAATGCTTTACCTCCCCATGTAAACTGGAGATCAATCCAACGCTCGGAGACCTCGTCTTGGTGATCAAGAGTAGGTATGGACTTTGTGGAATAAGTTGGTATTTCAAATATTTAGGTATTTCAGATGGAGACCCACTTCATTTTTTAATCCTTGCGCAGACGAACTCGCTGAGGGGACAGCGCTTGTCATCGCCAGACGCGTACTTAAATGTGAGACGGTTAAGGGCCGACAAGGTTGCAGCCGTCGTTACAGCTCGAGGACCTTTCAAATGGTAGGAGCAAACCTGTATACTTGCTTGTGTATTTCCTTCAAATAGGCCCCGACGAGGAAGGCAGTGAGATTGAGAAACAACTTTCCAGCGGAGAGAGGGCAAGGAGGCCTCAAGGCGGCAACCCTGTTGACCCCCAGCGACGGGTCACCGGCGCGAGACTGATGGAAATGTTACGTAAGCTTGTCCAGATCTTCCCGTGTTCGCGTCTTGAATCACTCACACCAGCAATGTCATAGGACATCCACCCAAACTTGTGCTGAAGATAAGAACACTGGTTTTTTGGGTGGTAAGTTGATGCCTTACCAGCACGACAAGACAGCCAGTAATTCAATAGACTTCTTTTCAAAACTGTACACTGATTGTTCGTGACAGAAAAGAAGATCGGCATCGATGCTGCATGGGAGACAGTTCGGTTTCTCACCCGATTTCTATCGGAACGTACAGCAATCCAGAGGAGAACCTACCTCGAGCCAGGGGACATTGCGGCTTGCGACGGGAGCATCGACGCTGCATTCTACCTTTCATTGGACGAACTAGGGATTCCGCTAGAAAAATGGGAGATCAATAGGAAAATTCAAATACCACGCCGTTTCTGCATCATCAACCAAATCCTTGGGCGAAACAAGTACGAAGTTTTCCTTCTGACTACCTTCGGAGGTGTCCGGCGCCTTGAAGATGTTGGGCCTATCGGACGTTACTATGGGTTACCAATGGGTGGCACTCAGTGGTTTGAAAAGACACCTGGCATTAGGACGTATCCTCCTAAATTTGGCTGGAAAGACACGAGCTTTGTTTTCGCCATTCCCCTCGTTGTTTCGCATGTCAGGCCAGCGAGATTTAGACAGCACGTTCGACTCATTCCTGGCGAACTTGAAAAAGTGCGACATTTCGCTGAATATAGGAAGAAGGTGCACTACTTCATCTCGACTAGGTGCTTTTCGCTGACTGAATGTCACAGACAATTATGCATGACCATCGATTTGTACGCGAGTCGCTCTTTGCACGCAACAAGTACAAGAACAAGGCCATTCCTGACGATGCTGTGCAAAATAACCTCATGCCTCAGCTAGATGGAGACGAGGATTCAGAAGAATTGATACAGGACGACATCGAAGACGCCCTTCCTTACCGATCCCAAGGCCGTTCTTCCAAGTATCTCAACAAGCGCATTTTTATGCCCGAACGTCATGACTTTGGTCGGCTTCATCGATATTCTTTAACCGACACAATGAACTATTCGAGATACATGGTCCACTGGGCTCAGACCCGGTTAACTCTCTCGCCTCCTCGGACTCCACTGCCTAGACCATACTACGCCCCATGTCTGCGCATAAAAATTCCCACATCAACGCGTCCTTTCATTCGAAGATTCCCAATCCCATCGAAGGGCCGAATCATGTTGTCGATGCCTCAATCTGGCCGACCTCCCACCGGGGATGCATATTCTATATCTCCAGTCCAGCAACGCTATCCGCCACAAAGTGGAATGTCTTCAGTGATGAAAAGTCTAATGGGGTCGCTCAGCTACCACTAGGATTCCAGAAAAGCCTAGTTGGCACATACCTGTGGAAGCGGCTCCTCGAGGCGCCGCTGCTTTGGAACTTGCACTTGGTACAAACACTTGTATCGAAACATCGTAGGACCATCCACTTTTCTCCGCCACTAATTTGGGATTAGAAGGCAATTGGACACTACAGGAGTCAACTCACCCGCGATAACCTCCGCTTGCTGCCAGCCAAGATATGTACAAGCAAGTGCCAATGGGAGGGATGTGTAGGCCTTCGATAATAAGGCGAACGTTCGAAGTCGGAAGTATTCTGGATACGACTGTTAGTACAAGCATAGAACATGGTCGTCAACTCGAAATGTACCGATAAATGTGGTAAGAAGTGCGGTAACGATTGGCGATAACTCTTTATCCATGAAGTCAGTTTGAGACACCAGACTGAGCAAGGCTGTCGTCTGATCGTAGACCTTGGCATGTTCACGATTAATCGTTGCAACCACGAGGCTCATGAGAGCCCTGGAGAGTGGAAGATTGGCGAGATTATCAGGTAACCTCACGAGTGCATGTCGGGCAGAAGCCCTACGGTGTCTTGTCAAGCGCCGAATTTGATTGAGCAACCCACACACTCACGTTTCATCGAGAACTAGTAGGCTAAGAACAAGCGGTGCCACCACCAGGAAACGAGACGATTGACGATCGCTGGCGGTCTGAAAGATATGCACTCAAACCAAGTATTTGCAATCAAAGAAAGGAGATATACCTGGTAGTTCATCTCCTCTGCCATACGTGCCAAACGTTCAAAATCGTTGCGCGATATGCTATCTATAATCGCTGGTATCATGCTTTGATAGATTTCAGGCCTTGTCTCCAGTGGAGGAGCGGCCACTGGTGCTGGAGGAGCTTCCGTTGCTGTCGTGCTCGATGAACTCGCCGCAGCTGCCGCGTTTGAGCGCGCTTCATCTTGGAGTTCGATAGGTGTGGTAGCAGGTGGTGTAGGTGGTGCATTTGCCATCGTGATCAGGCGCGTAAATAACTTTTATCAAGCTTTTTGGGCGTTTGGTGCAAGAATTGGATGGTCAAGACGAAGCGCGAGACTGATTTGTTTGACTGTATTAGGGGTCTACCGCCTTAGATTGAATCAGTGACATTGATGCAAACACCTCAACTATGGACGACAACGACGAGATCGAATCTATTCTTTACATTGCTCGTGAAGTCTCTGGTACGTTATACTTCACAACCTGCAGTGCCATTGTGTTGCTTACTTCTTTCATTACAGTTTACAAAATCCCACCTCTGAATGCCAATGAGGGATACAGAGCCAACGATTGGGGAGATCTTGGTTCTCCACTTTGGAAAGGAAGGCTCCGTATAATTGAGAACTCCAAGGGGGCAGCACTCCATCTAGAAGATAGCCAAACAGGTATCCCTATTGTTTCAGACCAGCTGAAATCCCATTGACCGAATCACGATCGCTTAGGAGAGCGTATGGCTGTTGCCTACTCTGCATAGCTCGAGACTCAATCTTGACATCTGATAGTGTTTGCGAAAGCTGAATATGACCCCGCACGACCATCTGTCGAGGCTGTACTTGATTCATCACGATATTTCGTTATTCGCGTCGAAGACGCCGGGAAGAAGGCTTATATTGGTATGGGCTTTGCGGAACGAACAGACAGCTTCGATTTCAGTAAGTGCCTAAAGTCATTTAGATATGTGAAAACCATCTAAACAGGGCTTATCTAGACGTGGCTTTGCAGGATTACACTAAGTAAGACTGGGTTCTGGTTTGACCACATTTCACTAACGTTCTAATTCCAAGGCGTCGTCGCGCTCTTCTGAATCCTTCATCTACTTCCGACGAAGCGACGTCTCCACATCTCCCATCTGGACCCAAGAAAGACTACAGCCTCAAAGAAGGTCAAACTTTTTCAATCTCGATTCCTGGTCGTGCCAACAAGACCGCTACTGGAGATAGCCTACTTGGATCCTCCGCTGCTGGGTCCTCTAGTGGCTCTGGCGCCGCTGCTATTCCCCTTCTACCTCCGCCTCCAAGTGCTTCGAAGAGACGTTGATCTACTTGTATTTTCTTAGAGCCTTGACAACCAATGTGAGCATGATTAGTAATAAAAAAGTGCCTGTGGAACCCTTGCCTGGCTGGGCGTGTTTAACTTTAAATCACCTTTGTGCCGAAAATATCTGAATGATCTACATGTTCTATGCCAATGTCTCGAGAGTTCCAGTACTGGAAGGAATTGCAAACCTCATTTCCTCACTCGCTTACCCAAACCCCTAAAAAGTCGTACACTACGGTGCAGACCGGCAAGTGACATTACGAGTTCGATTCAACTATTCATCGTCATATTTGACTAAAGCCCCGCCAGTGTCCGAATCTCTTAGTTAGTATTCGATCCTTCCGTGCCTATATGCGTGGGACCCGTTGAACTACCTACCGTCAAGGCCATGGTGTCGAGCGCAAGTACCGTTCTCTAACAAAAGTTCTTTAGACGACTTGTGAATCATAGAGTCTGTAGCTAGTGGTTTATATAGCACCCTTGGGCGCTTCTTTCCGTGCCGTGGTTCTCGAAAGTCCGTTTCACAAGCTTGGCATCATGATGGATGTGGTCACGTTGCAGTCCTGTAGCCTTGAGAAAAGGTTGTTTAACTTTAAGTATTACTCCCGGGACTCAGTGGGAGTTCGCAACTGGTGGTCTACTATTTTATATGAAAGATTTTCGCGTGGCCGTCGACTGCTTACTTAGACCGAAGTTGAAGAGTAAGTAACATGTATCGATCTCGTTGTCTCCAGAAAATCCAGTTTTGAAAGGCAATACTATTTCTTACAATCACCAATATCTAGTTCAAAGTGTAATGGAGTATCGGAGGAGAATTATATGGGCTTGGCTTTGTGTTTTCTCCATGAATAAAAGTGATTCCGACTCGAAGAAGCGGGGAGAATTCCCAAAATAGGTGTTATCGAACACTCTCTATTCAACGGCAGAAGGGCGGCACCTGCATGAGCCCAGCTCGCGCGTGGACGAAACAAACTAAATGGTTTCAAGGCCTTCTTCATGGCCTGCATCACTCCAAGTAACATCCGATAATGACACGAATTGCCCATATAAATTGCAAGCCCAAAATTTTGAGGATGCTTTTCCCCTCGACCACGTCTCCTCTTATTCTTGCAGAGACATTGTCCACAAAGACCCATGGACACACTGCACCTCAGATGTTTACCCCCGGCCTGTTTTAGGGGGTACCATAAGGCAGGCACAGAGACTTAGACGCGTTATATCCTCTGGGTATGCACGAGCTACTGTATGTCACTTTTCCTCTCGTTGTTGACGTACATGCTATAGGAGGTAATGAATGCATTGCGGATGCAGTCGCTCTTATCACGGCTACATTACGCTGCGCAATGGGTATTTTGAAGGATATAGACGGAATGGGTGTGCAAACAGCCTCGAACGAGTATGTCTGCGTCTCTGTTACCTTTTTCATGCCTGAGCTGAAGTTGCAATACTCGAAATAGCTGTCCATTTTGAGAGACCAGCTCCACGTGTCACTATCATGTAGACGATGAAGGTTGTTGGCCATGGACGTTCTCGGACACATTTCGTATTGGGTCTTGTGGTCACTGCGGTGCCGTTCCACACCATCCATGCGGGTGCAATTTTTGGTGTGCGCTTTTTCGGTGCGCTTCCCTCTTCGTCGACGCGATGGTTTTTCCGAAGCTTATTTTTGCGTCCTTTTCCCGCTGTCCTACCTGCTTTCAGCCTCCTCTCGGATATCAATCGGACACTCCATGACGTTGGTCTGGCATCTCGAAAACGGCCTTTCGATGAGCACGAATTCGGCGATGGCAGCTCTGCGCTATGGTCTAACACTTGCGATTTCACGCAAGCGACGCGCCTATTTGAAGGGCCTTCTTACCCCAACCGGGGTTAGTTCTCCCACATGTGGGTCTCCCAGATACTTCCATCTAGGCCAGGACGATGAAAGACTCCGAAGGGAGATCACGCGAATTAAAGTATCAAGGTTGTTTTGGTCTGATCCACTCGCCCTCGCTGGTCTTGTGGTCGAAAACACTCTAAAGTATCTCGGGTACCACCGAATGGAGGCAATACGTTGATGTAAAAGTGAGCGTTACTCTCACAACTGCGTTTATCCGAGCTTATTCTGGCCGTCGAAGACCTCAATGACTTGCCTTCCAGAATATCACTCCTGGCGGCATCTCTATCTTGTGCTCGCACACCACTCTGAACCCTGCTACGTGTCCGACTTTGTGCCGTTGCTTGGGCAATGCTCACCTGTCGGCCCCGTGGTGGCCAATATCATCGGATGAATGCCATCTTGTGATCATAGCAGTGCAAACTAAGGACCAATTTACATCGTCAAATAACGTTTCTCGCTCGTAGTGTGCGGTTCAATACCGGATTTATTGGCGTTCACGCATGAAAAGAGAACCTATAAAATGGCCAGAAACCATCAGAGAACCAACAGAACACTTCAGTCCTCAAAAATTTCGACTCTCAGAATGTTCAAGTTCGCTGCTCTGGTGTCCATCGCATCCCTTGTGCCCGCCTTTGTACAGGCTGCTACCCCTCTTTATGGGCAGTGTGGTGGTCAAAATTGGTGTACGTTCTATTGGCCGAATATTCTCTCCACAAAAATTTGACAGGCGATCATAGCGGGTGACCAAACTTGCGTCGCGGGCGCAACTTGTGTTGCTCAGAATGCCTACTATTCACAATGCTTGTAGGTTTTTCCACAAGTTTGAGAAGGATCATGCTAACTGTCAATCTGTTCTTAGGCCCGGCTCTGCAAGTTCGAGCACTATTCCATCGTCAACAACGTCAAAGCCCCCCAGCAGCACGACCACGGTTGGCGGTGGCTCCTCTTCTGCACCTTCCAGCACTGCCATCCCAGATGCCGGAAATCCATTCCTAGGATACACTGTAAGGGGGCTGGCCTTTGAGTTGAGCTGAAACTGATGTCGAGCTTTAGATCTACCTCTCGCCGTATTATGCTGCCGAAGTCAAGGCTGCTGCAGCTTCTATCGCCGACACGTCTCAAAAATCGAAGGCTCTGAGCGTCGCCAACATCCCTACTTTCACTTGGTTCGACGTCATCGCAAAGACCTCGCAGTTGGGAGACTACCTGGCGGAGGCTTCCGCTTTGAGCAAGTCTTCTGGTTCTAAGTACCTCGTCCAAATTGTGGTTTACGATCTCCCCGACCGTGATTGCGCTGCTTTGGCCTCTAACGGGGAGTTCTCGATCGCCAACAACGGTCTTGCCAATTACAAGACGTATATCGACCAGCTTGTCGCCCAAGTCAAGAGTGAGTCGAAACTTTTGTACAACAACTTACCGTTCTCACACTTTGGCCTCAGAGTATCCCGATGTTCGCGTCGTTGCTGTCGTTGAGCCCGACTCCTTGGCTAACATGGTCACCAACATGAACGTTGCTAAATGCTCCGGTGCTGCGAGTACCTACAAAGCGGGTGTTACGTACGCTATGCAACAGCTCAACACTGTCGGTGTCTACATGTACCTTGATGCTGGTCATGCTGGCTGGCTTGGATGGCCCGCGAACTTAGGCCCTGCCGCTCAGCTCTTTGCTGACCTCTACAAGAATGCTGGTTCGCCCAAGTTTGTCCGTGGTCTGGCTACCAACGTTGCCAATTACAACGCGCTCTGTATGTATCCCTACTTTTTGTATCCGGCGTTTAGGATGCTTATTTGTTTCCTCGTAGCTGCTGCTTCCCCTGACCCGGCTACTCAAGGAAACAACAACTATGACGAGATCCACTACATTAACGTACACCTTTTCTTTTTCCTAGCTCTTTGCGTTACTGATCGCAATTTCCAGGCTCTTGGTCCCCAGCTCACCAGCATGGGCTTCCCGGCCCACTTCATCGTCGATCAAGGCCGCTCTGGTGTACAGAACATTCGCTCACAGTGGGGTGACTGGTGTAACGTCAAGGGCGCCGGCTTCGGAACTCGTCCCACTACCAACACCGGCTCCAGCCTTATTGATGCCATCGTTTGGGTCAAACCTGGAGGTGAATGCGATGGAACCTCCAACACTTCGGCTGTTCGCTACGATGCCCACTGCGGTCTCTCGTGAGTTCCTCTCCCTCTCTTTTGCCATATTGCTCATGAAATTTGTGCATTAGCGACGCCCACCAACCCGCCCCCGAGGCTGGCACCTGGTTTCAGGCATATTTCGAGAATCTCGTTAAATACGCCAACCCTGCTCTTTAATA
>Ga0247741_1000841_pt1 | contig 16908 bp, 23 predicted proteins | sample UWRJL213509R2_FD_180945 | JGI IMG/M metagenome (GOLD analysis project Ga0247741, IMG submission 180945) | Plant litter microbial communities from Arlington Agricultural Research Station in Wisconsin, United States - UWRJ-L213-509R-2 | ecosystem: Environmental > Terrestrial > Plant litter >... | reverse complement strand
AGGCGTTGGAAAAGGTCGCTGGGCCTGAGGTGCTCAAGCTTGTCAAGTTCAAGGACGATCCAACAAATCGTCGGATCGTGTCTTCCTGGCCAGCTGCGTTCGATAACACGTATCCATTGAGCTTGGGATTTGTGGTGGACCAGGGTGGCATGGAGCCCATAGTGCGACAGTTCAAGAAGGACGTCGAGGCTGGAATTGCATAATGGATTTGGAATGTACTACTTTCTAATTTCTTCCTTCTACTGTAACTTGAAACACGAATTGATGGCCGAATTGTTTCCTCGTATGGTAAACGTCTTCCATGTGGGCGCTGAAAATGGGTGATTGTCATTGGTCAAGCGAGGCAGATTCCCACAACCAAGGAGCTCACGTATTACCTTTACGCCCATCATCTGCCACAAGCGACACCACGACAACATCCAGGTGCGCGTACTAACAGAATCGGTTATTATTTGGTACTGAGGCATATATCTGCCATTAGAAGCTCGCTATCCTACAATATGGTTGACCCTGTGGCTGAAAAATCTGGCTTTCTACGGATGTACATGTCCAACCATCCAGACACACTGGTTGCATACGCAAAGTGGTTTGGAAAGGTGCAGGACCCCATCAAGAGCGCGGAAATGGCTGCCATCGACAGCAAGGTACGTGTTCTTAACTATGTTCAGTGTCTGGTCGCGGAATGACGGTGTTCTCAGAGCATGACGTTGGTTTGTACGTTCAAGAATGGGGAGAAGAGGGATGTCAGGGTGCCCATTGAACCGCCTCTGAAGGGCTACGAGGACGTCAAACCTCGCCTCCTAGAAATGAAAGCATTCGCACAGGAGGGTCTGGGGATGGTACGTGAGGTTCCTACACTTGTCTCTCATCTATTCACCCTTCTTCGTCACAATCTGCCATAGATCAAGGTTCCCAAAATCAACCAGTTCTTCTTTCCTCGGCAAGCGGTTGTATCCAGCTGTGTTATCCTCTTCTTCGTCTATCTTTATCATTTCGTTGGGGCGGCTTCACCTTGGGCTCGACTCGCTAACCTATACCAAGAATGGCTTGGGTCGCTTATGATTGTCATTCCCTATTGGACAACTCTGGTCCTCCACGTCGGCGAGGCTCTTTATACGTCCATATTATGCCGGAAGCATTCAACTGGATTAGTCCTCGGTGTGAGTTCTGTTTCATGAGTGACTCAAGGTCCAAGGCTGATCTCATCTGACACACATCTTAGGCAGCATATGTTCTAGCGACGCTGATCGCTGGATACCCTATCTGGACAAATCTGAGAAAGAAAATTCAAGAGGCCCGAATTGATTCTGTGATGAAAATCCAGTAGAATTTGGGTAACACCTGTAAGTACGTGCAGATACATCATTGCAGTTAATTGGTCCAACACATCTTCGACGTAAGTACGCATGTACGACGCTTTATCACCTGAAATTATACGAAACCAAGTTCAAAAAGTGCAAGGGTCAGGTCACAACACGACGCACAACTCACAACACGACGCACAACGCACAACGACGTGAACAATGAAGAATGATACCTAGGCAGAAAATCACTCGTTGGATTCTGGACTCACTGGCACTGTGTCATGTAACCACAAATAAATTGACTTGAAATATGGCTGCTGTTTCAAAGAAACTTCCTTGAGTTTCTGCGATGCCAACAGCGATGCGTCGACGACGCTCACTCGATCAAGTGACCAACGAGATGGCTCAAGTTTATTGGTATTTAACATTCAGACTATTAAAATCGACATTCGTAGCAGCATCGAATCGAGTTAATCCTCCTCGAGAAGCAAAGAGTTTCGCCTCTTCGCGCTTCGCCGAATCATGCCATTCCTTGAGATTATTTCGCCAGTTGGCAATGGTCCGTGAGGATCATTATAGGTGATGTCGAACTTCATCCCATCCGCAATGTACACCGCCATACGTGAGTGAAAATCGATGGTTTTCTTGCACCACGTCGGGGATATCATGATTGTTTCAAGTTTGGAAATGGTCGCTGCAGCCATACGCCTTTGAACGAAGTGCAGGATATCGGCCTCCGGAATCCAGGAGGGACCACCACGTAGTTTAAAGGACTGAAGGTGAGGCCATGAGTTTTGCTCGGTATAACCCGGTGTGAGGAGGTTGAGAAAAGTTTTGAATAAGTGAGGATCGATGGGAAGTCTTTTTTGAGCACGCAATTGTTTGAGTCCCGAAGGGCCCATCGCAACATGGGAGAAATGGGTAAGGGAGGCTGTCAGTCCGAAGATGGTCTTCAAATCTGACAATGTAAGGAAAAACAGATCTGTCACCAGATGTTGGATTTGACCGCCTGAGCAAGAGATAAGGCTAATCAGAGGGGATGGTCGACTCGAAGGCATATGCGAGCAATGATAGGATATTCTGCGAAGAGAAGGGACCTGAAGGCATTCAAAAAGACTTGACATCCCCAGGGCATAATCCTCAATTGAAAGCGACTCGAGGTAGGTTAAAGTGATAAGTGCAGTGGGGCTGACAGCATCAGAGGAATCTGCGACTTTCAAGGAGCAATGCGTCAGGGAGATGCATTTTCGTAAAATAATATGTGCTTCTGCAAGCGAGATAAACTTGGTTGAGCCTGAGGGATCGACAGTCTCACGCAAGGCGAGATTCGTGATGTTCTGCCAGGAAATTTCGAGGGATGACACCGGCACTGGTAGATGGACGAGCCGAAGAGAGTGAAGCTTCGGCGCGTTGAATAACCCGCTGGATCCCCACCTCTTGTCGTGCGGTGACGGCGTGAACCCGAGTTCCAAGCGCTTGAGCATTGGAAGGTGTCGAGAAGGTATTTGGGCTAAAACGGTGGATAGGTCGCCCAAGGGTACCGTGATATCAATATCTTCCCAGCGATTGACATGCCGCAAAATGATCTCCAAGTAAGGCTTTATGCGGCTTGATACGGCGTTTCTGTCGTGAGCATGAAATGACAGGGAAAGTGGGCAACAGCCCGAACGACTTATCCATGCGTCAACTGCATCCATATGGCCGAGAACCTTGATTTGAAAGGTCTCCCTAACAATATGGGCGCTAGGCACAAGGCTTGGGTGAATTCTGGATAGAGAAGGTGGGCGAGGAAGAGGGATGTGCAGGGTAGCCCATAGGCGGGGAGTGTGATACACGATGGTCCTCCAGCGGCTGCAGACACGAGATAGAAGGAGTGGTGCCTCGACGACGGTCATAAGAGCGTTGTGATCATTTGGAAGACAATGGAAGAAGATCTCCCTCAGTACATCGTCTGGGAGACATCTGAATGGGGTGAGAAGCATATAGTACTTCAGTATAGTACCTTGTAGTCTGTCTCTTTTCTGCTTCGTGGCTTTTAACGTTTCTTCGAGTTCAAATATTTCAGCGTTAAGGTGCGATAGCTGGAGGTTCGGTTCAGAAAGGAAGCCAGATAATTGAACTCTCTCCAGCATCGAAGGAACATAATTAGTTTCCAGCAGATGCGAAAGTGGGGAGTTAAATGAATCCTAACAACGAAAGGGTTTTTCCGTCAGTACCCATGAATCCGAGTTGGTTTTGGTCTTCACCATTGGTTGTGTCATAAAAATTTGCTGTTAGAGAGGGGAAGCACCCAGGTGAGTGCAGATATATGTGATCCGGGTGGAAGACTTGAAGCTTGAAGCTTTATTCGAGGGCAAGTTTAACAAGACAGATCCCTGACCCTGAATGTTGCTTACATAACGATCCCGAGGCGGTGGTGGATTTTCGGCTGGCTGAACACCTACAGCGACTACTTCCAACTCAGCCAACTGTTACGTTTCCTCTGGAGTGTCTTCACCATGGTTGGTGACCTTCAAATTTTCTGTAATTTTCAAATTATTCAGTCTGGGGACGACGGCACGTCTTGGGCTTGCGATTCGTTGGTGATAGTGGTGGCAATGGAATCTGGAGGACCAACCTCATCACGCAATCAAGTAACTCATTCTCAAAATTTTATTAACCGCGACCTGACAACTTTTCTACTTGATAGCGGAATCAGATGTGCTGTACATTCTCTTGATTTTGGAGCTGGGGGGCGTCGGAGGCACCTGTCAACTACCAATCCGTGGACTGTTGCTTGTCTGTATTCAGGGCCTCCCACTTGAGTCTTGACCTTAAAGTATTGTACTTATTTTGTCCTCGAGACTAAAGAATCTCGCCATCTTTTGTTACGTGACGAGCCACCTCCGTCTACCACGCGAGGTGCGCAGACTATGGCACGATTGGACAGGTGTGACTTATTTCACTAGTATTATATGGAACCGGGGTGAACCATTTCCTTTACCCTCAGAATCAGTACTAACTTCTTTTCTGTTTAGTGTTGAATTGGACAATGACTCTGACGAAGAAGAGGTAGAGGACTGGCATCGAACACGGGCAGTACTGGTGGACTGAAGGTCGTCGTGTAGTACGGGAACCGATACCTAACTGAACAGATAACCGGCAATTGGAGACCTATATGACAACGGCTGTTATTCTGAGATGTAGTCCAGTGGGTCTCATGTGCGTCAGTCAAGAGCTTTTAATTTAATGTTGGGTGAGTCGTCATGTTGATTATTCGTAGCTGTTGCCCTTATAAATATACTTTTTTTTTCTTTCAGATTTTACTCCTACTCCTGCACGAGGGTGGACCTAGAGGCTTGCTTTCTTGGACCCACGCCCAAACTGGTTGGGCCATAATTGGTCCCAGACGTCAGCTTCTGTCTCAGTTACTAAAACGGCAACGTCAGCCTCCCTGGGTATAAAACTCCAGCCCCAGTGTATATTCCTCTCTTCAACAAGCCACTAATATCACTATTCTCGCTCGCCCTTATACTCGTATCAGCCACATGACTAATACTTCAGCCTTCAGCAAGTCGATAGCCCCACCCGTTGGCTTCACCTCACCCGGCTTCGACTTCGCCTACCAGTAGCTCACATCTGCGTATGTCGGTCGAGTGGCTGGCATAGTCGACCGACTTCAAAACGCGGTCATCTTCGCCTGCATCACAGTCATGGACCATCTCATGCTCACCGAGAGTCTTGGATTCAAAGATGCCTGTCAGGCAATTGTACCATTCGCCGCCGCCGAGGCGAGAGCGCACCTCGACGCTGGTCCGGTCTGGATCGAGAGGGTGGCGGACACACTGTCTGGTTCCCCCAAGATAGCCGGCAACGTACTCGGATTCCCGTCTCGTCGCGGTCGCTCGATAACCCCAATCTATGCTTGCCTCTTCCCTGTCCCGGTCATCGTCCTCTCCATTGTTGACCGCTGCTGCTGCATCGCCTTCGGTGACAGATATATGGCCCCCATCGCCACGTTCTCTCGTACTCCATTGTTCGCCCCTTGGTCTCAATTGCGAAAATTTACATGTCTCTTTATTGCTGGGCGATGGAGAGGAGTGAATCAATGACACGTAACTCACCCTCTCTGATCACTTCTTATCAGCTAGTTTTTGACATCCTCGCTGTTGGTCTATGCGCTTTCAACATCTTCTTGGCCTTTGTATCAGGTTGTACTGGGGTTCAAGCACGTTCCTGCATCGTCGCGGTCTCAAACCCTATCATTGGCCTTTACACCGTTGATGAAATACCGGAATCGATTGCTAAGATCGGGGAGTTTGACTGTGATGACGCTGACATGGTGGGAGTACAGGTACTGAAGGTTGACGACAAGGGGCTGGCGTTGCAGTCGGTCGTCTCCGCGAAAGCAGTTACTGCTGAGAACCTTGACAGGAATTTTGGAAATGATAAGGAGGATACGTCAGTATCTCCGGTCATGGAGTTAGACGTGAGCAGGATCATTTCCTCTGGCGCCCAGGCCCACCTGACACTCTGGTCTACAGATCTCCACAGACTGCTCTACTGAAATTTCATTCGATGCGATCAGTGACGAGTACTCGACAGATGCTACCGAAGAGAACATCGACAGCATCTGCGTTTTTGTCCATTCGGAATCTAAGGAGCATACAAACACCATTGCGTCGACCGAGGATCTCAACTCCAAAAAAGCCTTCGGGACAGGCACAGAACCCAACTCTCCTCTTTTACCTCCCTTTGAGTTCCCTTTCACCCGTCCAGCATTCAGCGAGCACGTCAAGGGGGAGACGATATTTGAAATCCGCGAGAGTCCAGTACGTTCATTCAAGTATAGTCAGATTCTTCCCTGGCTTATTGACTCCTGTGCAGTCATCTTTCCGTCTGACTCCTTCCGCCCCTACTTTTGTACCCAAATTTCGAAGCGTCCAAGCCCCTCAACCTCAAGTCGAGCTCGAGCTCAATCATGCTTCAGCAGAGGCTGAGCCAACGTTAGCAACATCGCATCCGTCGTTCTGGACCCCTCCTCGGACATCCGTTACAGTCACTCTTACTGTTCCTCCTCCCAAAAAGCGCAAGCATCGGAGGGGCAAGGGCAAGCGTGGAGCTATTCAGCTTGAGGCCCAGGAGCCGGCTTCTCATAGATCATACTCCCTTTAGATCTGCCGGTTCCGATCTGAATCATTTGGGGTTTCAAGAACGCTGCTTCGACTTCATTTGCACTTGGGTATTTCAGCTTTTCTTTCTTCGATTTCGGGTCTGGGAGGCTTCTTTTCTCTTCTGGCCTATTTCTATTCCAACTCACAGTCTGGACGACGTCCGAGATCCCTCTCCGACCTTCTCGGCATTTCCTCTATTATGAAAATTAACGCAACAGGCTCTTGGCGACCAGGGACTAAGGGAGGCTACCCACAAGCACAACCTATCAGTCTCACTCTGGTATTATGCTCAAGTTTGGTCTTCGCATTTTGACTACAGATGCGAATATGAGCCACGACACCTTAACTCACTGCTGCATCGAATCCTTGGCCTCAAAAAATTTTCTATAATCCGGACGCATCTCTCATCATCAACATCACCAACGTTTCAGTCAATTCCGAGTGCAGTCTCAACTGGGCTCTCATACGCGACATCCTAGTGCCGATGATGACTGAACAACTCGTCTCTACAAATCCATCTCATAGGCTCATAGTCTTTCTCGTCTTTTTGCTTCGATTGTCTCTATGTATCAATGCGAATGTCTATATCTTTTTTGACACGTCAGCTTTGTATCGATTGAAGCCGGCACATTCGGCTCTAGGCTGGTTGTCCTCTGGGTTGTCAGGTTGTGGAATGAAGCTGTAGATGTGGCCGGGACTGATGATTATCATCCACTTTTGAAACCCATTCAAAGACCGCTTTCCTCTGTCGCAAACGTGGCTTCCAGGTTAAAATGCGCGACAATGGAGTATTCGTCGGAGTCGCGTCGTGGATGTGCTATTGCGGTGCTGATTCCGATTCGACTTTGTTGCCATGGAATGCGATTATAGATCATCGCAGTGCATTACAAGCTTCGTCGTGTCTATCGTGTCTTTCGAAGGTCTTTTGTCAAGAATCCTTGGAGGTGGTATTGAGGAGGGCATAGCATCAGGAAAGAGTGACTGACGATACTGCCTAGTAAAATTTAGGGTTAGACATTTGTGTGGATTGTCTCTCTATTCTCGAGGTATAAAGTAGACCACCGCATCGTCATTCACAAGAAAAATCATCCGTAACTACCATAACGTTAACACGATGTCGCCAATGCTCATCGAACTCTTCGGTATATGGCGCATAATAAGCTTCTCTTAAGTTCAAGATAAGGCGAGGCCCAAGGGTGCATACAACCGTGTAGTTGACCGCATATAACATCTGGAATTTCAAGACCTGGACAAAGCATGTCACGATCACTGCTTTCGATGCGAATAGAGAACTTACCGAAAGAGAAAGATTAAAGTAAAATCCCATGTTGATTAAAGCAAGACATAGCAACCTATGTTTCGGGGAGGTGTCAGTTGCATGGGGGAATCAATAAACCAAGTACGCACATGAATGGAAAAGTTATACTGTCACGTAAAAGAACAAAAATTAGAGAATCCGTTCCGATTCCGACATCTAATGTTCGATTTTCGCGATAGTGCTTGAATCCCAAGTTTAAAGCGAGTACAAGAATGAGACCTTCAAATAGGATCGGTGGGATCCATATTAGCCAAAAGGACTTGCGATAAAATGGTGAGACGCAAGTGCTGATACCGGCAGGAACCAAAGTAGCTGGATGTTCGTGGTCAGTTACACTCTCGAAATACGCTAGTGCGAAGGACGAACAGTGTGAGCCTTGAGATGCAGTGTAGAATTGGATGAGTGCTTCAATCATGACTTCTAAGGCGAAGGAAACTAAAAGAAGGAAAGTGATTTTCCGATCATGCCCATACATGCTTGATATGCGATGGATCGTGATGCCTCGAAAATAAACATATCTTAGCTATATTTCTGCTTGCACATGATAGCACGATAAATACCTTGAGCCGAAAAGAAGACAAACGAAAGCAGAGCAAAATAGGGCACCCCGTTCACGAAAGCACCTATAAAATCCCATTTATCAATCGGCGAATGTTTAATTAAGAGAAATATACGAACATCTGTCAAGAAAGGGTAAGACGGATAACAGTGGCGGCTGAAAAAAGGTACCCCTAGAAAGGACAAACCCAGAAGGCGGCGACGAGTCGAATTGATTAGCAATCTCCCAAATACGACCCCCGATAGCATACGCACTGCTGTGGTACGCGTGAAAACATGCCGAACAAATACTGTTGAGCAAGGTTACATTCGAGGTGAGGGAGAATGTGGATGTAAGAACATACCAATTAGGTAGCATCTAGTACGTCGTCCGAGCCGCAAATTCATTCCTGATGGTAGTTGAAATGGGATTTGGCTTACATATGTGCAGCATCTCCTCCATATCGATTCTACCAATGAAAGTATTAGTTATAAAACCGTGCCGAAAGATAGAGACATACAATAATAAAAAGAAACTGTGGCAGGCTCCACTGTGGTCGTCTCTGTAGTTTTCTGCCATTCAGTCCAGACAACATCATATTTAGTTTCCATTTGGATAACGCACCCAAACAAGGCAAACTTCATCGCTGAAAGTCAGGACTGTGTAAGGGGCGTGATAGTTGAGAACGCGAACTGCAAGAGAGAGAGGTCTGCTAAGTGCTTACGGTGGTCATATAGAACACAAGTAGCTGACATGACTGAAAACATATGATATCAGCGCCAGCATCGCATAGCAGGATCCTACATACCAAAGGTCCCCGCTGCCCAAAATTCAAGTTGAAGCCATCCTTCAAGTTCTGTGGTCATCGTTCCCGAGGATATTCTCTTCCTAGTCAGAAACTTTTGAACTCGACAATTTTCCAAAGAATGGTTACAGCTTCAGTGCGCAGGATTTTTGGGAGACCAGTGCCTGTGGACGTTCGACTTCTGAAAGATTTATGTCGATCATAGGGAACACTCAAAGTGTTTATTGGACCGCCGATCAACCGATCACGGAGGTTTCCTTGGCTTGAATCCCTGGCATTGCCAAGCCAAGGATCAAGGTCGTTTCTCTTAGCCGCCTAGTGGGCAGTACTATGTGAACCCGCTTGACTCGGATCTGGGTCAAAAACTGAACCGCATTAATTTCTGCTAATTTCAAGGTACAGTCGAAATCCTCATAACCACCTACCAAACTGAAATTTGGCCTCTCACAGAACCCATAATCCCTCGTAATCCATAGCACGGGCTATCCACCGAGGGTATGGCTCATGAGGGGTTCGACTGTATGTCAAACGAAGGGTTAGACTCAAGAGAGGTGACGTTTCTCGGACCCAAATTTTTGAAATCGGGAGGAGTAGAAAATCAGCGTTCAATACATCGGCGGTCGGCGGGTACTGAAGCCTTTCTTTTCTTGCATATTATCGGCGATCACGGCCTCAAGTATATTGGAACAGGGCGCGGGATTCAATCATCTTCCAGAAGGGTCGGCCCAATCATCCACCAGTACTTGCTATGTTCATGCTCTTTCTCGTCTCTTTTCGGATTTCAATTCGATTGTCTGTATGTAGGTAAGTATCACTGCAATATGGATTCCTAAACTTTCCCTCACGCCTCAGCTTTACATCGATTGAAGTCGGTGCACTCGACATTCGACTGGTAGCCTTCTGGCTGTCAGGTTGTGGAATTAAGGAGTAAGTGGATGTGGTCGAGACTGTTGGCTGACATCTATACTTACAAAGCGATCATGCACATCTCGTAAACGAAGTTTCCATGTCAGAACACGCGAAAAGAATAACATGGAGCGTTCACTGGGACTCGGAATCGTGTCATGGATGTGCTATTGCGATGCTGGCTTCGACGAGCTGTCCTGGAAAGCGATCATAGAACGTAGTGGCTGGGTTACAAGCTTAGCTATATCTTTGGATAAGTCTTCTGTGAAAAAATACCAAAAAGCGTCAAATGCGTATGGTCTTCTCGTCGAGAACAAAACCAACACATCTTCATTCGCAAGAATCATCCATATCTACTGTATCCCGCACACAACAGCGCCGATGCTCATGAAACTCTTCCGTATATGGCGCATAATATGCTTCCTTCAAGTTCAGGATCAGGCGAGGCCCAAGAGTGGATACCAGCGCGTAGCTGACTGCATGTATCATCTGGAATTTCAAGATCTGCGAAAGGTATGGAATAAGTGTCACTATCATTCTTGATACGGAGTTATATCTCACCGAATGAGAAAAATGAAAATAAAGACCCAGGTTAAGTAGGGCCACACATAGCAATCTAAGTTTCGAAGATGCGTTAGTTGAAGGGTGCTTCAATACACCAAGTACGCACATGAACGGATAAATTATGCTGTCGCGTAAAAGAACGAAAGTGAGGGATTGCATTCCAAATTTGATATCCAATAACCGATTTTCACGATAGTGCTTGAATCCCAAGTTTAAAGCGAGTGCGAAAACGAGACTTTCAAATAGAATTGGTGGGATCCATAATAACCAAAAGGTCTTGCGATAAAATCGTGGAACACAGGTGGTGATACCAGCGGGAACCGAAGTAACTGATGTTCGTGGTTAGCTAAACTCTCGACATGCTCTAGAAAAAGTGACGAACAGTGCGAGCTTGGAGATGCGATACAGAAATGTAGGATTGCTTCAATCAAGACTTCGCAAATGAAGGAAACTAAAAGAAGAGAGATGATTCGCCGGTCATGTCCATACATGCTTGATATGCGATGGATTGTAATGCCTCGAAAATAAACATATCTTTAGTGATATTTCTGTTTGCACCTGATAACTTTAGACATACCTTGAGCCGAAAAAAAGACAAATGTGATCAGTGCGAAATACGGCACCCCGTTCGCAAATGCACCTAGGAAATCATAATAATTGGTCGGCGAAATATTTAGATGGAGAAAATGGACGAACATCTATCAAGATGGGGTGAGATAATTACAGTGGCGGTTGTAAAAATTTACCCCTGGGAAGGGCAAATCCCGGAGGTGGCGACGAGCCGGGTCAATTAGCAGACTTTCAAATACAATTGCGCAAATAGTGTACGCACTGATGTGGTGCGCGTGAAAACATGCCGCACGAATACTGTCAAGCAAGATCACCTTGGAGGTCATGAAGAATAACAATGTAACATACCAATCAGGTGGCAACTAGTACGAACCGTCAGTCAATCCCCAATGATATTGGAAATGGGGTTTGGCTTACATATGTGCACCAGCTCCTCCATAGCGATTCTGGGATTCGAAGTATTAGTTATAAATAAATAAAAAGTGGTGAAGGGGGGAGAAGTACGATAATGAAAAGAAACTGGGGCAGGCTCCAATTTGGTCGTCTCTGTAACCGCGATGCCATTGATCAGTAAAGGCCAGGTTCATGTGGCATTTGGAGAACGCACCCAGACAAGGCTAACTTCATCGCTGAAAGTCAAAACTGCGCAGGAGTCGTTTAAGTCGATAACACAACCTATAGAAGAAATAGGCTCTCTTACGGTGGTCATATAAGACACAGGTGGCCGCCATAACTACGAAAAGACAGTAATCCAGCTTATGTATCGCATAGAAAGTATACGACATACCAAAGGTCCCCGCTGCCCAAAATTCAAGTTGCAACCATCCTTCCAATTCCGAGGTCATAATTCTGAAGGAGTCTTGTCCTGATCAGAAACTGGATAGGGCTTCCGACGAGCGGTTGCAGATTCGGTGAGCAGTATTCTGGGAACCGGTGCGGCTGGAGGTTCTGAAAGGCTTGAACACTCAAAGTGTTTATTGCACTCCGATCACCAGTCAACTAGTCACCAACCAATCACGGCGTTGCCGATGTCCTTGGCTTGAGTCCCTGCCAAGCCAAATTTGTCCAGCTGGAGTACTTCTAGCGCAGCAGTACTATATGGACCCGCTTGTCCTAGGCTAAATTCATGTCGAAAAGGGTTACAACTAAGTGAGGGCAAGCTGACGTTACCCGGACCCCAGTCCAATTTGAAGTCGGGAGAAGAGTAGAATGTGCGCTAAAATCAGCATTCAAGAAACTTTGGAAAGGCACCTGGTTCAATCATCTTCAAGTCGAATATTCATTTGATTGGGTCGGAATAATTCACTGTTGGTCAATCTATTATGCCGTTGAGCAGCGTTGAGCGCGCCAAAATCAATGGGTAATTGACAGCGCATGCCTTGTATAATCCGGACGTATATATTCCCCATTCGTCACATCCTGAGTATCGTTCCTGACAATACCAGACACAGGCCCATCTGAGCTTCAACGCCGTAACCGGCGGTCTCGGGCCCACCTTGACATAACCCTTCAGTGTGAGGATGCATCCAGCATGCTCAAGAACGGGAAATTCCGGTTTGGAAGACTGCTCAACAGTTCAACGTTGATCACTGGTAGAATTGGAGGCCTCGAATCGTCTATAGACCCCATTCGCTCCCTTGCTTCCAGTTGCAACGCGGGACAAGAGCAGCCTGTAGTAGTCGAATTACAAGTTTCGTCGTATCCTTGGAAAGCCTTGGGTAGAAGGATCCTTGAAGGTGGCATTGAGGAGGGCATATCATTAAAAAGAACGATGAATACACTGCAAAGCTAAATTTAAGATTCGACATCGTCAAAGGTATCGAGTATATATATGTTCTCCCTCTATCCTCAAGGTGTAAGGTAGACCACTGCATCTTCATTCAAATGAAAAATCGTCCGTATCGACCGTAACGCCCACACGACGTCGCCAATGCTCATCAAACTCTTCGGTATATGGCGCATAATAAGCTTCTCTCAAGTTCAAGATAAGGCGAGGCCCAAGGGTGCATACCACCGTGTAGCCGAACGAATATAACATCTGGAATTCTAAGACCTACAAAGTATGACACGGCTGTCATGATTATCCTCGACGCGAAGAGACGTTATGAGTAAAAACTCACCGAAAGAGAAAGATTGAAATAAAACACCATGTCCATTAAGAAGAGACATAGCAACCTGTGTTTAAGAGAGGTGTCAGTTTCATGGGGGAATCGACGAACCAAGTACGCACATGAATGGAAAAGTTATACTGTCACGTAAAAGAACGAAAATTAGAGAATCTGTTCTGAATCCAATGTTCAATATTCGATTTTCGCGATAGTACTTGAATCCCAAGTTTAAAGCGAGTGCGAAAATGAGACCTTCGAATAGAATCGGTGGGATCCATATTAACCAAAAGGACTTGCGATAGAATGGTGGGACGCAGGTGCTGATACCGGCAGGAACCAAAGTAGCTGGATGTTCGTGGTTAGTTAAAGGCTCAGGGTGCACTAGCACGAATGACAAACGCTGTGAGCCATGAGCGGTGTAGATTTGTATGATTGCTTCAATCATGACTTCTAAGGCGAAGGAAACTAAAAGAAGGAAAATGATTTTCCGATCATGTCCATACATGCTCGATATGCGATGAATCATGATTCCTAGACGTATCTTAGCTACATTTCTGCTTGCAGACAATAGCATCCCACATACCTTGAGCCGAAAAGAAGACAAACGAAAGCAGGGCAAAATATGACGCCCCGTTCACAAAGGCACCTATAAAAACCCCTTTCATTAATCGGCGAATATTGAATAAATGAAATATACGAACATCTATCAAGAAGGGGTGAGATAGATACTAATGGCGACTGAGAAAACATACCCCTAGAAAATGTAAACCCAGACGGCAACGACGAGTCAAACCAATCAGCAGATTCTCAGATACGACCGCGCAGATTGTGTACGCACTACTGTGGTACGCGTGAAAACATGCCGTACAAATACTGTCGAGCAAGATTACATTTCGAGGTGAGGGAGAATGTGGATGTAACATACCAATTAGGTAGCAACTAGTACGTCGTACAAGCCGTGAATTAATCCCCAATGATAATCGAAAGAGAGAAATCTGCTTACAGATGTGCAGCATCTCCTGCATAGCGATTCTGGTCGTGAAGGTGTTAGGCACGACAAACGCGACGAAAGCTAGAGACGCACAATAATGAAAAGGAACTGTGGCAGGCCCCACCGTGGCCGTCTCTGCATTGTTCCGCCATTCAGTCCAGACAACACCAGATCCCGTTGGCAACTGGATAACGCACCCAAACAACGCAAACTTCATCGCCGAAAGTCAGGACTGCGTTGGGGCAGTGAGAACGCGACTGAGAGAGAGAGAGAGGCCTACTTACGGTGGTCATATAAAACACAAGTAGCTGCCATGACTGCAAAAAATTCATGGTATTAGCCTACGTATCTCGCAGCAGAATCCGACATACCAAATGTCCCCGTTGCCCAAAATTCAAGTTGAAGCCATTCTTCAATTTGAAGTTCTGTGGTCATTCCCAATGACCTGGAGTTTCTTCTAGTCAGAAACTAGCCGAGTTTCTGACTATGACGAAAGGTTGCAGCTTTGGTGTGCAAGACTTTGGGGTGGATGTTGGATTCCTAAGGTTTATTAATGCATCCGGGGAATTGGTACAACTCAAAATGTTTATTTTGCCGCCGATCTATCGGCGATTTTCTTGGTTCGAATGCGGCAATTCTTGCTATAGCTAGTGAGCTCTGTATGAACCCGTTTGACCCGGACTTGCAAGAAGGCGAAGATCAAGACTTTTGCGAGTCTTGTCTGCATTGGTTTTTGCTAAATTTCCTTGGAAAAGGTCATGTCGAATGAGGGTTACGACTCAAGAGGTTAAGTGAGGTCAAGCTGACGTTACTCGGACCCAGACCAAATCTGGACAGCAGAATGTCCCCTAGAAACTCAGCGGTCAGCGGTGGGCGGGTGTATACTGAAGCCTTTCTTGCCTTCGCATATCATCGCCTCAGCTTATTGAATTTTGGAAAGGCGCGGGGTTCGGTCGTCTTTGAATGGGCCAGAATAACCCACTGGGGGTTACTGTACTATGCCATTGATGGCCAAGGGCAAGGTAATTGACAGCGCTTAGGGCTCCTTACACACTCTTCATGACGACGCCGGGTAGTCACCTCGACTTGACCATATCCAATGTAATATATCGTAAGAATCTTGAATATCACTCGCCTGATCTCCCTGACAAGGCTAGCAGTCGTAGAGCTGGAACGTTTGAACAAATGCTTACACCTTCATAGTGCTTCAAAGCTCGAAGATTCTCACAGGAGCTGATCTACATCCATTGGCCATGGGCGGTATTATGCGGAAGATATATAAATAGGATAAACATGTGTGTCAAGGGAAAGTGAAAGATCAAATCGGGATGGAAAAAGCATCTCACTCTTCCTTGTCACTGTAGAGCCCTCTCTCGCTCATGGCAGGTGTCACTGGTGTGAAGGTCGAAGGACGCCAAAAACCCAGAATATGCGCGCCTTGTGCAAGAATGTTGGAGACGATAGTTGCCGCTATCAGACCAGCTTTCACGAAAGGAACGCTGATGGGGAGCAGGAGTGCGGCGAAGTCCTGGGGTCAACGAGATAAGTTCATCTGGATACCATTGGGGCCTCATACCAATACATACCTCCGAGTGGTAGAAGTCCTCTTGTTCGGAGATATAGTATAGATTGTCTATCTTTCGAAGTGTTAGACGGATTATGAGTCTATAAATTGCCGTTTGACTGAGTTTTGCAAAGTCCGAGATTCAACAGGCGCTACTCACCGTGCAGGTGCTGGGCGAATCGGCAGGAAGAACAGCTTGAACCATTGCACACACTCTACATACAGCAGGCATTGCCGTTCGTCAAATACTGCATGGCGATAACAGCTGTTAACCATAGGAGATCGAGCGAGGTAGGCACACTGCTCACCTATACTTTCCACTTTGGCATCGATCTGCGGCGACAGAACACGATACCACCTGTGCAATGTCCGCACTAATCAGCCAACTATCCATCCACTACAATGCATATTGCACAGACTGATAGATTCCAAGCATCTGATCCCTCGAGTTCGGACCCGGCTTGACATAGCACACCGGATGGCGGAACCCGACGTCGGGTGTCATGTATCTCTCGAGGGCGTCCTTTTGAACATCTGGAGAGTCGGTAGCGGTAAGCTGAGAGACAACAAAGACTATCTCTTTCGCTGGGTCATTCATGGCTGGTCGTGGTCGGCGTTGTAGATGGGAGAGAGGCGGCAGTGGGCCACGGGCGACCGCGTTGCAATGACCCACATGGCTATGACGTTTTAGGTACCGCGGGAGCAAAAAGTATTTTGCCGAGGTATGCCGAGAGCGTTCAGGGCGCCTATGTATTCCACCAGAACGAAACCTACCGCGCTATCAGCGAAAGACCTGATATTTATCCCTGGTTGGTGCATAGGGTGAAGAAGAATATTTCGTTGTTTACACAGCTCGATTATATGCGACACAGAGATTCCAAATCCCTGATAGATATCTGCAAAATATGACAACTAAAAAGAAAATTATCTAACTTCAACCTTCCTTCCAGCCCAATCCTCTCGTAACTTCGACTCGACCAGGGTATGCATCTCTTTTGCGTTTTTGACTGCGACCTCAATCAGCCGCAAGATATCGTCTGTCCCCAGCGGGACTCCTCCAAGCTACTGCAAAACACATATCTCCTTC
>Ga0247741_1000840_pt1 | contig 16913 bp, 11 predicted proteins | sample UWRJL213509R2_FD_180945 | JGI IMG/M metagenome (GOLD analysis project Ga0247741, IMG submission 180945) | Plant litter microbial communities from Arlington Agricultural Research Station in Wisconsin, United States - UWRJ-L213-509R-2 | ecosystem: Environmental > Terrestrial > Plant litter >... | reverse complement strand
CATTTGCAATGATTGAGCCCTGTTTGTCGATGACATAAATTCCTTCAAAATCAAATTGCTTGCGTGCAATGTGCAATTTCTGCAATACATCCGGTGTATCAAATCCAGTTTCACCCAGGGCCGCGCGTTTGATAATGGGTTCGTTAAGACCCAGCAGTAGCGCAACCCCCATTGCGCGATTACGCGTGGTTGCAAGGGAAAGATAATCTTGTAATTTTTCCAGCTTAATATTGAGTTCGGTGCGTGTACGAGCATCAGCATAAGCTTGTAATAACTGAATTGACATCCAGCCTACCAGCAGACCAATGATTAAGGACGTCAGTAACGGAAATCCTGAAAAATTACTCACTTTATTAAAAAAAGTTTTCGAATTTTTCATGGTGCGCTTCTGTTTTCTGTTTCAATTACTGCATTGAAAATTTCATTGTTTTTAACAATGAATAGCGCTTTTTCGAAATCGAAATTTTTGATGGCTTTTTCTAACTGCACAAAAATCGTTGTATCCAACACCGATTGAATGACCGCGATATTTTCATCAAACAGATCGCAGGCTTCACTGTCATCAGCAGCTAGTAATGCAACTAATTTTTGCACAACTGGCTTAACCAAATTTATATCGTAGTCGATAGCCTTGGTTTCAGTTTTGGGAGGAAGAGCCAACGTCAGTGCGCTGCACAAACGAGTGAGTGCTGTTTCAAATGCGTTGAGCTTCGGTTCTATAACGTCAACTCCCGCACCTGAACCGCACAACTGCTCTAACTCTTCGGCCTGATGTTGCAGTGCGCTAGCACCTATGTTGCCGCACACCGCTTTTGCGGTATGTGCTATGCGTTCAGCAGTAACAATATCCTTACTCGCTAACGCAGAACGTAACTCTGTAGGTGCTGTTGATTGGCTTTCCAAAAATTTACGCAGCATGGAAATATAGGCGGGAACTTTATTGAGCACGCGTTTCAAACCTAATTGAATATCCAGGCCTTCAATGTCTGGTAATGTTGTTTCGATGACTTGTGCTTTACCCACGTCAGCTTGAGCAATCTTATGCATGGAATTTGCTCGCGGTTTTATCCAGCGCAATAAAGTACGAAACAATTCATCGGGATCTATGGGTTTTGCGACGTGATCATTCATGCCTGCGGCAAGGCATCGCTCTTTATCTTGTGTCATTGCATTTGCGGTCATAGCTACAATGGGCAACTCGTCCAGCGATTTACTTTTGCGAATTTCTTGCGTTGCGCTCACGCCATCCATAATCGGCATTTGCATATCCATGAGCACAATGTCATAGCTATGTTGTTTCAGTAAATTCACTGCCTCTTCGCCATTATTGGCAATAGTAACTACAAACCCGGCATCGGTTAGTAGTCCCATGGCAACTTCCTGATTTAGCTCATTGTCTTCTGCGACCAGAATCTCAGCGCCAGCTATGCTTGAAAGATCTGGCTCTTTGTAAGTCCCACGATCCTCCGCGTGCATTTCTTCAAGTTGTCCGCCCAGTATCCGAACCACTGAGTCAAATAGAATGGAGGGATTAACCGGTTTTATAATGACGTCATCCAAGCCCACTAGCTCAGCCGCGTGCATCACTTCTTCGCGACCATAAGCAGTAACCATGACTAAGTGCGGTGTGGTTTGCAGCGCTAACTCGCGTATAGCTTTGGCGGTTTCAATACCGTCCATACCCGGCATTTGCCAATCTAAAAATACAATTTCGTAAGGTTGTTCCGCCTGTTGCGCGCGCTGTATGGCAACGATTGCCTCCTGTCCGCTTGCCGCTTCATCGACTCTAAATGACATATTGCTTAATACTAGATCCATAAAACCGCGTGCCATATCGTGGTCATCAACCACCAGTGCGCGCTTATTCCTTAGCGCGGGCTCCAGTAAGAAATTTTTCATGGGCGCTGCGGTTTTCCCCAGGCGCGCGGTAAACCAGAAAGTACTGCCTTCGCCATAAACACTTTCTACACCGACATCTCCACCCATAAGTTGGGCAAGTTGTTTTGATATTGCCAGCCCCAAACCTGTGCCACCGTATTTACGGCTGGTAGACATGTCCGCCTGCTGGAAAGATTGGAAGAGTTTGGTTTGTTGTTCATCGGTCAGGCCAATACCGGTATCGCGCACGCTGAAATGCAGCAAGGCCTCTTGTTCGTTTTGCTCAAGCACTTTGACCGCAATAACTATCTCGCCCTCGTCAGTAAACTTGACGGCGTTGTTGGCGTAATTAATCAGAATTTGTCCAATGCGTAATGAATCTCCATTCAAATAACGCGGCACGTTTTGATCGATATTGAAAATTAATTCCAACCCTTTCGCGCTGGTTTTTTCTGAACTTACATTGGCAACGTTATCCAGTACCTTATCCAATTCAAAATCGGTGTATTCGATAGAAAGTTTGCCTGCTTCAATTTTGGAGAAATCGAGAATATCGTTGATGATGCCAAGCAGGTGTTGTCCTGAGCCCTGGATTTTTTTGATGTAATCGCGTTGGCGTGGCGCAAGGTCAGTTTTTAAAACCAAATGCGACATGCCAATAATCGCGTTCATGGGTGTGCGAATTTCATGGCTCATGTTGGCAAGGAAATCCGATTTCATGCGTGTGGCATCCTCTGCAAGCTCTTTGGCTTTTTGCAGATTCTGTTCGGCTTCCCGACTGACAGTGACATCCATTGCCACACCGTACATATCGGTGGCTTCGCCTTCAGCGTTGCGGACTATGTGCCCCATTGCGTGAATCCAAACGATGCGGCCATCTATAGGGCGCTTGTACGCATAGGTGACGTCGTAACGCGGAGCGGTCCCTTCAATGGCCGCTGTGAAATTACTCAATGCAAATTCTGCGGCAGTTTCATCGCCCAGTTTGACATTCACATACCACTCATCCATAACGTGATAACGCCAGTCGTGACGAGGCAAATCGCCATAAATACTCGCGGCGCGCTCAGAGGAGTTGTAGTAGCCGTCGCTCTCCTTGAGTGGTACATGCCAGTAACCCGACTGGGTGAGCTCCATCGCTTGCTGGCTGAGGAAATTTGCCAGCTGCAATTGTTTCTGCACAACAATCCGGTCGCTGATATCGCGAATGGATGTGCAGGCACATACTCCACGCCCGCCTAAATCAGGTAGAAGACTGAGCCCAATCTCGATGGGAAATTCAGTGCCATCTTTGCGCAGCCCCTTAAGATCTAACCCTGCACCCATTGAACGACTACCACCCGACACCATAAATCCGGCACGCTTTTGCGCATGTCCAACGCGAGCGCCCATGGGTATCAACTGATCGACACTTTGACCCATAAGTTCGCCATGGGCATACCCAAAGAGATCTTCGGCTTTGGGATTACACAAAATAATGATGCCTTGAGCATTGGCTACCAACATGCCGTCAGGTGCTGTTTCCACAATGCCACGGTACCAGGCTTCGGTTTGCATCAGCTCGAATTGCTGGGCCTCCATTTCGACCGACTGCTCTTCAAGCTGGGCAGCCTGTTTCTCCATGCGTAGCGCTTGCTCTTGGGTTTCGCTAAGCAATGTTCGGGTGTGGAGGCTGCGTTCGAGCAATTCCATACTCATGCCCAAACTTGGCATCAACGCATCCAGCAAGTCCATTTCGCGTTGACCAAAGGGTTGGAATGACGCCAGTTCCAGTACACCCAATAAGCGCTCTTTGTGCAGGATCGGCAATATGACGATGACGCGGGGCAGACTTTCGCCAAGACCCGAATTAATGGAGATGTAATCAGCAGGAGGGTCAACCAAGGTAATAGGTGCTTTCTCAAAGGCGCATTGCCCTACGAGTCCCTCGCCGATAGAAAAATGTTGCCTAAGCTGTTTGCGTTCGCGATAACCATATCCACCGAGTAAGCGTAATCCTTCGCCCTCATCGTTGACATACAACACGCCATGTCCAGCACCCACGAGCGGGCACAACGTGGAAAGAACGGCACGGGATAATTCAGAGAAACTATCGGCTTGCTGTAGTTGTGTCGCAATTTCTGCCAGATGGGTTTTGCCCCAGCGCTGAAACTCCATCGCCCGATAAACGTCTTGCAATTGCTCAACGCCACGCGCAATCACACCAATTTCGTTGGGATAATCTGTCAGTGGAATGGTGTCATTGACATTGCCCTTGGCTAAATTATCAATCGCATACCGCAGGCGATTGGCCGGTCGCGTTATGGAGCGACCAATTAAGATTCCAACAATCCCGCCAAATAATAAACCTGTGGCCATTAGCCCCAATTTGAACTGTTCGGTATCCCTGCTTTGCGCGGCCATAGCCATAGCCGTTTCATGGGCACCTGCCTCTATCAGCTCTGCCATTTGTCTTAACGAATGGTCGGCGATGTCACCCACTTGGATAAATTGTGCGCTTGAGACAAAAGCAATGGCCTTGCCTTGGTATTCTGCGTTTTCGTCCACCAGGGTAATGGCATAATTTGCATTATGTTTATATTGGCTGAACTCAAGCTCGTACTCATCTAACAGCCGTATTTCACGCTCTCTATAAATACTGTTACGGGCCGCATTCAACTCTTTTTCCAGAGTGAGAATTGCTTGATCGAACCGGACTTTGGCATCATTTCGCTGCGCAGGGCTTGGGGCAAGAATATATTGGCGAAGGCTACGTCCTATCAAAATCAGATTGATATTAGTTTCCTTGATGTGAGAAATACCTAACAACTCTCTCTGATAAAGTTCAGAGGCTTGTTGGCTCATCGCACGTACAGTGAAGATGGAGTTGATACTTAGCAGCAATATTATTAATAGCAGTGCGCCAAAGCCAACCAGCAGTTTGCTTACCAGACTACGTTTTTCCAGCAAAGACCAGAACTTCTTCATGCTGCATCCTTTTAGTTGAACAGGTTACTTCTCATTCATTTTAATTTTTTGCGACGATACACACGGTGATAATGATCAAGCGGTAAAAATAACGTGTTCCCAATCAATCCTATTGATTCTGATTGTCCGAGAAATAAAATCCCTTCCGGATTTAAAAAATCATAAAATTTTTTAATCAATTTATCTTGCAGTTCACTCTTCATATAGATGAGCAAATTGCGGCAACTGATAGCATCAACTTTTTCCAACAAGTGATTACTAACAACATCCTCAAGCTGAAAGCGACACGCTTGACGAATAAAAGGTTTGACCTTGAAGTATTGCCCATCGCGATCAAAGTAGCGCTCCAGAAGGTCTGGAGCCATATCATGCAATGCCGTCTGTGGATAGCGCCCTTGACTCGCAATAGCTATAGCCTGTTCATTCAAATCACTGCCGATAATAGTTATAGAGTAGTCCGCAAAGCGATTACCCAGAGTTTCAGCAACAAGTATCGTCCAACTATAGCACTCTTCTCCAGAAGCGCAGGCAGGCACCCAAATACGAATGGAATCCCCCGGTACTTTGTCCTTTAGCAACTCACTTACATACTGTTTTAATGCCTCAAATGATTCGCTATCGCGAAAAAAAGACGAAAGTGATATAAGAAATTGGTGTTGCAATTTGTACAATTCGTCAGAGTGTTTTTGTGTATAAATTTGATAATCCAACAGTGACGTTATTTGCAAGGTCGCCATTCGGCGATTAAGTCTTCGTAGCAGAGTTTCTTCTTTATAATGTGAAAAATCGATTTCCGTTGTCGCTAACACTGCCTGGAGCAAGTGTTTAAAAATTTCCGTATCATTCAAATTTAATGCGGCACTTTTTGAAGCAGCATCGACCAGTGTTTGCGTTTGTGTTTGAGGAAAGTGAGTATCGTTATTAAGGGATTGTGCGATCTGCTCGGGCGCTAGAATTTCATCCGCAAGATTGGCTCGGATGACACTTCCTGGCATTCCATCCAGCTGCGCCGAGTCCAAGCTCTGTACAATGATTTTTCCTCCTGCGGCTTTGATAGCGCGACATCCAAACAAACCGTCATTACCCGCCCCGGACAATACGGCCCCAACTCCATGCGCATTATATTGAGCAATTGACTTGAATAACGCATTGACTGAGGGGCTGGAGATTTGATCACTGGTAACAGGTAACAGCTGTATATGCCCCTGTTGTATAACACCCGTGACACCGGGAGGTATTAAAAAAATCTGATCCGCAACCAGCACGTCATTATCTGTTGCGGCTACGAGGGGAAGTACTGACAGGCGTTTTAGCAACTTGAGAATCAAATCAACGTGGTTATGACGCGCCATATGCAGAGCAATGATATAAACACTATGAGCATCCGGTCTGAGTTTTGGCAAAAGCTGGGCTAAGGCATCAAGCCCACCCGCAGAAGCACCAATCCCCACAATACGCAAAAGCACGTTTTTTTTATTTAACATATTTGCAGGAGCACACCCGCTCGTTATGGAAATGAAAACATACGGAAAGTGTAGTTCTAACGGAAGCGGATGTAGTTTTTTAGTAGCTCTCAATACAAATTGGCTACATGAAAGAAAGCTGCTTAGGTCCAGGGCGGATGGGACGTTCAGGATTAACAGAGCAGACGCTCAGTAAAAATTTTCAACAGCGCTGAGATTCGCCAGAATAGGAACATTCGTAGTCCTTTCATCAATGCTATTTTTAATTCTAAAGCAGACTAGTAAAAATTAATTCTTCAGTAGTTTATCTGCTCAAATAAGTTCAGACTTTAAATATGACATCAGTGGAATCTATCATGGAATTAATCCCAATTTCGTCACATGCTGAGCCCTGAAATAAAGGCAAGCTGGTTGGACAGAAGCGTCCTCTAAAATTAAAAGACATTTGGGCGATTCGAATCAGATTGCAACTTGCAAAACGCATTCGTGAATTAGCAATGTTTAATCTGGCAATTGACAGTAAGTTACGAGGTTGCGATCTCGTTAAACTTCGAGTACGTGATATTTCACATGGTGGCTCTATTTCGGCAAGAGCGCTAGTCATGCAACAAAAAACACATCAGCCGGTTCAATTCGAAATTACAGAAGATACACGCGCAGCTTTAACCGATTGGATTACAACAGCTAAGTTATCCCTTTCAGACTTTATCTTCCCAAGCAGAGCACACAACTCGACACACATAACCACACGTCAATATGCTCGTATCGTTAAGCATTGGGTCACGGAAATTGGACTTGATCCTTGCATTTACGGCACTCACACCATGCGGCGTACCAAGGCCACCTTGATTTACAAAAGAACTAAAAATATCCGAGCTATTCAATTACTCTTGGGACATACAAAAATCGAAAGTACCGTTCGATACTTAGGTATCGAAGTCGATGACGCACTTGAAATGGCAGAACAAACAGAAGTATAAAATTGACGGAAAAAAAATAAAAAACGCCTTCAAATACTAGGAAGATAATTAAATATTCCGCTGCTTTAAACGGCCAGAAGCAGAAATTTCTAAAATATTTAAAGAGTGGAATCGATAGTTAAGGCTGCCATAGTCTATGCGCTTGTGAATCGTGGCCGAAACCAGCAGACATAAATAAATCTCTATAGTCCGTGTTTGCCAACTTTATTGCATCCAGTAATTTATTTACATTTCCATCACTAAGCTTTAGGACGGAAATCCAAATTCTTTCTAAATCATCTTGAGACCAATCATCACAGCCTGGAACTTTATTCGCACAGCACTCCAGCAAAAGGCTCTCAACTATTTTTGAATCACTTTCACTAAATAAAGATTTGGCAATGGCTAAAGTTCTTGTAGATAGCTCCATCTTCATACCCAGTAAAAAGTAGTTTCGGCGCCGAAATTTCGACAATAATTTATTTAGGGTTCCACATAAACCCATTACTCTATACGGCCAAAAGCGGACATTAATTTTCATGCGATGTCCATTATTGATTCTAAGACCATTTTAGTAATCATCGCTATCTAAATGGTCTTCGTCACTAGTTTCGGGACATATTAGTCCTTCGGATCGCATTTTTCGAACAAACGGAATCCCATCGTCAATGAGATGGCTTCCGTCTTCCATTGATGGTCCGAATTCACTTGCTGCTACAATTGGATCACCAATATGTTCTTTGTGTAAACGAAATATTTCTCTTCCTATTCCTAATCCCTTACATTTTTGTAAATTTAAATCTTGTAAATAAAAATAGGTTGGAAGCTCGTCATCATCGGCGTTAACTTCTAAAAAAGTTACGGTTCCAACGACACCTCCTGAGCTGTTTTGAACACTCACATTTTGTCCGAAATCCAGATCGATGTAGTAAATTTTCCCATCTTTAGCTTCATACTCATACATATCTTTTCAGCTTCTTTATTAATAGCCGGTTAACTACAATGGAGACATAACGGCAAAAGCGGACGTTAAATTTATCCCCTGTTAAAATTATTGAGTGATTGTTTAATAATATTTTCGCTTACGGGTATTAAATGCCGGCATAGTGCCTTCAAGAACTTCAACAATTTTATTATTTATCTCTTCATCTTCAATGCTTCCAGATAGCGTTGAAAATTTATATCCATTTTCTTTATTCAATTCGACATATATTATTTGTTCGGCGTCAGAGACAACTGCAAGATTTGGATTATGAGTAACCATAATAATCTGTCGATTTTTCTTTGCCGCCCTAATAAATGGAACTAAAATAGTTGCCACACTGTGATTATCTAAATTATCTTCGGGCTGGTCGATAATCAACGGTATATCATTTTTATCCAATAGCAAGTAGAACACGAGAAGCAAAGCGCCTCTCTCTCCAGGCGATAATTGTTCTAATGTCTTATCCCCCTGTTTTAGCTGATAGTTATTTGTTAAAAAATCTAAAGAAAATATGTAATCATATAGACCTTGAACGTCTTTTACTTGTTGGGCAACATCACGCGCGTCTAAGTTCTGTCCAACTCGGTTGTCATATTTAAGAGCTTTAATCAATTTATCCAAGAAATCAACAACGCTATTTTTGTTGTCAAAATCTATTTCACTAATTAGTGAGTTAAGCTCTTTTTCTCCTCCATCTTTGGAGTGAAATGAGCCCATTTTATTTTGAAGTATAAACCCCAAAAAAGTAGGAATAAAATCTAGCGATCTAACTAGTGAGGCATCGACTTCAATTTTATAACCCTTTAATGTTTCTTGATTTTTAGAAATAATATCGTTTAGCTTTTTTCTAGCATTCTTGTAAACACTGATGACATCTTGCTTTTTATCGAAAATTTCCCTAACTATACCTCTTCGCTCCTCGTATGATTCCTCAATCTGATTTGGTAGCACATCTTTTAGATATATCAACTCATTTTCAAAAAATTTAATAGTATTTGGTGATTCGTTTGCACCAATTAGTTCCTGTCTATTTTTTTGCCAATTGTCCTTGGCTGTTACATAGGTTTGAAATATTTGCTGTTCAGAATCCAGCTTTCCTTTTTCAAGATTTAATAAGTTGGTTTGAATTGCAAGTTTGTCACGAAGCGACTGTTGCGCAGTTTCACCATCAAGAGGAATATCTTGTTCTGATTCACCTAGACGAGACTTTATTTCTTCGAGGGAGGCCTTTTCCGCTTCCAACACTCGATATATTTCAGTGTAATCAGTTTTCAAAGTAATCAAACCAGTAAAATCAACTCCAAAACTATCTAATCCATCCAAAATGGCTTTAATAAAACTTGTATATTCAGCTTCTTTTTGTTTAACGGAAGCTACCGCATCGTTTAAATTCTGAATTTTTTCAATAGATTCTTTTTTTTGATTTTCAGAGCTTTTAATCGATTTTTCTACTTCCTCTATTTCTGATCTAATATTGGAAATCACACTATTCACTAACTCGTGCTGCTGTCTTTTAACGGGATCTTCATTTGGATCCGAGACAGGTTTAGGCTCTTCCAGCGCGCCGAGCTCTTCATTTTTCTTCTTCAGTTTATTCTCAATCTCAGACTTGTATGACTCGGTTGTCTTGCGCTCTAGATCAATGATCGTTTTGTTTATGTCTTTAACGCTTTCAATCAGCGTGTCAATTTCTGCGCTTACAGCTACAGTTTTTCTTTCTATAAGATTCTTAAAGGTCAGAGCTCCCAAAGCTTCCGATTCCGGTATATGAGAGAAAACAACACTCTCTATTTCTTTTTGGAATTCTGACGCTGAGCTGATTTCATTCGTGAGTCGTTCAAAGCGCCCCTGCGGCAAATATTTTACTGCTAAAATTTCAGTTCGATCAGGAGATTCATTGAGATTTTTTTTGGCATCACTTCCACTTTCCCAAGTTAGCGCCGCCTCGAAGTTCTTAGCTAACCTACCATTTTTCACTTTGAATTTACTTGGAGTTAAAAATGAGAAATCGTCTTTATCATGGTAATTAGAGCAAAGAGAAACAACATCAGCTATTGCACTTTTTCCGCTCCCTTTATTTCCAATAATTGCGACCAATTCACTGTTAAAAGGAATTTCCACATCTTTAAACCAAATATTACTTTTGTCGTCATACCCTTCAACTTGAGCAATCTTCAATCCTTTAATGTATTTTGTTCTGTTCTTCGCAATTCGCGCAATTAAGGGAGGCTCGTCACCAATATATATGCGCTCCGATGGTTCGTTTATTACTTGCTTTAAGCCATTAAAGCTGGGGTCAGCCTTAAGCCAAGTAAAACACTTTCCTATACGGTCTTTGTCTGTAGATTCGGAAAAATAATGTGCATCACTACAATCCAGAAGCAAATCATTCACGCCTTGACTAGTTAGCTGCTCCTTCGCCTTTATAAAAGCCTCTACAGTTTCTGCTGATGTAAAAACAACGTGCGCATCATTTATAATTGTTTTTTTGGTAGCTATTGAAGCATCTGACCACTTTAGATCCGCCCACTCTGTTTTCCCAATTGCAATTAAATACTTTCCATCAAAGCAATCCTTTTTGAGTGCGCTAAAAATCTGATCTTCTTTTACATTAAGATTGTTGAACCCCTCTACCAAATCAGTACCATACTTAAATAGTTCTGATTCTGGCACACCACTTTTTATTGATGCCCCTAGCTCTTTAACGCTCTCTGGTGTTATTGCTCTAGTCCACTTGCTCCCAGATTCCAATGTATAACTCTGCTCTAGCGTATTAAGAAATTGACTTTTAATCGTCTCAACCAGAACCTCTTCCGAGAAAATAACATGCAAATTTATTCTCTTTAAATTTCCGAATTGTATTCCAGAAAACTTTTCAATTCTAAATTCAACCACTGGTAGAAACTTTAAGTTAGCAAGCCTATTGTTTTGCTTTTGTTCTAAAATCAATCGGCTATACCCATCAACAAAAAGGTAATCATTCACTCCAATTACGGCGAACTCACTAGGTAGTTTTTCGAGATCTTGGATATATTTTTCCCAAGTTTCCGGATCATCTTGACCGTACCGCTGATAAACGGATAAAGGGGTATGAACATGCAAATCCCACTTTCTCCACTCAGCGCCTTTAGGGTATTTATTTTTTGTCATTGGAAATCCTTATTAATTCACGGAGTAAAGGTTTTGGTTGTTCATACAGAAACCCTCTAGCTCATGAATCGGTTTAGCCTGTGAAAAATCATGATGAATTACTTTCTGCTAAAACTACCTTCGTCTATACAAGCCTTAATGAATTGAAATCTTAGGCTTTGTAGTATTTAAAAGCTCAACATCCGCTTTGGGCACATAGTGACGCTACGCTAATACGATGAATGTTTTTATTCTAAATGGATGAAGAAATCAATTACGTGCCGTTACATCGATAAATCGTTAATACATTTAAAAAAATAATTTTATTGTCGGGTCTCTATTCGTGAAAAACTTAAATGGCGGGTCTTAGGGTAGTACCCAAGTTTTCCGGAAGATCTTTAACGGTCATTGAAGCTGAAAATGTTCGCTATATTTACGAACGCCGACTATCAGTAAATTTTCTACTCGGTCAATTGCTAGAAAAAGTATAAGAAGCCGATAGTCTATTGAACTGTTCCCACCGAAAATATGCTGGGAACAGTCGTCCTGTGAACAAATTATTGATTTATATCAATACATATCAATAAGTTAAGAACGTGTTCCCATTGTTCTCGATGTTTCCAGGCGATTTGAAGACAACTGAAAACATTATGATTTGATCTGGCCCCTATTTAGCTTTTAGGTAATGCGACTCCACGATTGGTTATTATCTCCAATGGCTACCAGAGTTAAACGATTAGCTTTTTATTCGACGATAGTCCCTTATCCTCATCAGTATTGGTTTATTCTCGATACTCAGTCGTCATTAACGAAGGGGTATTTGAAAGTCTTGGGGGCGCGCTAGATGACCGCTGCCTTAGACATTTTTTCATACGCTACTAATTGAATACAAAAAGCCACTTTTGATACCTTGAGGGGGATGGGGAGGGTCAAAACTAAGTAGATCAACAAGCGGACACCACACCACTTAATGATTTTTTTATGCGCTTCGAAATGGAAAGAGATTCACCACTATCAAAGCACCGATGGGGGGAGGGAGAGGTAAAAAACTTTTTAACTAATTATCGGACACCGAACGGTTAGCCTTATTCTCGCGAGAGCAAATTTTTATAGGGGGGGCTATATTTTCACAGGGGGTTCCCTGCCCTGTAGCAAATTTCACCAGTCACAAATACTCTTTGTAACACTGAAAGTAACACCACGCATCCTTGAACCGTTTAATTCACAGTGTTTTCTGGCTAATTCGTGACATTTCAGATTCCCCCGGCCCACCAAGTTAATAAAAAAAGACGTCCTTGGACGTCTTTTTTTATGCCTGAAATTCAGTCATGCAAGGAGTTAAGATTCATCTGAACCCCAGAACATCACCCAACTTCTTATACTTTATGCATTCCATAAATGATCAGGGCCAAGTTAAAAACTATTTTAAAATTAATAGTTACCGGTCTCATTAGCAGCGGGAAGGCTGCAAAAATAATACTATGACGATTTATCATTTTTGATAACTCCAGCGAGTTCAGTCCACAACTTAATGTAGGCAAAGTTAGCCGGCTTTAATTTAGCAAATACATCGATTGGAGCTTTGTGTTCTCCCATGTTTTCAACATCAGCCGAATAAGGGATTACCGAGTTCAAGAATGCATACTTGCCAGACATGGTTTCCATCGTCATTTTATGCAAGTTCTTTTGTGACTGAACCATAGAAAAAAATGGAATTATTTTACTTTTTTTATAGTCATTTTCATCAAAAAATTCTGATAATTGTTCAAAAGTTCGCTCCGATAAAGTCGTAGGAATTACCGGGACGAGAATTAAATTGGATGCTACAAATATAGCTTCAGATAAATTGCTAATCGATGGTGGGCAATCCAGAACGATAAGATCGTACTCTTTACCAAACCCTTTCAATATACTTTTCAATCTGCTCTTTCTTTTTTTAACGCCTGCTAAAAAGGAATCAAAATTACGGAAATTTAAGTGAGCGGGAATAATATCCAAATTCTCAAAGTCACTTGCCTTGATATTTTTTACTACATCTTCATAAGCGCCAAAAAAGCGCTCACTCCATTTCTTTGATGATGGTTTTACTCGAAAATAAAAGGAAGATGCACCTTGCGGATCTAAATCTATTAATAGCGTCTTAAATCCACATTTAGCAGCTAAATAGGCGATATTAACCGCTGCTGCGGTCTTGCCGACACCACCTTTCATGCTGTAACACGCTATCACTTTCATACCGAATCGCCCTGCTTCGTTGAGCCAAATATCACATCAATTTTGTCAGTCATTTTTTCTGTAAAGAAGTTGGCCAGAACATTAGTGACCTTGCACTTTTCTTCAACTTGCTTTTGGTGCAACACCGCAATTAACCCGGATAGAGATTTTGACATTTCTATGCGGTCGTCATTGATATAGTTTTGTAAAAAGCTTATCTGCGTGGCGTAATCATTAAAGTTACCCAGCACGGTTTGTATTTTTTTAACTTCACCCACTAACTTAGCAGTATCTTTTTGGGGTAAGAGATCAATAAAAAACTCAATCAAATAACGAAATTTTTTGAACTCGATACGCAGTGCATGAACATCATCATCGGCAGATTGACTATTTGTAGTCGCGCTCATTGCGAGCATCTTATGATAGCGATTTATCAATAACTTTTTGGCAACCTTTAAAATAGGTTGTGTCGCAGCCTTCATTTCATAGGTTGAAGACAAGGACAATTCTTCAGCGCAAGCAGAAATTTCACTGGCATAAATTTTTGAAGAAAAGTAATTAGCCACTTTTTTCTGCTCTTCTTTTCGCTGCGTTCTAACCAAGGTGTAAAGCTCTGACAACCCGCTGTTGAAATTCTCGGGAAGCAATGCACGATAATTTTCTTCGTCCAACAGAAATACATCGAGATCACGCAATCTATTTGTCTTACCGACAATCATAGAAAGCTTTTCCTTCAGCATTGCAACCGTCGCTTGCGGCAGCGATTTCTTCAACAAACTAGTCAATGATCTTAATTTTCTAAAATTCACTCTATATTGGTGCAGAAATTCGGTATCTATATCTTTTACCGCGCCGCTAACATGAAGTTTAGCGGAGTTGAGTAATCCGAGCGAAGCGATTCTCACAGAATCTTCAGCTGGCATGTCAGCATCTATAGGTATTTCAAAATTGGTATCTGTTTCAAAATTTTTAGCAGCGTGATTCATCAATATCGTTTTTAATCCGAAATGATTAATTTTTTCATCAATTACGTTATCAAGGGATTTTTCTGCGCGATTGAAATATTTTTTATAGCCGCGCAATGCGCTCAACGTGAGATAGTGAACTGTAGTGTTTTCCACTATAGCTTTAGTTAGGCAAGCCTTAACTACAATTTTTTGATCTTCATTGCGCAGCAAATATTCTTGTTCAGTGAGTTTTACACTTATCACAGGTATAACAGCGCGCAATCCTATTAATTTCTGCAGAACTTTTTTCTCTCCAGAAAAATCCCACCAAAATCGAGCACCATTCGATGCCTTTATTTCTCTTAATTTACCAGTGGGATCAATAAGCGTAAATTCCTGGCCGCTAGTTTTATAGAATAAATAACCTGCCTTCCATAAATGAGAGTCAAAATCGTCCAAAAAAGTTAATACTGAGGGCACAACATCACTTACGCCAACGTCGAAATTAGAGGAAAATATCGAGGGAAAATCATGAACGAGGCTACTATTTATTTGCCAGGTCATTTCAGATAGAGAGTTCATTTTTAAATCTTCAGCCAACGAAAACACCCCACAAATAATGTTAATTTATTGATGTTAACATTGCAGAAGCTAATCTTCTAATGAATTTATTTTTGTAATCAATCTGTAATAAACCATGATAAGACTGAGAAGATCGAGTGAATTTAAAAAACTATTTCAATGTGAAAATAAGTACAGGTAGCTGTCGTTAAAATCATGACAGCGACAACTTACCATTAAAATTCTCATCCAAAAGGCTTCATATGAACCACAGATCAACAAAGAAACTCAAAACGGATTGAACTTTTTTGATAGAGCAACGTCAATGTAGTGTGTGTTTTACTTTCATGAGCTAACTCCCTCCTTATTGGCACTTTGCCAGCTAAGCGATTATTTTTGCAAAGCTAACCCAACGAAAGTTGGGTTTTTTTATGTGCAATTTTTGGATTAGATATTTCATCAATATATTCATAGCCTGCTCTTTTAAATAAATTATGTTCAGAATACATATCTTTAATGAGAAAGCGATTCTAGATTTTAATGATCTTCAAATAATTGAACCGTAGTTTGCAAAGCTTTTTCATATAATTGATCAGCAGGCATTCGCGGGCGCGCAGATTTTACGGCATCATTTTTAGCAGAATCATTCACCAACATCCGCACCTTGCGGAGAGCGCTTCCATCATTTACGACAATGCCAATTAATAAACCTGACAGATTATAGATGCCAGTACCGTCATCAATGTTTTGAGCGTTAAGCGAATACATCTTTTCTGTTCCAGCGATGGGCGAACCTAAAATATCAATACGCAATTGTGGCCAGTTAGGTTTCGCATCATGTGCAAAACCCACGCTGTAAATTGGCGTTCCCGGGAATGGTGTTTTGTTAATTATTTCTGCTGAACCAAGTGTGGGTGCAGGATTTTCTATTATTAATCGTGCTAAATAAGCATCGCCAAATGTTTCATCAATATGTGCTTTATAAGCGCGGCCCAAACCATTGCGCACAAAAAAATGTTTATTTTTCGCAAGTGATACACGACTGGTAACAATATATGTTGCATCTATAACAATACCATTTGCCAGAAGTTTATTATTAAAGAGCGATTTTGTATCTGTAATGGGACCCAGTTGAATATTGGCTGCTGTAAACGCATTTGAATCAAGTTGCCCATTATTTATTTGCGTTAACATCGTCGTCACATCAGAGCTTTTGTGTTTTTCAAGTGACGATGACAATAGATTTTTGGCAGGCTGTGTTTGCCCACCGATTGCCAATAACCATGCATAAAATAAAGTTGCGTCAGAAAAATCTGGATGTTCAGCTTGAGTGTGTGCAGCTGCGCTAATTGCGTGGCGGTATTCTCCCGCTTGCATAAGCGTTTGTATCGTTGCCAGCTCGATTTCATCTGAGTGAAAACTGCTGGCAGCTTCATCCAGCTGATTGCGAGCGTGTTCAATATCTCCAATCATTAAATCGTGGTTAACTGTTTTCTGGATTTGTTGAATTTTTTTATACTGATCTGGCGTGTAATTATCTGCATGTAGTTTGAGCGATAACGAACTGCACAGTAAAAGAATTACGATATATTTATTCATAGATAACAACCTGAACAGCTTAAACATAAAAACCCGCAAGCTATTAACTCGCGGGTTTTTTGTTGTTTATTGCAACGACTTATTGATTTGTATTGGCGCCGGTAACACAGCCAGTTGAATCAACGGGTGCATTTAAACGTGTTAAACGTGGTTTGCCTAAACTCGCACTTGTAGGGTCATAGGGGCTTTTAGCATTTTTAATATTGAACGC
>Ga0247741_1000839_pt1 | contig 16918 bp, 16 predicted proteins | sample UWRJL213509R2_FD_180945 | JGI IMG/M metagenome (GOLD analysis project Ga0247741, IMG submission 180945) | Plant litter microbial communities from Arlington Agricultural Research Station in Wisconsin, United States - UWRJ-L213-509R-2 | ecosystem: Environmental > Terrestrial > Plant litter >... | reverse complement strand
GAGTCCACATCACCGGAGCCTCTATCTTCATCCTTCGAGAGCTACACGGATTCTACTATGAAGAGTGACCTGGCGCGGAATCGACCCATTCCCTCGAACTTCCAGGTTCAAGGACGCAGCACGACTGGGAGTTCGACGGCTTCTCCACCAGCCATCCAAACCGTGGACCCTCGTTCTAGTACTTCCATCCAGAACCTCGCTGACAGTATCATGAATACGTTCACGTACGAGCTGGACCAAGTGCGACAGATGCATCGTACACAGCTAGACGGATTGAAGATGTTACACGAGAAAGAAATGACGGAAATACGCCATCAATTGGGAGAGTTAAGGGAGAAGCTGGATGACCTTCTTGATGCAAAGGAGGTTGGGCGAAGATGCAGGGCGAAGGAACGGAGGGGAACGTCTGATGCTGAATCGGAAGCGAGAAGTCAAGAGTTGGCGAGAGCGTCCGATACGCAGTCTATGTCTGAGGATCTATCGAAAACGAAATTGCCCCCGTTCAAACCAGAGCCGATATATCTGCCAAGGAGACTTGTCGCGACATTGGATCACCCCACTCATCCCAAATCTTCACCGTGGATGGACGTTCTACTTTCTAAGTCGACTCACTCATCGGCAGATGTAGAGGAGGATGTCGATAATCCGCAAAATGTATCAACACTCGTACGGAGTCCCGTCAGTGCTTCCCGCTTCTATCGTCCTGAACCCGATCCTCGTCAATCGCCTCCACCGACTCATTCTTGCGTATTCATCCATACGGTGACTGCTGGACACGATTCCATTCCTCGTTTGACACTGAAAATTTCCCCCGGACGATCTCCTATTAAATCAGGCAAGAGAGTACTTCGCTACGAGGATAAAACGGGCCCTCAATCTCGCGTCCTTTCGACAACGAGGGGGGTGCAGACTCATAACCTACCACGGCAACCGCAGGCCCTCCTCACTACTCATCAGCCCTCTTCAGGCCCCAAGTCTAGGCGCTCTACGAGAGTACCAGTACCTCGAATACCATCTGGCAATGAAAGTGAAAGCGATGAGAGGGTGTTTCTGCCAAAGTCGAAGTCAAAATGAAGGCAAGTTTTTCCCACTGCGGCAGACATCACGACAGGCGCTTATTATGATCTATTTATAGCTTCACCTGTTGGAGAGACTTTGTGCTTTCGCGTCTTCAGGTCACAGTATTCTTGGTCTAGTTTAAATGGTCAATTGAGTGCCAGCACATTTTTATTATACATTTACAACTTTTGCAACTGTTTCGAAGTTGCCAATGGATATACAGGCCTACGTAACAAGTACAATCTACACATTAATTTAGACCCGCAGTTAATTGAACAGAAAACATCAAACTCACCATCTTGGAAGAATATTGACGTGACATTTTGGTAGTATACCAGCCTTCAAGAACCAACGGATGGCTGGAGGGACAAAAGTCCAGAAAATATATGCCACCATCGTCACTAGAAGTCCACCGGCACCCGTGAAAAGGGTTAACTGCTTTAGGAACTCGATATTCGGCGAGACAGGATCAGTGATGCGGCCATGTATGTCTCCCTCGCCCCATCTCACTAAAAGAAACATCGATAACGCACACCTTCACAGATAAAATTTAAATCTCAGTAATCCCAGTGTGATGAATTGGCAAGCTTACCATATGACAGCGACAATGACTCTGTCTCCAGCACCCAGCGCATTCCATGCACGAGTGATCAGAGACAAGTAACGACGAATAAACTGATAGGTCAAGTTTGTCACCATCCATCCGCAACGTTTCAGACCCGTGCCAAGCGTCTCTGGGATTTTTTCGATAGCATATTTCACGAGCATGAAGCTGGCGGCCAATCCCAGGGCGACCGCTATGCCAATAAGCGAGGCGCCAACCAGTTTACACTCAGAACACCCATTCTGGTTAGGGACTGAAAGAATATCGCTATGAATTACTGATATGAACACGAAGGTAAAAAAAACTCACATATTGTCGCTGCTGGAATATGTAATATAAACGATGTGCTTCACTGGAAGGGGTCAGCTACTCACCGAGACGAATTACTGAAGGTCGTGTTCAAGCCTTTAGTACGAGAGCGGTAATTTATTTACTGTAACTTACAAGTGGCCGATGCTGTAGAAATAGGCGGTTAAGGTTTCAGTAGCGGACCATTGGATTGTGTTTTGACTTACTCAACCAAGTACAAAATACCAAGAAGAGGAGAGCAGGTAGAGCAAAAACAGCTCCCACAGCAAAGCGTACACTGACGCCCTCTTCGAACAGCCAAGGTAGAGTGTTTGGGCTTTCGCTTTCAAGTACTGAGAACCAATACGACCTGTGATGGATTGGTCAGAGATGGGAAGAAGTGGGCCGTTAGAAATAGTATCAACGAAATAACTGCAAGTCAAACGTACATTAAAGCCCAAATTACCCCAATGAACCAATCGAGGGTGGTAGGCGCTGTTGCTTGCCCCTGCAGCGCCAGAATGGCTTTGGCCGTTCCAACAAAAAGTATAAACAGCGTATTGAGGAACCTCCACATAGTCACCCCTGGCTCGACGCGCGACATTTTGAAAAGATCAGGCGTTGGGGCAGTGGTACCAGTGAGAGGTATGTAGCGATGATCGTAGAAACGGTTGAGGTGGGAAGTTGAACGAAGAAGGTTCAGAGTCGGAGGAGACATTCTGCGCTAGGTTGTGGACATTGGTTGGTGGGGAGGGGCGGAGGGAAGGTCTAAAGGGGGCGTCACCACGAATTCGTCCTTTAAGCATCAGATCTGGTTGGGTACAAAGATAAGTGAGTAATCCTGTCAAGCATGGATTAAAACCGCAATGCACGGCCAGTCGTGCCGTAGGCATACATTCACAGTAGGTTGGGACAGTCGCCGTCACCGTCCGCACTGACTCCTCAATACATATACCCCAGCCCTGGAGTTGACATTTAGACTCGTAATGACATTAAGTCCAACCAATCACGGTGACACCTTTCCCGCTGCCAGAAAATTGTGGCACAAGACCAATATTGATCACTATCATGCTGTGCTCGTTCCAGGACTATATACCCCGCTCCCAGTCGTGTACCGTTTGACTGTGTGACATATGGCCTCGTTGTAGTCTCTCCTACCCTCAGACCGCTATCTCAATATCAAAGCGCAACAAGAATTAGCAGCCAAATCGTACACAATGCAATCGATAGTCAGTAATTAAAAGGTGATCGTGTGCCCTATATCATGGGTGTTAAAACGTTAAATCTAGTGATTACTTATCTCAATGATCAGTGACACCCGATAATCACATTTGGATATGACGATCATTCCAGATGACACTAGTGACAGTAAATACACAACCGCACTCAAGTCCAGTGCGTTCTCCAGTCGACTCGTGTGTATCTCTTCTGGAGTCTACAGTACTAGTACCACCCAAACAAAGAATTCCTGTCAACGTCTCTATGACTACCTGACAACCCAAAATGTCACCTACATAGCCCATGCCCATGCCCTGACAAAATACAAGTCCACAGCATCCAGCTGAGATGCAATTCTTGCTGCCAAGCTCATGGCCCGGCATCCGAGCAACGGGCGCTTCATTCAGTCTATTTATAGATCAACCTCCAACGCTGGATCACGCAGTGTGGACTAGGGAAGCTATTTCAAACTTTAGCATTCCCCCATTCTTATAAGCATGTTTTGTTTTACTTAATTTACATATATTTTCAGTCTTGGAAGGCGAAATTTCGAACAGATTCGGACGTAAAAATTCGGATAGTTGATGAAAGACCAAGAGCTCAAAACATTTAATAAACACTAGGAAAATAACTGTGCGCCAATCGACTCCTTGAAAAAATTTAGACTCGGACAACGACTGAAAACCTGTGGCATGCTCACCATCGGGGAAGCACACTGGTATGTCTCGCGAACGGTTCGCCAGTGATGATTCGATGGATGGCAGAATCAATCATGTATCGACGTATCAATATTATTGGCGTGCCAATTCCTATCAGAAGAACCAGCGACCCTAGGAACTTGATACTGGGCAAATCATAGACTTCGGGGTGTGCATCCCCACCAATCCACAGCAGAAAAAAATAAGATGTCCAGCACCTTCATGAGAGAAACCAAAATCTGAGAGTTAAACATGGTGAATGAAATAACGGACTTACCAGAAGCCGAGGTCGGCAGCCAGGACTTTGGTACCCAGCCTGGTTCTTTCTCTGGAGAATAATCTAAGGTAGGCACGGATAAGTTGGAATAGCAAGGTCGTTGACGACCAGATACATGATTTTGTCTTCAGCCAGGCTGTAGATGGCACTGAAATTCTTGGTATAATTTTCCGTAATAGTGTCAGGGCAAAGCCTGTGCATAGAGGCCCTACGCTGGCGCCAACGGGTATCACGAATAAGAAGACCAAGGCGAGAGTTATCCCACTTGACCGTGATACTATAAGCAGTTAGGGTGAAGTATATCAGGATGATATGAGTTCACAGACCAATTTCGTTGCCTAACATTAACAAAATTTCAACACAAAAATCCGATGAGCATCGCACATTTTGATCTGGTGTTGCTGATATGGATCTTTAACTTACAGGCGTAAAACACTATTCCTTTGGAGTCAGCCTCGCCACAAGACATTCGAGAATACTTTAACTCACAAAATATAACGACTTGTAGGCGTCGTGGCACATGAGTAAGATCAGTACCTCATTCGGGTGATCCATTTGGGTCACGACTCACAACAACAAGTGGAAATCGCCAAAAGGAAAAGAATGAAGGGGGCGGCAATGAATCCGCCAGCAAAGCGTAGACTAACGGTCTGCACGAACAGCCATGGTATAGAGCTCGGACATTCGATTTCAAGTACCGTGAACCAATGCGATCTGTGGTCGAGAATCAACAGAGGATAGTAGAGAAATCCATCAGAAATCCAGAACTGCAATAGAAATATTGACCGAATTTCGACATACATTAACGCCCAAATAACGCCTATGGTCCAATCGATAACATCGGGTGCTACTGACTGTCCTTGAAGTGCGGAAATCATTTTCGACGAGCCAACAATAAGGATGAACAATGTGTTGAGGAATCTCCACATTGTCATCTTGACTGCTGGTTGGTGAAGATCGTCCTTACGCGGAAGACCAGAGGTTGGAGTTGACCGGTTTCGCGGAAAACCGGAGGTTGAAGTCGATTGGCTTCGCGGAAGACCAGAAGTTGAAGTCGATCGGCTTCGCAGGAGACGAATGGGTGGTGTGTCTCGCATTCTTGTGCCAGATGCCGGATCGCGGTGATTTCTGATGAAAGGAAGAGAGGGAAAGCGAGAAGGACAGAGTGAAAGAGTGACAGCGGGCGTTCGGCAAATTAGACCAAGGGAAGCTCCTGTCAAGCATAGCGCAGAGCGGTGCACGCCAAAAGCATAAAAATGTCATGAGAGAATGCCATGAACGTGAACGCAGTGATTTGAGTTTAATCAGGAGGCAGTGCGAGTGGCCGTGGCGTGTCAACGTTTCAACAAATTGAAGTCGCGATGGCTCATCCTTTCTGCTCCCAGGTTAAGTGCTGCCTCATCACCTTTGGTACCGTGACATACCAGGAATTATAAGTATGCTATAGCTACTACCCAATGGCAGGAAAGTGGTGCGTCGACGACCACAGAACGCACTACTGAGTCTAGACCGCTCGACGTCCACGCGATTGACGCGCGCTTATCAGTGCCACCATCATTATCAGCGGGCTTGGTTGAGCATAATATTCAGCGTGCATATATATGTAATTTCAAATTTCATCCCATAGACAGGCCCTAACAATCCAACTGCGTCTCCCATCAACTCGGTCTCGTCGAGACCTGCTTCAATCTTTCCCCTCCACCTCTACCTCACCCTTGTCGTGTCCCCTCCCATCGCCTCTCCTCCACATCAGCACCTCAAGGCCTCAACCTTCACTGTGCCAACAGTGCATCCTGTCCTTGAATCAAGATAACCTCTCTGGAAATCTCAGCTTGTAACAAAAATTGGACGATATCCTCTAACAACTCGATAAAACATTGCTCTCGCGTCGCTCTTGGCATATCTTGAATAGATGCAAATTTCTTCCGTAGTCCACTTCACGAATTGATTAATCTGCGACGTAGCACGACCAATAGGACAAATTGTACAATACTTCCAGACTTCATCACCACGATACGTCGGCCGCATGTAATACAATTCTACTGCCCTAGTATTAGTTGATGACGAGACGTAAATGAGTACTGTGACTCTTGGAATGAGTAATTAGAAAAGAATTTAGAAATGTCTACGTCTGGTTCCACACCAATGGCGCGATAACTTCCTCAGAGAACTCGACGGGGAGCAGGAGATGGAGATTCGACAACAGCAGTCTTCAGCCTCCTGGCACGACGGCCATCTTCTTCATCGCTACCTTCTTCTGCAACTCGTCCGCGTTTCTTGCCTTTCGAAGTCGGCGTTCGAGGCGGTGTTTGAAGGGTATGCCTTCCGGGAAAGTCTGCAGCTGGAGGCCATCCCACGTCAACGTCTTCCACAGGCTCACTCGCACTCGCATGCTCATCATCCGAGCCGAGTTCCTCAGCCATAGCTGCAGTAGACTGGAAGTTGGGATTCGGTACTGCGCGTAGTAGATTCTGGAGTTCCTCCGGAGTCTTCGTGCCGAATGAATGGTGCGAGCTGTAGGACACAAATTGGGTCTTCGGAATCAACTGGAAATAACGTTTGGCAATGGCAGGTTTGACCCAAGAAGTATGGGTACCGTGGTCAACGAGCGTGACCGAGTCCTCGCGCTTGAGCCCCCGCCTTGAGCTTGGGGGCTCTGGGATCAAGGGAACACAGTTATGGCGCTTCAGCACTTGTCGAGTCGGCTTTACTGGGATTAAGTAGGGTTGTCTGGTGCCCAGTCTGGGGTGTGCTGAGCGTCGCCGAGATTTCCCAGTAATGGTTTGAGTAGCTGTTGAGGCTGTAGAAATAAGGTGAGTACCTTCGGATAAGCGTAATCGTTATATTGAAACATACCATGTTCAAGGGGGCATTCTCCTATAGGGTCCTCGGCATTGCTCACAGGCGAAGGGTCCATTGGTGCGACTGGGTTTTCCGCACTTTGAGAGGCTGAAGGAGTAGTAAGGGTATCCGAAACATTGAAGTCGACTTCGGGAAGAACCAGTTCAGTCCTGAGCGAATTAATCAACATCTTAGATCAATTCTCGAGCACTTCGAATGACTTACTCGTACGGCTTCCAACTTCCGGGCCACAAGGTTTGGTATAGATAAATTTGTTGCCTCACAAATTCGCAGATCGGGCGGAGGTGCTCAAGATGCTGCTGTTCGGAGAGTGGTTGAAACGAGTTGAAAGATGCTCCGGGAATGGTTGCGATTACAGTATTCATCGTTGAAGTGCGGGGGTGGTGGGGACACAAGAGATGATCTTGGACAGCTGCGAATGCGCTGGCCCCTGTTCTTATAGTTGATGGGCCTCACCATTCTGGCTGACCCCAACTAACGCTTTGTCTGTGCAGTGGCACAATGCGCATCCCAGGTGGCAAAGCGCCGCCTCGCGTCGGTGCCACTCAGCCATAAGTGGTAATATTTGGTGTGCTTTAACATAGCTGACCACCGAAGCGCAGTGATGTCTGCTACAACAGTTGATTTCGGCTGTTGAAGGCTGTGAGCGACGATTGTTGGAAGACGAGTACGATCTCAGAGGAGAAAGTGAGGAGCAGGAAAGTGTCACATACTAGTAGTCACAGACCGTGATTATCACAACAACTTGAACTTGTCTGACTCTCTTGACCAGTCACGCACTATGATGCATATCACAGTTCACTCTTTAAGATATGAATTGAGTCCGTTTAACGATGCCACTGCGTGCTTGCCTTATTTTCTTTCGTCGATGTTCACATCCTGCATGCGATGGTATTGACTTGGTGCACTGACATTTACCCGGAGGTCTCTGCCAAAGCCTTCCTTGAGCATCGGAGGACTCCGGTAGCTCCTTCACCTTTTTCCACTCGATCCCACCAACATACAAGATAACGAATCCAAAGTAACTCGAGTTGTGTAACGCCTCAGGTGACAAAAACTCCTGAACTCACTCTAGTACGCCCATACTGACGCTTCACGGCAGCATCAAGATGCACCAACTGCCCAATGAGCTCTACGAGCAAATCTTCGCATTCTGCAATACACCAGATCTATTCACTCTGACTCTTGTGGACCATCGTATCTCTTGCGTCGCCAACCCCCTACTCTATCGAAAGATCCAAACCCTTCACTCATTGTCTAAGATTGTTCAACTCCTTTCAACTCTCCTGTTCTTCGATCAAACTGCTCCATTGGTTCAGAGTCTCCGCGTAGACTTTGTCTGGTGGTCTGCATCCCTCTCCAAACCCATCCCACGCAAGGACATCTACCTCTGCGTCAAGAAGATCGGGGCGCGTAAAACCTTCGCCGCAAGAGAGGTTTTGAACACTTACTTCAGTCTCCTCAGTGCCGTACTGTGCAAGATGGGAAATTTACGGAATCTTGAGCTCATTTTCGAGCATGTCGAGTCGATCGACCAGACATTTGGGTACCTTGTGAAAGGATTTCCATCTCAACTTCAATCATTGACCACCTCATTCCAACTTGGGCCCGCTCTCGGCCAGTTTCTGGAGACGCAATGTCGACTGCGGGAATTACTTCTGGGAAACCATGTCCCTTATCCTACTCAATTCCTTGACGATCTTCCGGTCGGCCCATTATCGCAAGTCACAACTATAAGTTGGTCCATGAAAACGCCAATGGACGTGGTTCGCTATCTGGCAGAACGAGCATCGCTCAATTCTATCATTGTCGACTTGACTGCGTCGATGTTCTACTATTCGACAACGATGGATCACTATTTTGATATCGGCGACGCAAGCAAGGAGGTTGAACACGCGAGGATTGAGTTCGGCCCAGCGTTCAAGAAAAAATGTATACCGATGATCCTGGATTCTTTTCCGTCCTTGAAGACCCTCAACATGATTCTTGATACGATCACCGAGGTGAGCACTATCGTTGTCCTTACGAAGGCTACGTGTACTAAATTCTATATAGGAGAATCTCACGAAGATCCTCACCTCTCCCAGCGAATCGAACGTCATAAATAGCGTCGTCATCACCGGGTATTATTCCAAAGTGTCGGTTCAGGAATCCTCCATCCTTCATCTAGTGAGGAACTTTTTCGGAAAGTGGGAGCACCTTGAACACCTTGAACTCGCGGTCACATCTAACCGTTCAGTCTGGCACAGCTGCTACGAGAAAGTAGTAAGTCACGGTCATATGCGCTTGGATGAAGATTGCCTGCTAACAAAGGAGTACACAATAGGTGGGGACGAACAGTACTGAGTTGCAGATCAAACACACTCTGGAGCCCTGGGTTTATGTCTCCCATGGGAAATAGGACTCGAATGACTACTGAATACTGAGACCAGAATACTTAGACACCCGAGTCCTCCGGGCTCGATGGCAAGGGCACTTTAGTGAGTCTCACCGAGTACAGTTCTACACGCAATAACAAATGTACCTCAAAGTATACTCGCTTTCTGGATTCTCGCATTATAATCTATAAAGCCTTAGTGGCCACATATTCTCTTTGTCTTAATAGAAAGTAGAATCCTTCTCATCCAGTTTACGGAGCGGCGAAAACAATGGTGGCACCATCTGCAGGCTTGGACGGCACCCTCCCTTGATAAGCCCACTATGCCAGGCCAGGGTCAGAGGGGGTACGCAGATGTAACACGAATGCGAAGTGACTCACGTTCATGTATCCTCCCCTAGCCTTTTGAACGTCCTGGTACGGCACCAGTAAACTTATAATCGATGGTATCTCTGACTATCAACGGGCGCTTCTTCATTGATATACTCATTTCAAAGGTTTTACGAATCGATCATTCACATGCACCGTCCAGATTTTCAGAGTGTCAGGTAAGTAAGCCACGTGCATGGTATCGGTACCCATTGCGAGTAGTCACCCTAGCTGGTACTTTATAAGATAAAAGGACCCCGCCACCTGAGTGGCCATGGTCACTTCGAAAGAACTCTGAGTCAGCCCAAACTCCAAAAAAATCGCGGTAACAACTCGTCTTGGGTACATGTCATGACCTGATCATCTGAAATGCATTGACGATCGCGCGACGGGCACTCTCATAATCTATTTATAGAACATCTTTCGACGCTGGATGGTACAGCGATCTAAAGAAACTTGGATGTCGCCATTTCAGACCACAAGACTCAAGAATTCTCAATCCTTCTGCTGAGTTATTTTAATATATAATTGCTATTCTTGGAAGTAGTTCAATAGATCTCGAGGGATTTGGAAGATGTGACTACTAAGTCTTAACGGTTTGGATAGTTGACGAAAGAGCAAGAGCTTGAAAGAAAATTATTCAGTAAAATTTGAGACGGTAAGAGTGTGTGTACATGTATCCGCTCTTTGAGAATTTTAGACTAGAACAACGACTGGAAAGATGGGGCTCACCATTGTGGAAGCATCTCCATGTCATCTGAGGAACTCGCGCCATTTGTCGGTAACCATTTACCAGTTCGAGCTCGATTGCCAGTAGACTTCAACATGCATGAAAATATCAATCCTATTGGGCAACAAGCTCCTATCATAAGAACCAGCGATCCCAGGAACTTGACACTCGGCCGATTGGGGAGCTCGAGTGGCGTATCTTCCTCGGACGAAGTCAGCAGAAGAAAATAAAAGAAAATAAACCTGCATGAGAGATATTAAAGTATGAGAGTTCACATAGTAGTCAACACAGTGGGTTAAGCGACTGACTCACGAGAATAAGAGGCCGAGAACAATGTCCGTAGGGTCCTGGACAAGCGTGGTTGTTGCTCTGGCGAGCAATGTCCGGCGGCGCTGCATAAATGCCCATAGCAGGCTCGTCGACCACTTGATACATCCATACATCTTCAGCAAGCCTCTAAATAACATTTTTAACATGACCATCGGTAATATTACCAAGGCAAGGCATGCACATAGAATTAGTGGCCCGATGCCAATGCCAACAGGAAGGGCGATAATGTTGGCCGTATTCGGGCTTAATCGTGATGCTATACACAGTAAACATGAAGTAAAAAAAGGATTATAATTTCACATACCAAGTCCACGGCCTAACGTTTTAGAAAACATTTTAGAAAAAGCGAGCATTGATGGATTTCGTACTCACTGACATAAGACACTGTGTAGTACAATTTGCTTTAGCGTCAGAGTCGCCGCAATGGATTTGGGTGACTCACCAAAGAATGCCACTGTTGGCAGCACGCAGGCAACATTAATATTTCACGGCGTTTCGATTGGGTCATGACTTACAGTAAAAAAAGGAAATCGTTAAGAATAAAAGAGCAAAGGGGGCTGTAATGACTCCGCAAACAACGCGCAAACTAATGGGTTGAACGAATAGCCATGGTATAGTGTTCGGGCTTTCTGTTTCAAGTACCGTAAACCAATACGATCTGTGATTGATTTTCAACAAAGTATCATAGTCAAGATATAGAGTTGGACATACACCAAAGCCCAAATAACGCCAATAGTCCAATCGAGAATGTCGGGTGAAACTGGCTGTCCATGCAATGCAGAAAACATTTTCAATGTGCCAACGATAAGGATGAATAATGTGTTGAGGAATCTCCACATTGTTATCTTGACTGCTGGTTGATATTGAGGGCCGTCATTCAGTAGGAAACCAGAGGTTGAAGTTGATCGGTTTCCCGGAAAACCGGATATCAAAGTCAATTGGCTTCGCGGAAGACTAGAGGTTGAAGCCGATCGGTTTCGCAAGAGGCGAAGGCGTGTTGGGTCTGGCATTCTTGTACCAGAAGCTGGAGCACGGTTATCGGTGAGGAAAGAAAGAAAGGAGAGGGGAGGTGGGAAGAAGAGAGCAAAAGAGGGAGTGGGCGGGTGATTGGCAGCTTGATCCTTTTATTCTCAAGTTAGACCGAATGACGATCCTGTCAAACTTTGCGCATGCCAAGAGCATGAGAGCGTCACAAGAGTGGACACAGCGGGGCAATTTAAAGCAGGAGGCAGTGTCTGGCAAGTGGTAGATATTGAATCACGTGCCTGCAAGCGGCCGTGGCGTATCAACGTTTTATATGCTTTCACTCCCTGAAAAGCTCGTTTGTCTGCCCTCAAGTTAAGTGCTGCCTTATCACCCTTGCTACCGTAACATACTAGGAACTATGAATATGTTGATAATGTTATAGTTACTAACTATTGGTAGGAACGGTGATGCGTCGATGCCCAGTGCTAGTGATCGCTTAGCCTCTCGACTCGGATGTGATCACACCGCGCGCCTATGAACGGTGTCACCATCCTTATTGGCGAGCGCTTGCTTGAGCTTGAAATTAAAGGTCCAAATTTAGGTAATTTGATCAACTTTTATCTCCCAACACCATCCACCAACACTAGCATCTCATCAATGCAGAGGGCCTAGCGCTGGCAGACCGCCACGTACACAGACACCAGGCGTCCTCCGTATTCCTTGACCTCTCCCATCACCCCTCTCACTCGTTATTCCCGCTATGGACCCTCCATAATCTGAGCCTTCCTCCGACACTCCCACCGCATCCTGTCAAGTCCTCCTCCGATCTCGCGTTCGCTTCTGCCTCTCCTCAACGTTCTATCGTGACCTAAGGCTATAGGTCCGCCACCTCGACTCCCGAGTATGCCTGCAGCGTCCAGGTGAGATACACTTCACCCCGCTCACCTCATGGACAATTGTTCATCCGAAATTCATGATGGGCGCTTCGTACAGTGTATTTATAGAATGCCTTCTGACGCTAGATCATACAGGAGTCCGGAGAAACTTGCGACTCAGGATTCAGGACTCGGGAGTCCTCTGAGTCAATCCTTTCCCGTGTGTGTTTTTTCCCCCCACTGTTAGCTCATTTCTTTTGGAAGTGGCTTCAAAAGATCTCGCGAGGGGTTGTGGACAGATTGGGTGGAAGATATGACTACTAAATCTTAAAAGTTCGGATAGTCGATGATAACATGAGCTCAAAGCATTTAGTATATGATGGTAATGTAAGTGTGTGCGTCTACGCTCTTTGAACAGAGTTAGACTTGAACAATGACTGGAAAGTTAAGTCTCACCTTCGGGAAGCATGCCTATGTCGTCCGATCAAATCATGCCATCGCTGGAGAGCTACTCACAGGATCCAACACGATCGATAACAGCGATGAGTATCCACACTATTGGCCCGCCAAATCCTATCAGAAGAACTAGTAGATCCCCGAAATTTACAGACGAATGATTGAACCCAGGGAGCGTACCATCACTGGCAAACAACGCCAGAAGGATATACGAGCAGAAGCACCTTCATGAGAATTTGTTTTAGATCTGGTCCGTTCACACCGTAATCGGCGCAGTGAGTTAAGTTATTGACTCACGCGAGGTAGAGGCCGAGAGCAATTTGTAAAGTATCCGTCGTGGTGAAAATGGCCAGGTAGCCCAGGGGGCCTTCGATAAATTGGTGTAGCAAGCTTCCCAACCATGAGATACGTCATTTTATATTTGGGCAGCCTATAGAAGGAATCGGAATTTCTGGCATGATCCTTGATAATAGTAACAGAGCGCCGATCGGACGTAGAAAGGCCAGTGATATGCTGGCGCCAACAAGAGCGTGGACAACAATAGTCGGGTCGGGGCTTGACTGCGAAACTATATGCAAGTCAACATGAAGTACAAGAGGACGATCGTGAATTTACAGACGGCTTTCATTGACTAATGATTTATCATTTTTCGTTAAAAGATCCCGTGAGCGTTGCATATTGTGGTCTTAGACTCACAGACGATGTCAATCGCTAGCATGGTTTGTCTGGTATCAACATCCATAATGCATTTAGGAGCACTCTGACTCACTAAAGGCGAAGTCTGTAGGTCGTGACACACGCGGATAAGGATAATTATCTCACTCAGAATGTCAATTGGGTAGCGACTTACAGTAACAAATGAAAATTGCCAGGAGGAAAAGGACAAAGGGGGCTACAATGACTCCGCTAGCAACGCGCAAACTAACGAGCAGCATGAACAGCGACAGTATATAAGTGCTCCGGCTTTCGGATTCAATCACCGAGGATGATCTATGGTCGATTTTCAACGATGGATCATGGGTCAAGATAGTGGGTGGAACGTACACCAAAGCCCACTGAACACCGATTATCCAATCAATAGCATCAGGCGCTACTGGCCGTCCTCGAAATGCGGAGATTGTCTTCGCTGTGCCGATAAAAAGTATGAATAATACGTTGAGAAATTTCCACAGTGTCACATTGGCTGCTGGTTGATCTTGAAGGCCATCATCGCGTGGAAGACCAGAGGTTGAAGTTGATCGACTTCGCAAGATACGAAGGGGTGGTGGGTCTGGCATTTTGTCCCAGAAGTAGGAATGCGATTATCTGTGAGTAGACAAAGAGCAGGAAGGAGGGGTGAGAAAGGGCGTTCAGCAGCGTGTTGTCCTCGAGTTGGGCCAAACGAAGTTTCAAATGAACCGCAGCGCAGGACGTGCTTCGGGCATGAGGACGTCACGAGAACAGATATTGAAGTAGTTTGAAGCAGGAAGCAGCGCTGGGTTGGTGCGAGCTCCATGCACGAGGTAAGTGGTGACGTGTACTCTGACTCGAACGCGATCGTCTCCTATCCCGGCCTGCTGAAAGTTATTGATCTAGAAATTCAATTCCTGGTACGTGAAGACCTGGCCATTCTTAAGGCGCAGAGGCTAATATGGGGTCACTGGCAGTTAGCATGAGTAACTGGAGGTTTGATAGCGAGCGACGTACGTAGAGAGGGTGAAGGTGATTGACCTTGACTAGTGCTCACGGCAACGAGCTCGTCACCGAAACTTTGCACAAAGCAGGCGGTACCCATACATCGATGTCATGCTTGGATGTTGGAGAATTTGGCCAATGCAAAGCAATGGTAGGTCAGAGGAGACATACGTTAGTATACGCGAGTAGATGGAGATGAGATGGCGGGGTGTGGGAAGTCAGAGGAGGCAGGCATTGTGATGTGCGAGCAGATGCGGCTAAGCAAGCCAACTTTGGACGTCGTTGGAGGTGCCAGAAGGCGTTGGACAAGGAGTTGTCGTGGACAGGAAGTGTATTTGTGCCAGACGAATCCCGAGGACGTGGTTTCGGGAGTGGGCGACTGTAGAGGCGTTCGGGTTGCTGAGGTGTGAAACCTGCATTGTCGAGTAGGCGAGACACACTACAAAGGCTTCAACCAAACGTGAGTTCTTCAGAATACGGCTTCCTGCTACGAGTGAACATTCATCTTTGGTAGCTCTGATCGTCCGACAGTCGATTGATGATAAAAATAAGGAGCATGGTTCCGAGGACCGAATTTGCGAATGTCGCGCTGTGTCACATGTCACGTGCCCAGAACTCAACCGCAATGCTTTGAAACAGGAGGGGGGCATATGCTGACAGAGCATCGATCCAAAATCGTCGATTTTGGCCACTTCTGTCAGAGGCCGTCCGGGCCGATTATGTACGCATTCGGATCGGCTTGCACCAGATTTTGGCCGTTCAGTGTGCATAATGGATCGTACCCCAAAAGTCGGTCAATATGTACGCATAATAGGATCGGACATGTATTCTGGTGGAAACTGTAGGTATGTTTGGAAATTTGCAATGAATAACATCCCAGACTCTAATTGTGGTGCCCATCACTGGCCTCCGAGTCGTAATCATCACTCATATGCCCCACACCGGTCCTCTTGACTGCAGACTTCTGGCCATCTTCAGCGGAAACAGCTGACGAAAATTCTGCTTGGTGATGCTTGGCAGCGTTGAATGCATGGCAGCAGCCGCATCCGCATCGAGCGGCAGAGGTAAGGACCAAAGTGGACAGTCAAACAGGAAGCGGGGCAAAGAGTAACATCAAATTTTTTTTGTTCGTCTTCATGATGATTTATGTACTCAGTTTGGATCGGAGCTCAGTATCGACGGCCAATCGGTACGCATGCGGGATCGGAGCTCGGCTGAAAAATCGGCGAAATCTGTACACATAGGATCGTACATAGGCCACTTTTTGGGCCGGTTTCTGTACGCATCGGGATCGAACCTTTCCCTGTATATGCCCCCCTCCTTTTGAAACTCGCACCCTCAGCTATAGCTACAACCTCTCAGCGTCCTCTACTTACGAATGCGGACCATACTCATTCTCCACCACTCCTGCTCCTACCTTTACCTCTGGACGTACTGTGGCTACCGTGACTAGTACGCTTCAAGCTCAAGATCTTAGTGTCTTGGAAGGCGGCGTCGACATTTACTACTTCTGCATCGACTTCGACTCTGATATCTACCTCTGCGCCTAAGTCCTCAAACTCTCATCAAGCAGTCGTACACGCTGGATTATAGATATACCAGATTGGTGGGACTCGAACAAGGAATGGCATAGAAGGCGAAGTGGAAGCTCCGAATGTTGAGGTTCGGGTCGAGTAGTATGGATATGGGTATGAAGGCTCTATCTTGCGGGTAACAATAGGCGACTCTTCACAGGTACATTTGCTTCTGTTTCTACTTCTGCCAATATGAATCTTCCTCGTCAATGCTTCTGCTCGGATGAGCTGTTGACCTCAAATCTCGTTGTTGGTGCAGGCGTTAGTGCATCGACTTGGACATCTGGGTCTATGCCTCAATTTCAAGCCCTACCAAAGCGTTCGTCCACTTCAACTTGTAACTTCGAACGCCAAGTCTTCGTCATCTTCATTATTGGGAACAATGACAAGCTCACGTACATCTTCTGCATCTGGGCATGCTGCTACGTGTTCATAAATACAATGGTCACGACTCCGTGCTCGATTACTTTGAACTGGTCAGTCAACATATAATTTCTTTTCGACTCATCTTGAGCAATGTATCTCGTATCTGATATTAATAATGCTCTTTCAGATACAGCC
>Ga0247741_1000838_pt1 | contig 16921 bp, 20 predicted proteins | sample UWRJL213509R2_FD_180945 | JGI IMG/M metagenome (GOLD analysis project Ga0247741, IMG submission 180945) | Plant litter microbial communities from Arlington Agricultural Research Station in Wisconsin, United States - UWRJ-L213-509R-2 | ecosystem: Environmental > Terrestrial > Plant litter >... | reverse complement strand
GAAAATTGCGTTATGAAAATCACTGGTTGCTTGATAATTCCATTGTTACTGAGATCTCAGTCAACCGACACAAGGGATTCCTGGCAATTTCTTATATATTGTTATAATTATGGTAGCTACTAGTGAAAGATGCCGCCCGTCAATAGCCATTGGATCTTTCGAGAAATTTCCGACTTGGAGTAGTTGCCTGGAATACCATAGTAGAGCGGGATCATATCTTTCGTCTTTGTAACCAGGGCGTTGGTCAAGCTACTCTTGCCATATGCGGTCTATAGAGAATCAGTGATAAGCTCAATACTTAGGAGATAGATTGAATCTTACGAATGTGATGAGTTGTGCGTAGGTCTCATTGTTCTTGGATACTCGCTTTAAAATGGATGGAAAAGATTCCATAGCTTCGTCTCTCTTGGGGCGATCCTTCTGAGCCTTCTGAGCGGCTTCATGAAGAAGTTTGCTAAAGAAGATATTGCGGCTATTAGGATCTGAGGGAGGATAGACATCACCCATTGAAGCGCGCTCTCTGCAGTACGCCTTTGCTGCAATGGCGAGGGATTTGGTATTAGGAGTAAAATGCTTTTCGGTCACCTTAGTACCTCTCTTCTGTGATATTTCTTCTTTTGAGGTGGCTTGAGAGCGACTGCCAGAAACGAAGATGTCAGGGGTACTTTGACCAGTATGTGAAGGCTTGCAGATAGGAGTGCGAAAAGCAGAACGAACGGATGGGGTGAGATGATAAGGCGTCTTCTGCTTTCTATTCTGAACTTGCGGTGTGATCAAAGAGAGCTATAGATGAATAAAGAATAATATGAGTAGAGATACGATGGAGATTTGCAGATCTTACACCGTTGGTTGAATATGCACCCTTCTTCTTCACTCCACCCTCTATATCGTTCTCTTCCATATCATCATCATCGTCGTCAGCCATGTCCATCCCCGTACCATACTGGTCTTCCTCTTCCGACTCATTAGCTATAGCTACACTTCTCCCGCCAGCCAATTGAGTGGTAATTTCCACCTCATCTTCGTTCAAGACGATGGTTTGGTTGGTTCTCTTACGCTTGGGGCTGGGAATATCGTCATTCAGAGGTGCTTGGTCCAGGCGGGTACCATTGCTGTCGTCTTCTTCATCGCTTTCTTGATTTTCGCTTTCAATCATTTGCTGATTCAAAACCAGAGCTTCTATATGCATGGAGATAAGCATTGATGAAATAGCATTAAGCATTTCACACTTACGTTGAATAGCTGCTTCGTTGACAGCATCTGCCGATGTGGAAGCTTGAGTAGCCTTATGGGGAGTGAGGTTGGCAGTTCCGCCTGCACGTTGTTGAAGAGCCAAAAGCATCTCTTGTTCCTTTCTAGAAAGAGGCTTAAGAGCAGCCTTCTTTTTTCCAGAACGTTGGTTTGAAGATGAAGGTTGCCTAGCAGAAGAGTCATCAGACTCAGAATGACGTCTTTTTCCTCTGGTAGTAGCCGCCATAGAAGAGAATAGACAGGATGAGACGTCAGAAAATAGTAGGTGTCAGGTTTTCCAAATCCAAAGTCAAAGTTGACGTGGAAAGAAAAGTTGAACCACTGCCGCAAAACTTTGAGCGTTTCTAGGATAATTTTCCCACAGGGACAAATATTTGTAGAAAATCGAAATTGTTCTGATTTAATGCAAGAATATAGCTAAGAAAGTAATTATGCATTCATGAAATGATTTTTAGCCCAGCCATTCCTATCTTTAATCCACGTATTGGCCATTTTATCGGAGTGGAATACAATAGAGGCTCTTAAGCCTTTGAAATGAAGATTAAAGTGCGAGAGCGTCTGAGAACGAAAGAGAACTGCATCACCAGAGTGAAGTTTGAGACGGATGCCTAGTTCTTTAAAGCATAGATCACCCTCTTCACCGTCCTCACATTCATGAATGACAAGGACAACACAGAAGTTCTTGTCCATCTTGTCTCGGTGTATAATAGTTGAGACGTTAAGATTGAGAACGTAACCAGTAAATGGCCAGCAAGCATATGAAGCACCAGCTGGAAGGACCTCCAAGCTAATGCCTAATATCTCGCACTCTTCTGGCAGGACGTCAGATACCTTGAGTATATATTAGAGAAGTTAAAATATTTCAAAAAAAGACGCTACCGCAGTTGAAACCCATTGGAATAAGTCTTCAAGCATCTCTTCGAGTGCGACACTCTCTTCTAGTAAAGCCTCTCTCTCCTGGCTATAATATGGGGTTCTCTGAGTAAAGTTAGCTTTCTTCATCTTTCCATCTCTCAAGATAGAGCTTGGATCAGCGTCTATAGGAACATCATGCCCCTTTATCATATTGGTCAGTAACTGATCTACGAGATTGACGACGAAGAGAATAAACTTACTGATGGAATAAATCGGAAATAGTTATCTATATGAAATGCTCGATATTTGGTAGTGCTCCCTTCTTTCTTACTGTCCATATATCGGAGAATTTCTGGATATGCCGTTTGGATATAGCGAAGACATCTCTTCTTTAGTTCAGGAGGAAGGTCTGTTAAGACGATGGCCTGAGCTTTTCCATCAGAATCATTGATCCTCAGACGCTCTCTAGATTTGATAGAGTGAGCAGAAGATCAAGAATAGTAAAACAGACTTACCCATTTAGTAAAGCGGCATCGAGCATAATATAAGGACTATCAGGTGGACGCACTCCAGTCTCCAGCGTCCCCTTTAGCTATCGAACACAAGTTTAGTGCGTGCTGATTTATCAAGAAAGGATATTAATACCTCAGAAGTGAAATCGTCTATTGACTGAGATCGTATAGCAGCATCGGCATGTTCTCTTTCTAACTCTGTCGTCATGTGCTGCTGATCTTCAGATATGACAAACTTCAAGTTCTTCTCATCATCTGGCCTGAATCCTGTATTGATTGTGGTTAAAGGTATTGGGCGCTTCGTCTTCGTCAATGATTTGGTTGATGAGATAGACTGAGATGAGACTACATCTGCAAAGCATGCTTTCCATGCGATCTTATCTCTACGCTTAAGGAAATGACTAAAATGTGTTAGATTTATAAAATAGTCTAGCTAAAATGTCACTTACCCTCTTATGAGTACGTCAAAAAATAAGTCCGACTGATCGATATTATTGATACTGATTTCCTCTGGCACTATCCCCAGCCATGGAGCGTCAGGTCGAAAGGAGGCTCTGAGACGCATATCATATGACAAATTCCTTAGCCTTGCAATTGCAGGAATGATATCTTCAAGGACGGCCTTGCCCAACTTATCATCTAAGGAATGAATGAATGAATGAAAAAAAATCATCGAATATAGATGCTAAGAAGATACCTTCACTAGGGTTTCGAAGAATATTGTAAAGTGATCGTAAATCCTGAATACTGATAAGGTCTGGCGATATTTGTGTTCGAAGATTGGCTATTGCAATAAATGCCAGCATATATACAGTACCTGTAGAGAATTTAGTCTTATGGATAAATAGCTAAGAGGCGAGAGCGACCATACCTCCAGCAGCCAGAACTGCATATGCACTGCCTGACGTTAAGTGTCTTTCTAACGTTCTTGGCTTTGCATGTGTGTAATCAGGAGTTTCGGATAAGATCTTCGCACTCAGATTCTTGCAGATCTGCGTCATGGACACTTCTTCTACTAGAGACACTCTAAGGGGGTAAACTGAGTTCTAGGTTCATCGAAAGTAATAGAAGCATGAACTCACTGTCGTACTTTTGCATTAAAGTGAATGGACTGTAGCATGTATGCAAAATCGAAAGCCGAACGCGAGCTAAGAATACTTGCACAATTCCTAGCAACATTCTCAAGTGAGTCGTCCTGAAGAAGGGTATGCGATCTTGGGTCTGAAGGCTGGAAGAGAGGACGAAAGAGATGATGATGATCGTCTGAGCCCAACAGCAGTTGTCTGGCAACAGCAGAGATCTTCATAAAGAACTGTTCTGTTCGAGCAAGAACATTATACGTCTCTTTTGCTGACAAAGGGAGATTCTCCATGTAGCCAAGCGCGGTTTGACTCTGTGAACGTTCCTCCTGCTCCTGAGAGTCTTCGTCCCCACTATTGTTATTGGACCTTCCGTCAAATTCCAGAGATGGAGGACCAAGAAGACCCCATGCTGACATTGCGGCAGGGACTTTCTCATTTCGTTTGGGTGCAGACCTCGGATTTCCTCCTCCACCTCTATCTTTCCCTCTCCCTGTGGTCTTGACACGCCCTCTACCAACTCGCCCTCCTCTAGTGCGCCCCCCATTAGTACGGCCCTTGATAGTACGGCCTTCGATAGTATCCCCCCCGATAGTACAGCCTTCAATAGTGCGCCCTCGGCTGACTTTCTGACCAACTCGCCCAGCATTTCCAGATTGCAAGTTGGCGTCATGATCGTCAGATGAGTCAGGATCTGCATAGCCAGGATCGAAGTTGAAGGTGAAATTGAAGTGAGAGTTGAAGTCGAGAGCAGAATCTCTGTAACAGTCAGGAGAGATGTGCGAGTCAGGGCCTGTGTGTGGTGTATCTGGCAAGACCTCAGGTAGAGTGCATGGTGTGCGCGGTGTGCATGGTGTGCGCGGTGTGCATGGTGTGCGCGGTGTGCGCGGTGTACGCGGTGTACGCGGTGTGCGCGGTGTACGCAAGACCTCAGGATTGATATATCCCAGACCAGGAGAGAGTTGCGTAGGAGTGCGCATTGAGTGGTCACAGTCATAGATAGGCATTAACGCTGGTGATGATAGAGGCGGAGTTGGCAAATGGGTCCAAGACTGCTGGAGATATCGTTGTTCACCTGTAGGAGAACTAAAGATAGAATTCTAAAACTCTATTAGTACTACGTTAAGGAAAAGAATAGATGATTACTTACCAGATAAGTGACACTGGTTCCAGAGTCCAGTCTGAATAGCTCATGTTCCACCTGGCGATGCTAAATGGAGCTCAGCAGTGCAGGAAAACTGGAAATGATTATGCACTCACCAGACTAGTAAGCCCATCGTGGTGCTCTGTCTTAACTACCAGTTCCCTCTCTAGCTTTTGAATTGCTGCCTCTCTCAGTGCTGCTGGGAAGTTGAGGTTGTCTTGGTTATAGCGGTTGTTGTGGTTATCGCGTTTATTGTAGGTATTGCGGTGATTGTGGTTATCGCGAATGCATCGCAGCACCCACTGAAGTTCCTCCAGGGTTAAGGCGCTTGACATGCGAAAATGGCGGGACTGGGTTAGTACAAGTCTATGGAGACGTCAACGTAGTCACATGGTCTGTGCCAGTGCTGGCGCAGACCACGTGATTCATTACCTTTCTGAGTCTCGTCCAACGCTCAGTGTTTGCCTCCTTCAGACTCATCCTCGCCCATCGCTCATACCTGCTGCAATCCAACCCACGACCGCCTTTTTGAACTACGGCAGCAGAACGATCAAGCAACACAGGACAGGTCCCGTGTTCATTGATGCCAATCTCTGATCAAAACAACTTCGCCATGCCTCACGTTGAGCGGACTCTCGTATTCGACGACTTCTCAGCTAGCCGATTAGACTGGTTGGACGTTACTACGGCTACAGCAATCGCTTGAGCTCACAGCCAGCGCCATCGTTAGGGCCAGGTATGTGTATCTACCCTATCATTCCTTCTGTTGAGAAAGTCTAACATTTATTCCAGCATAGTCAAGCCCTATATTGCCTCTACCGCCATCCCCAACCTCATTCCTCACCATCGCCTGTCACAAAAGGAACGGACGACTACAACTCGGAGCCCAATGTTAGGACGCGACAACGCAATCGAATGGCGACGAAGTCCCTCAACGACACACCTTGAAATAATCACCATACCCCATCCTCCATCGTGTCTCCCACCATTTCGCCCGTGGACTGCTTTCCCCTCGCAACATCTCTTGCGTACCTCCCACCTTTTACGTGTCCAATCGCCTCTCCCTTCATAATTACATCCCGGACGAACCTCCTCATCTCTGGCCACGGTAGGACTCTTGCCCACGATGCTAAGGACGGCATCGTGAGACTCGCAACTGTGACCAACAAGCCACAGTCTATAACGACGCATACTGCATCGAGACTTACCAGACGCCCTCAAGCATCGAATCTCGTCGAGGAATTCACCCCTCGCATACTTCCCGCCTTCTACGCGTCCAGGCGCCTCTCCCTTCACAACGACATCCCTCGCGCACCTCCCCTCCTTCTACACGCCTAGTTGTCTCTCTTCACAATGACATCCTTCCCTCCCGTCTTCTACGCGTCCAATCACAATCATATCACAGCTGAATGATCGGTGAGTGCTACGGCTAGAGGAAACTATGGCTGTAAGTGTCGCCTGCAGCTGTTGGGCTTTAACCACTACCACCACCACCACCGCTTTTCCTGTCCCCTCCCGCCTCAAAAATGGTATGTAATCATTTTAAAAATGATTTATCTTGAATATTACTAACGATCACCCACCCTAGATGACTCGTTGAATAATCGACAAGCCCGCCAACACCACCCCATGTTACCGACAGGTCAGAGGGTGGTTTATGGCTATCCCAGGCGCTTCCAGGCGATGGAGACTGGCCACCGCGTTCCTTTTCTCCTCACCGTCAGTTTCGTTTACGACAGCCCTTATGACAACCACCTCTACTCTCTTTCTTCCCGCTCCTTTTGCGACAAGGTCAGGTCGCCGTTGGGCTCAGGATCGCGGTCGGGGTCACCTACTGTGGCGTCTGGGTCGGGGCTGAGCTTGGGTTGCACATTCATATTCCAACGCGAGCAAGAGCGGGAGCAGATGGAGCGCGAACGAGACCAGCACCAGCAGAGAGATAGGGAGAAGGTTTCAGCCCCAGTATGCTGGATAGTGTTGCATCCTCGTTGGCGTCAGGCAGTGGTGTGTCGGGTGGAAATCTCTCGCCATCTCAGTCGTCTTCAGGACGGTCGACGAGGTCCGCTTCGGCATCAGCGTCGAACTCGAGCTCAAAACCTCCTTGGACGAAACCTATGGTGCTGCCCATGTCGATGTTTGGATCTGCCTCAGGGAACACGAATACGAGCGGTGGTGGGTCGACGTCGACGTCAGCGCCGCCTCCACCTGTCTATGACGGGGGCTACTCAGATGGAGCAGATCTGCACCAGAACACGTACCGACAAGCTGCCAGCGCTACCCCCACACTATCGAAAGGTCTGGTGCTGGTTTATGGCTGTTGCAGGCGCTTCCAGGCGATGAAGACTGGCCACCGCGTTTCTCCTTCCCACTAGCAGATACCTGCGGCACTCGTTGAATGTTTCACGAGCTGCCAGCGCCACCCCACACTATCGAGAGGTCTGGCGCGGGTTTACCACTGTCGCGGGCTGTCGAATTTGACGAAGACAAGCCGCTACATGTCCCTCTCTTCTCGTCGGGACGTGAGGATGGCGCACCACCCAAGCGCCACAGTTCCCTAGGAGCATCGGAATTTCCGACGTCTCAATGTTCAACCTCGAGGAATAGTGAAATGAAGGTAAGTATTTGGTACATTGATTTCTATTCAGTATCCTGACTAATCCTCTCTGCCAGCTCCTTCATCAACTAATGCGGACTGTGCCCATCGACTGTGGAATCAGACCTTCACTGTCCCGTATAACCTCCATGGATGCGCTCTACTTCGTCCATGCGCTCTTACTCCCACCTGCCTATCTTTGTCAACCTGCAAAATGGACTCAACTCCAAGTATTCACTCGGTAAGTGATCGTTCAAATGCTGATTGTATGTCAATTATTCACTTAGAATTTCTCAGTTGATCAATGTTCCCTCATCAAAGCCGGTCGTACTGTGTTCATCGACCCCCCTTGCTTCCGTTGAGGCCTTGAAATCCTATCGGCAACTTGGACAACTGCCTTTTTTGGAGCTCGATCGACGATAACTCTCGCCCAAACTCCTGCTACAGCTCCAGCATCTGCCTATCCCATGTTTCACGTCTAATCGTATGTATTTATTCGGCCGTAGCTCTCTCTCTTGGGCTCGACCATCAGCCTGTCAAGATCTCCGCTGGCTTGGACGATTCTCTCGCCTCATCTCCAGTTCCAGCATCAGCATCCGCCTGGCCCATATCTCGTTCATAACTGTTCGTTCAGCCGCATGCGGCAGCCCTCGATTTGCTTCGTTGGCCACTGTCAATCCACCAAAGACTCTGTGAGCGATTGCTAGGAAGCAAGATCAGCTTACCATCGTGGCACTCTTAATTGGTCAAATTCCAAGGCCAATCTCTTCCGGAGCTGCGAAGGAAGGTGATTGCGATGACGGCTTTGGGCTTCTTGCCATGATTGCGGTTATACACATCGCCACTATACCACCAAGATGGCTCGTCCTTCCAAAACTAAGATCTCGTGATCCAATACCTCACCAAGTCTCTCGAAGCAGGTGAGTTCGCTTTTATTCCCGCTCTGACTTATACTGAATTCATTCCATAGACCCATCAGACGCTCAGAGCTGGTACCTGCTTGGCCGAGCTTACATGGCAGGTCAGAAATACAACAAGGCCAACGAAGCATATCAACAAGCTGTGTACCTTGACGGTCGCAATCCTACATTCTGGTGTTCTATTGGTATGCTCTACTTCCAGATCAACCAATTCTGTCGATCCTTCTCGACACCATCATCACCGTCCGCAAGCCCATCGTTCATCCATACACCCAGCTCTGGGTCAAAGCGCAGACCACGTGTTTGGACGTCCACGTTTCCGCTGGCTTCAGCGTGTGCGTCTGGAGATGCGGAACGACGCAGCCACCATTGCCAGGTGTCTGCGGCTGGGATGGGATTTGGCGCACGTCTCCTCAAGCCAGTGCCATCACCAGCGCCAGTGGCTGGTTCGATCGTAGGATCTACTGTTGGCGTCGGAGTCGGCTCATCTGACGTCGTCGAACTCGTCGTCTCCGTCGTATGACTCGTCGTATGCGTGCTCGTCATCGAACGGAGCCCTTGACACCTACTTACGTGGGATCCACATCAACCACTACATCTGGGAGGTATGGTTTGATCTTGAATCATTATACGACAGTTGCAACAATAAGATCACCGACTCTATTGATACTTATGCGCGAGCAAGCGAGTTGGATCCAACTCAGCACCCTCTGCTGCCTCAAGGCCCTTCAGACGATCCAAGAAATGGTGCTCATCCTCATCACCCCAATCCTTACTCTTGTGGTCGTTCCCCGCACTCCTGATCTGTTTCGTCTGCGCCTCATAGTGGCCGCACGGCTCGATTGCCTCCACCATTCCAAGGGTACCAACAACCCGTTGGACCTGCTCAGCCAAGTGCTGGTCCTCAACGGTCACCTCGAGGCTATCGCCACTGCGAGCCACCTCTTTCAGATCAAGAGCCTGGTTGAACGTTGCAGACCTGGTCCTGAATGGGATTGGGAGCTTGAACGACGTGCACCCAGGCACAGTGGCGAGTATATGCACCCAGCACAACAAGCTGGAGGCCCTTTCTACCCTCCTCATTTACCTTGCGCACATAGTCCCCCACAGCCCTTTCATCACATCGGTCACCAGACGCGCTATTGGGATAACAAGCCCACAATGAGTGGTCTGACCAGTCATCCTGCATTCCATCCCGCATTCCGTCCTGCATTCTGTCCGTCTCCTCCGCCGCATCAAGGACAGCCTCCTCATCACAAACAACAGAGGCGCTATGATCCTCGACATGATGCGAGAGACAACAGGGAATATGAGCCTGAGTGAGGGGATGTGCAGAGCTATTTTGTCTCCCCTGAGAGTATGCGGCCGAGGAACGCTCCTCAGGTGCATCTATCTGGGCCTAGTGCAAGGCGCTCCGAGAGTCCTCATGGAACACTGGCGTTGGTCGATTCGAAGGCGGGTAGAGGAAGGACAAGGGGAGTGTGGAGAGTTAGAGAGGCCCAGGGGGGGTTCCTGGAAGCTTCAAGATACAGTACCTGAAAGGTCCTCACACTCTGGCTCATCCCGTTCGATTCAGCCCTCTCCAATGAGCGCCACGCCACGTCCGCCCTCAAGAGTTGTGGATGAGGACTATGATGGGGGTGTAGCCGATACATTGATGGGTCTGGCGAATGGCTTGTATCGTGGCCCTTCTGGAGAGAGCAATGGTGAGCCACCACGGCATTCGCCTATGGTATCTTCACATAGCAGGCACAGTATTCCCTCGCCACGTCCTCTGCCTTCGCATCGTAACTCGGTATCATCAAGTCACCCTTCCCCGCTGACGCAGATGCTGCTGCTGAAGAGGGCGTTGAGCCCTGGGCCAGAGGAGATGGACAACAAGTGTTTGAGGATGGAGGGCATGAAACGGCGTAGAATTTTGTCGCCTTCTGGTTGTCGTCGTGGGTCAGTGCCTTCTACGAGGCCTTCACCCATCCCTTTCCATGCTCAGGTGACGACATCACACTCCTCCAAGGCAAGGGACCAGTTCCCGCCTAGTCCTTCTCTTCCTGTTGCCCTTCTTCTCTACCCTCGACCAATCAGTGCTGGCCACTCGAATAGTGCATCTGCTTCGATTGCGCTTCCACTGATTGAGACTTAGTCTCCAAAGTCAACTGCACCTTCTCTGACGAACCACAACAACAAGATGTACATTGATGCGAGGTCTATCTCCCAGCCTTCTAGAAGTGGCAAGCTATCATTGAGCTTGCCTGCGTCCAAGCATTAGTTGTCACCGCCTACAGAGACGTTCCATGATATTTCAACCCTTCTCATCGCATCGCTCGCTGTTTACTTTCTTCCTGGTTTTCTCTTTTCCTTATGCACCTTTTGTATGTGGCCTATCACTTTATGAGTCTTGTTATGACCTTCTTTTATGCATAGCATATTCATCCGCAATCAGCACTCATTGTCTATAGCATCTCAATTTCCAACATCAACAACGTCATCTTCACACAATCGCACAAATCAATTATTAGAAATTATTATCTTGTATGTTAGATACCCATCTGTGTTACCTTCAGTGTAATACCCACCCTGTCTGTTCAGTTTCTTGCAATTTTACCATTGTGCGATGTAATCTTCTCATTTCACGCTTCAACGCTTCAATTAGCGATGGGAAAGTAATACCCATTATGGTAGCTCTATCAACCTAGACTTTGTTCACAGGACGCACAACTATTCACGCTACCACTATGTCAGAAGAACCAGCTCATTCCGATGGAAGTATGATATCTGGTTCCATTGTTAATCGAAACTATCTAGTGCCCAAGGCCTTTGCCTCACTGACTTGGGAACAGATACAAGGCATACCTCCAAGTCCTACAAGTTCTGAAATTCGTATGGAGAATATTGGGTAAGCATTTTGTATAGGACTTTAGGCCTTCTGAAAACTGTCTGTCTAGAACGTTGACTCCCTGTCCAGGCTCTTGTCGCTCAGGAAGGTGTGGATTACCCATGGAGTCCCCACTGGCTGCCAAAACCAGCCTTCTTGCACAGGCGCTGGAGCCCTCTACGCCTCCTTCAATATCTGCTTCGAAGAAGCTCTCATTTTCTCTAGATTCACATGACAACATCGAGTCCGTCACCGGATCCGTCACTGAATCGGAGACTGAGCCAGAGACAGAAGAAAACCCCGGCCCTCAAAGTCTGATACAGAAACTTCGCCATCAGTGCACTCTTGCTGCGTTAAAGCTCCGGAATAGGGAGCAGATTATTGAGGATAATGAGAGGGTCATCGAACAACAGAAAGCTGATATCCTCATTCTACGCGCTAATGAAGCATCCTTACGAAGGGAATTGGAGGCGTACAGAAGAAGGGCATCTAGGCGTAAAGTCAAGCTGGAGAATATAAGGGCCTATGCTTATGCAGAATCTTCTGAATAAGGTATGTTATATATAGAATCGCCATACGGTCAGAGACTGATAACCCAATCTAGCATCCTGTGGCGTCTCTCTTCTCCTGATGACTGGGTCAGGTGTTATATTGTTCGTATCATTCACATGCATAGCCTCTCTAGCTAATTTTTTTCAGCAGATCTTGTTCTTCTAATATATCTATCCTCTCCTCGTACATCCTTGTCATATATTCTCTTCCAATGCCTAATACATGTCCTGTCTGTCAAAAAATCTTTCCTACATCGAAAGGCAGAAACATTCATCTAAAGCACGCAGCACTCTGTAGACACTGGGGAAAGGGTAATTCACATACTGTGCCCAACCCAGTGTCAGTTGAGGAGAGCGATGATATGGAGGGAGAAGCTGCGCAGTCTGAAGAGGAGGAAGAACTATTGGATCAGGAAAGATCTGGTGATGCCGATGAAGATGAAGATGAAGCGTTGGAAGATATAGCGCAGTCATGGTACGAGCAGGACCTGGATGATCTCTTTTTTATCGATCAGGAGGAGATAGAGGTTGAAATTGGAGCAGCAGGTCCTGGACCTTCTACACAAGCATCCAGGGCACGTCAGAAAACCTTACGCAGAACACTTGAGGAGGAAGATGATACCAGGGTGCGCGATACCTTTGATCACGCTGCGCGTGTTATCAGAATCCAGCCATCTCTTCATGATCGATGGAAGAAGCTGTTTTCATCAGAGGCAGAGGATGTTGAGGCTACTCAAGACTACTCCTCTGTAGGCGATGGCGTCAATCCATTTGCTCCTTCTGCTTCTGGAGTAAATTTGTTTGCTTCTTTTGCGTCAGAAATGGACTGGAGAGTAGCTAGATGGGCTGTACAGGAGGGTATAGGGCATGGGTCCTTTGACCGACTTTTGTCTATTCCAGGGGTACGTTTTATTGTTTTGCCTGATCTCAAGTGTTCTGAATACTTCTAGGTCTGTGAGAAGCTGGGATTATCCTATCATAACATTCGAGGAGTCCATCAGATTATCGATAATCAGATACCAGAGCGCGCCGGAGACTGGTGCTGTACCGATCTGGTCTTTGATGAAACCCCAGGAAAGGAGTATAGGATACGCTATAGAGATGTTCTCAAAGCGATCGAAAGCTTATGGGGTTCACCGTCACTAGCCTCTCATCTTGTATATAAGCCTTCCAAGATCTTCTCTGATGCGAATCGAGATAATCGCATATATACAGAGATGTGGACAGGGTCTTGGTGGTGGGCTATCCAGGTACTATTCTATATCTCTAGACATTCTCTGTACTGATTTAAAAAATTACTCTTTTAGACGAAGCTCCCTAGAGGCGGCACTCTTGCCCCAGTTATTATCGCTACCGACAAGACCCAGCTGACCCAGTTCAGTGGCGGTAAATATGCGTATCCTGTCTATCTTACTCTTGGAAATATTCCAAAATCCTTACGAAGGAAACCATCCAAGCAGGCCTGTGTTCTTATAGCTTATCTTCCTATTTCGGAAAAGCTTAAGAGCTCGAACCTATCCAAGAAGAACATTGGTATTCACAATCAACGTCTCTTTCATGAGGCCATGCGTATTATTTTGGAGCCTCTTATCAAGGCTGGTACTGAAGGCGTCGAGATGATAGGAGGGAATGGAGAAGTTAGGAAGGTCTTTCCTATTCTTGCCTGTTACGTCGCCGACTTTCCTGAGCAATGTCTTGTCACTTGTACCAAGTACGGGACATGTCCCAAGTGCAAAGCTCCCTCAAATAATCTACAACATCCATTGCCAGGAGATGCGCGCACATCATCCTGGACTCTACATGTCATCGAGGAAGCCAAGCAGTACGCTTCCAAACCATCTCACTTCTATCGTCACTGTATGGCCAATGATGTCTCTGGCAGTGTCTTCTGGAAGGATCTTCCCCTCTGTGATATAAATTCATCTGTGACACCTGACGTTCTACACCAACTCTACCAGGGTGTTCTCAAGCATCTTATATCTTGGTGTCAACTCTTAATGACTCCAGAAGAACTTGACGCTCGCATACGCACTCTTCCACATGCTTATGGGGTTCGCCATTTCAGTAATGGGTTTTCAATACTCACCCAGATATCTGAGTGGTAGCTACCACTTTAATCATTAAATCCTGGACCTATCAAGGAATACCAAATCATTATACCCATAGATAATATGAAAGGCACTTCATTGCTACTTCATTGCTGGCTGGCTATTTCATTTCATTTCATTGCTGGCTGGCTATTTCATTTCATTTCATTGCAGGCTGGCTACTTCATTTCATTGCCTATTTCATTTCATTGCCTATTTCATTTCATTGTCTATTTCATTTCATTGCCTATTTCATTGCAGGCTGTCTATTTCATTACAGGCTGGCTACTTCATTTTCATTGCCTATTTCATTGCAGGCTGGCTATTTCATTATATTGTGTAGATGTGACATTTGATGCTTATATAACCAGATCATGTGACTTTTAAACTGCCTCAAATGACAAGCTGAAACTTCACAAATGGAAAATTATGGCCTCAAATAGCAACAAATAGTAAATAATGATATTAACCCCTTACAATCATTCAGTATTAATTAATTAATAACTATAATACATTAAGTCACATATTAATCATAGCTATTTGTGAAGACTTAGTGATTTTTATTATCTTAGGATAATATATGATAGGGCCATATTAGTAAGCCATAGTAGACCCAATTCTAAAAGTTTTTGAAAAGTCACATGACCGTGGGAATATTATCACATGACATGGAAATATATGAAATAGGCCCTAGCAATGAAATAGCCAACCAGCAATGAAATAGCCAGCCTGTAATGAAATAGGCAATGAAATGAAATAGGCAATGAAATGAAATAGGCAATGAAATGAAATAGGCAATGAAATGAAATAGGCAATGAAATGAAGTAGCCAGCCTGCAATGAAATGAAATGAAATAGCCAGCCAGCAATGAAATGAAATGAAATAGCCAACCAGCAATGAAGTAGCAATGAAGTGCCTTTCATATTATCTATGGGTATAATGATTTGGTATTCCTTGATAGGTCCAGGATTTAATGATTAAAGTGGCCTCTACTCTTGGATATCTGGGCCTGAACGGAAGAACATGGCAAAAATCCTGTTGGCCTGTCTTGTGGGTAGCATCAGCAAGAAAGCGCTTTCAGCTGTGAAATCGCTTTTGGATTTTATCTATCTATCCCAATATCGCGCACATGATGAAATTACACTAGGATATCTAGAGGATGCTCTGAAGGCCTTTCAGGAAAACCAGAAGGTCTTCATTGAGCTAGGACTTTGCTCAGACATGAATATTCCGAAATTCCATTCACTAATCCACTATGTCAAATCCATTCGGCTCTTTGGCACCACCGATAACTACAATACCGAAGCATTTGAACGCTTTCACATCGACTTTGCCAAGGAGGGATTTCGAGCTTCAAATAAACGAGATGAATTTCCTCAAATGATCAACTGGCTCTCGCGGAGAGAGAAGATGGCCATGTTCGATTTCTATCTTGATTCTACTAAAGCTAATCAGTCATCTACTGCTGAACCACATCAAAAGACAAGCTCTCCTTCTACTCCAAAGCCATTCTATCACATTGCAAAACATCCTCCATTTCCTTCACGTTCCCTAACTGCCATAGAAGAACAACATCTTGCACCTCAATTCTCTCAAGATCTCAAGCAGTATCTTAACAATCTCAAACTAAGGCGTACTAGTAACCAAGGCGCTCTCTACTACAATCTCCCTTTCCAATCAATTCCTGTCTATCTTCAATTTCGCTTTCATTCTCATACCCTTCATGACGAAACTGGTGATCCTGATCTTGAGGAGAATGATACCATCAAGGCTCATCCACTTTCAAGACAAGACCCTTCTGGACGGTTTGATACAGTAGTCGTTCTCAACAACAATGAAGCTGAATCTACTGGTGTCGAAGGTGAGATCTAATATATGGTACTAATTTCAAACTCCAAGTACTTACTTAGTCTCTTTTAGGTACTCGTATTGGACGTGTTCGTGTAATATTTGCACTTCCAGAACAAGTACAAAGTGTACTGGGCATGCAAAACTCACCGTCATGGTGGACAAAAGAACCTCTGGCCTATGTTGAGTGGTACAAAGTGCTGAGGTCCACAGCTGATGAGACGACTGGTATGTATATTGTAAAGCGAACATCTCAGCCAGAGTTTGCTATTGTTCCTATTTCTCATATTCGACAAAGTTGTATGTTAATACCTAGATTCTCAGGATATTTCGAGAGAAAGACTACTAATTGGACCTCTGCTAATGTTTTAGATCTTGCACCTTTTTTCTATCTAAATAACTGGCAAAGCCCTTATACGTATCAAACAATTTGGTAGATAACAATAATTTACATTATATTATAGACTAATATATAATTTTAGCCATTATTTGGTATAGAGCTATGCGAGGACATCTCAGGACAGCTAGGACACACCAGGACTCTCTGGGGACGCTCCAGGATGCTCTTGGGACGTCAAGGGACACCTAGTGCTTCCCCTTATATCCTGAAATGATGCCATCACTGTCAGGACGTCATGGGCCAAAAGTGTTTTTCCTGATGAGCCCAGGCCATAACCACAGCTTTTGAGGGCCTATGGCTTGGGCCTCATTTTTTGAAAGCCCAAGCCATGGGCCTAAGCCCACTGTTAAAACTTGTATCTAACGTAGCGTAGGTTCGACAAACTTGGTGTCAGTGCTGAGTGGTATTCTCAATGTTTTATGCAATAAGTACAGCTTTCCGCCACGTGATGTGTGTACAACTCACAAATGTGCATTCAGCACTGATTACACAACCAATATGGCTTCTTCCCACCCAGTGTGTACGACTCGCCCAAGTGGTAGACTCGCAGACAAGAACAACATTGCCGACTCTGAGCTGGAATCCCATCGAATAATAAGATTGGCTCAAGCTCGGCCAAGCACTTCATCAGCAAGTTCACCCGAGTTGTCACTGTTGGAGCCGAGTGGGGCAGTGTGTGCGACCTTGGTGCCTGAGTCTACTTTAGGTACTTGGCTTAGTGGGCCATTGCATGGCATGGCGTTACGAGTCTTTTCTTAGTTACATGATCAGAGTGACACTATAGACCTCCCAAAACATATCACCACCTT
>Ga0247741_1000837_pt1 | contig 16923 bp, 12 predicted proteins | sample UWRJL213509R2_FD_180945 | JGI IMG/M metagenome (GOLD analysis project Ga0247741, IMG submission 180945) | Plant litter microbial communities from Arlington Agricultural Research Station in Wisconsin, United States - UWRJ-L213-509R-2 | ecosystem: Environmental > Terrestrial > Plant litter >... | reverse complement strand
GGCAGCCACTACTGGGGGTGATATTCAATGGTCTCCAAAACTAACCTTTACCTTGTGGAACAGTTATACCTTTGCAAACGGTTTGGTTCTTGGTGGGGGTGCGCGGTATATCGACACAGCGGCAAGTACCAGCTTAACGGATAAAGAAGCACTTTCGCGTCGTTCAATGGTTGAAGTTCCTGAATATTGGGTAGTAGATGCAATGGCTTCTTACCCGATTAACAAAAACATCAATGTACAGTTGAACGTGTTTAACCTGGCGGATGAAGAGTACATCGGTAGTTTGAACAGCGGTGTATCACGTTACACTCCAGGTGCAGAACGCTCGGCACGCTTGGGTGTTAACTTTACCTTCTAGTCAACGCTTTAGATTGGAGCGGTACGCGTTATAGTGCTAATTCAATTCTTAAAAAGCCAGTTATCTTGTTCAGATAACTGGCTTTTCCCAATTTTAAAAGTTGTAAAAAATTATGTTAATTCATATTCCCGATGTGCTCACTAAACAACAGGTAGCCGAATTTCGCGCGCAACTTGCGCAAGCAGATTGGGTTGACGGAAAAGCAACGGTTGGTGCGCAAGGTGCGCGCGTAAAACAAAATCGTCAGCTCGCGGTTGATAGCCCTGTTGCACGTACGCTCGGTGAAATTATTTTAAAAGCAATTTACGGCAATCCATTATTTATGGCGGCGGCATTACCGTTGCGCACTGTGCCACCGCTGTTTAATTCTTATGAAGGCGGTGAGCATTACGGTTTACATGTGGATGGTGCTATTCGGTTGGTACCCGGCAGCAATTTAAGTTTACGCACAGATGTTTCATCCACACTTTTTTTAAGTGAGCCGGATGAATACGATGGTGGCGAATTAGTTGTTCAAGACACATATGGTAGCCACGAAGTTAAATTGCCCGCCGGCGATTTAATTTTATATGCATCAACCAGTTTGCATAAAGTTGAACCCGTCACCCGCGGTACGCGCGTGTGTAGTTTTTTCTGGACACAAAGCATGATTCGTTCAGATTCGCAGCGCAATATGTTGTACGAGTTAGACGCTAACATTCAGTCCTTGCGAGAAAAACTGGGCGATTGCAATGAAGTCATAAGTTTAACGGGTCACTACCATAATTTGTTACGTCAGTGGGGCGATGTGTGACTCATCAGAAAAAAGCCGCCAAAAAATTTAAAATAAATCTAATGACTATTCGTAAGTGGCATTGGATGAGTTCAGCACTTTGCTTTGTTTGCATGCTGCTATTTTCTGTCACCGGCATAACCCTGAATCATGCTGGCAGTATAGAGGCATCACCAAAAACAATTCATCTAGAAGGGCTGGTTCCAGAAGCATTAATGACTGAATTAGTGATTGTAAAGGAACAAAAAAATATGGAACTACCAGCGTCTATATTGCACTGGTTTAACGATACTCATAAATTAAAATTTTCGCGCACCCAGGCAGAAATAAATGATGGGGAATTATATCTTGCCTTACCGCGGCCCGGTGGCGACGCATGGTTGAGCCTGGATGCTGAGACGGGAAATTTTGAATACGAATCCACCAGCCGTGGCTGGATTTCCTACGTCAATGATTTACACAAAGGTAGAAATACCGGCATGGCGTGGATTTATTTTATGGATGTATTTGCGCTTGCTTGCATCATTTTTTCAGTAACTGGTTTTTTGTTATTGCAGCGCTATGCAGATACTCGTTCGCAGACCTGGCCGTTATTAATTGCTGGTTTGGTAGTACCAATTTTATTTATGGTGTTTTTAATTCATTCGTGAGGCGGTTATGTTTAAAAAAATATTAATTAAAAAAGGTTTGTGCTTGGCAGCTTTGATGGCGTCCGGCATGGTGAGCGCTGCCGGTTTAAATATTTCAATCGAGGTGCCTAAATTAACCGTAGCCGAGTACCACACTCCCTATACAGCGGTGTGGTTAGAATCTGCTGAAGAAGGTGATAAAAAAACCGTTAAAACTTTATCTGTTTGGTACGCCGATAAAAAGCGTGAAGGCGGCGGTGAAAAATGGTTGAAAGATTTACGCCAATGGTGGCGCCGTGATGGTCGCTCTTTAACATTTCCTATCGATGGTGTCTCGGGTGCAACTAAATTGGCGGGTGTCCATCAATTAACATACACCCAGGGCGCAGCGCCTCTAGGTAACTTGGCAAAAGGTAATTACATACTCTTCGTAGAAATAGCACGCGAAGGTGGTGGTCGTGAAGTCGTTAAAGTGCCTTTCACCTGGCCCGTTGAAAAAGCCACGTCTTTGTCGGCCACTGGTACGGCAGAAGTTGGCGCAGTCACTCTTGAATTAAACCCATAACAATAAGGGCATCATTATGAAAAATTTTATTCAATGTGCATTTTTTTCAACAGCCATGATTGCAAGCACTATTGTACATGCTCACAACATGTGGTTACTGCCGTCCGAAACCAGCAAGGGCGGTAAGGGCGGTTGGGCGACGTTTGATTTGGCAGTTTCCACAGAATTTTTTACATTTGATTCAGGCGCACCCAGAATTGATGGTATCCAAGTAATTTCTCCTGATGCAAATCAAATACAAGTGCAAAATGTTTTTGAAGGGAAATTGCGAACGAGTTTTGATGTAGAAATTAATCAACCGGGCACTTATAAGATATTCTCTGCGAGCAGCGGTTTAACCGCGCGTTGGGAAGGCGCTGATGGCAAGCGTGGTTTTTGGCCGCCACGTGGCGCAAAAGCTGATCCGGCAGAATTTGCTACCGCAGTTCCTAAAGATGCAAAAAATCTTGAAGTCACACAGGCAGCGCGTCGCATAGAGACCTTTGTAACTTTGGGCGCGCCTAGCAAAGCTGCATTGAAGCCAACCAATCAAGGTTTGGAGTTGGTACCGGTCACACATCCAAATGATTTGGCGGTTAGTGAAGCTTCTGAGTTTATTTTTCTGATTGATGGTAAGCCTGCAGTTGGAGCAAAAATTGAAGTGGTTGAGGGCGGAAGCCGTTACCGTTTGTCCCCCGGCGAGCAACGTTACGAAACGGATAAAAATGGCCATGTAAAAATTCAGTGGAAAAAAACGGGGATGTACTGGCTCGGCGCAGAATATAAAGATAACAAAGCGACTAAACCTGCAACTCAACGTTCAGGAAACTACAGCGCGACCTTTGAAGTTCTTGTAGACTAATTATTCGGATTCCCGCATGCGCTAATCAAGAGGCCCGACTGGTGTAATCACCACGTCGGGTCTCTTCATTTTTGCAATATCATTCATTAAATCCCCACATTTTTTGCACAAAACTTTACAGAAAAAATGGTAAAGTCCCTCCGTCAAAGTTCCCCTGAACACTTGTAACTATGTTGCTTGGCCTTAGTATCGGGCTGATATTTACGTAATTTATCTTGAGAAGAGTTTATGTCTAGATTATCCACATCGATTGGTGAGTTTTTTTCGTTCTTGCGCCGTCGCAGTGTTCTGCTTTTTTTAGTGCTGATTGTGGCTGCTATAGGCATCTGGAAAATCTTTTTTAGCCAAAATGCAGAGTCTGCCAATTATTTAACAGCCACTGTTGAGCGCGGTGAAATTCAAAATTTGGTAACCGCAACCGGTGTATTACAACCAAGAGATTACGTTGATGTAGGTGCGCAAGTTTCCGGACAATTGAAAAAGTTAATGGTAGTGGTTGGGCAACAAGTAAAAGAAGGGGATTTGTTGGCGGAAATTGACGCAACCGTATACAAAGCAAAAGTGGACGGCATTCGCGCGCAATTATTAAATCAAAAAGCACAGCTCGGCGATAAAGAAGCGCAATTAATGTTGGCAAAAATTCGCGTGGAACGTCAACAAAATTTGTTTAAAGATGATGCAACTACTAAAGAATCATTACAAACTGCACAAGCAGGTTTTCAATCAGCAGGCGCGCTATTAAAAGCATTGCAAGCGCAAATTCAGCAAACCGAATCGAGCCTTCGCGCTGAAGAAGCCAACTTGGAATATGCTCGTATCTACGCGCCCATGAGCGGCACTGTTGTTACCATTACATCGCGTCAAGGCCAAACTCTCAATGCTAATCAACAAGCGCCAACCATTATGCGTATTGCTGATTTATCAATCATGACAGTGCAAACCCAAGTTTCCGAGGCCGATATTGGAAAATTGCATGTAGGAATGCCGGTATATTTTACAACGCTGGGCGGCCAGGATTATCGGTGGTATAGCAAACTCGATCGCGTTGAACCCACACCACAAGTTACTAATAATGTTGTGCTCTACAATGCGCTCTTTGAAGTTCCCAATGACACTAAAGCATTAATGACCAGCATGAGTACGCAGGTATTTTTTATTGCAGCGCAGGCGAAAGATATTTTAGTTATTCCTGCGTCTGCCATTAACTTTAAACCGCGCAAGCCCGGCGATGCCGCTGATAAATCCAGGGGAGATAAAAAAGGTAATTGGCAGGATCGCAAGCAAAATGCGCAAACTTCATCCTCAGACGAAAAAGACAAACCAGTTGCAGGTAACGAAAAAAAATCAGCATCAGCTGAGAGTGACAAAAAAGAAGGTGCGAGCGAGCCATCATTTAAAAATAACGAAGGTGATGAAAGACGCAGAAACAGACCTCGTCGTGGGCCGCCTTTAGCGAACGATGAAGTGAAACCGCAACCTGCTGTGGTGCAAGTTATGGATGCTAAAGGTAATTTAACAGAGAGAAATATTATTGTAGGTGTTAGCAGTCGTGTGCAAGTGCAAGTGCTCGAAGGTCTGCAAGAAGGTGAGAAGGTGGTGTCGGGAATGCGACAAATTGAAAAAGCAAATACACCTGCTGCCGGTTCACCCGTGGGTGGGCCTCCTGGGGCAGGCGGCGCACGCCAAATGCGTTAGTCTGGTAACGCTATCCAATCGCTAAATCCTTATTGCAAATTTATGTGTGTTAATTAATTTATGACAGAAAAGAAACCGCTAATAAAACTTGTAGGCGTAACCAAAGCGTTTAAGAACGGCGATTTGGAAACGCAAGTTTTGCACGGTATTGATGTGGAAATTTATCCCGGTGAATTTGTCGCTATTATTGGCCAATCCGGTTCTGGAAAATCTACCTTGATGAATATTCTCGGGTGCCTGGATAAACCAAGCGCGGGCGAATATTATTTTTCCGGAAAAAATGTTTCCAGTTTCGATGCAGACGAATTAGCGCAGCTGCGACGCGAAGCCTTTGGTTTTGTGTTTCAGAGTTATAATTTATTAGCCGGCGCAACGGCTTGCGAAAATGTGGAAATGCCAGCGACTTATTCGGGAATGCCTCCCTATGAACGTCGGGAACGCGCGAGTGAATTATTAAGTTCGCTGGGGTTGCATGCGCGTTTGGATCATCGCCCAAGCCAACTTTCAGGTGGGCAACAACAACGCGTTTCAATTGCGCGCGCACTCATGAATGGAGGCCAAATTATTTTGGCAGATGAGCCAACGGGTGCGCTAGATAGCAATAGCGGTAAAGAAGTAATGAAGTTGCTCAAGAATTTATCTGAGCAAGGCCATACTATTATTTTAATTACCCATGATATTCACGTTGCAAATCATGCACATCGCACCATAGAAATTAGCGATGGTTTAATCGTCGCCGACCCTGGCCCAAGTGAAGTTACGCATCCACCTATTAACGAACCCAGGTTGCACGGCGAACCCAGTTTTTCTACAGAGATATTAGAAGGTTCCAAAACCGCATTGCGCTCATTGCGCAGTAATATTTTTCGTACTGTGTTAACCCTGCTGGGTATTGTGATTGGTGTCGGTTCAGTAATTACCATGCTTGCCATAGGTGACGGCGCTAAAAAAGCGGTGGTGGATAGCATCAGTGCCATGGGTTCGAATTTATTATTGGTGCGCCCCGGTGGACCGGAGCAACGACGCTTCTTTGATATTCAAACCTTAATTCCTGCGGATGTTGTCGCTATCAACGAGCTACCCAATGTTGCGGCCGCCTTGCCCGAACTAACCGGTAATTACACCTTGCGTTATGGGAATGTTGATGTAAGCACCGATGTAAATGCTACAGGTTATAAATATCCTTCCGTGCGTAAATGGGATATTGCAGCCGGCACATTTTTTACAGAAGAAGATGAGAAAACTTACGCAACCGTAACGGTGCTTGGTAAAACAGTCGCAAGAAAAATGTTTGCTGAAGAAGATCCGCTCGGAAAATTTATTATTGTTAATAATGTATTGTTCCAGGTTATTGGTGTGATGGCAGAGCGGGGCGCTGACCCGAGCGGGGCAGATCAGGATGATAAAATTTTAGTGCCTTACACCACCGGTAGTTTGCGGATTTTTGGCCGTCGCTATTTACGCAACGTTACTATTTCTGTTAACGACGAACAACACATGGATGATGTTCAAACATCCGTTAAATCTTTATTAATGGAGCGCCACGGCACCGAAGATTTCACCATCCGTAATATGGCTTCGTTGATAGATACCTTATCTGCAACTCAAAACACTATGACAATTTTGTTAGGTTCAATTGCTGCTATCTCGCTACTGGTGGGCGGCATTGGCGTTATGAATATCATGCTCGTTAGCGTCACCGAACGCACGCGAGAAATAGGTGTGCGTATGGCAACCGGAGCGCGTACTCGTAATATCATGCAACAATTTTTAATTGAAGCTCTAGTGGTGTCGGCGCTTGGTGGTTTTATTGGGGTAATTTTAGGTTTGTTATGCGCTGCAATTGTAGGGCGGTTCGGTATGCCGGTTGATTATTCGCTTGCACCTGTTGCGCTCGCATTTAGTTGTGCCTTCTTAACAGGATTAATTTTTGGATTTTTACCCGCACGTAAAGCGGCGCGATTAAATCCTGTTACTGCACTGGCGTCGGAGTAGTAAATGAAATTTAGAAAGTCTTTAACGTGCAGTTTATTAGTTGCAACAATCAGTGGTCTTGCTGCTTGTTCATCAATGGATGAAGTTCCAAAAACAACTATTCAATATGCACCTGTGTGGGAATATGCAGCACGTACCCAGGGAGCAGTATCTGTTGAAAAAGAATGGTGGAAAACATTTGAATCTGATCAGCTTACACAATTAATTGAGATTGCGCAGGAGAAAAGTCCGGATGCAATTATTGGCGGCGAGCGAGTAAAGCAAGCTGAGTTACAGATGAAAATCGCCAACGCCAGTTTGTTTCCTTCGTTGGCTGCAAGTGCGTCCGGCGGTGAAAGTCGTACTAAAATTGATGGTGGCAGCTGGCAAAATTCGGGCTCGACTCGTGCAGGGCTCACCGCAAATTATGAAGTAGATTTGTGGGGTGGCGAGGCGGCAAATCGTCGCTCCGCCAAAGCCAGTTTCAGAGCAACAGAATTTTCTAACGAAGCAACTCGTTTAAGTATTGCTGCAGCTGTTGCCAGTGCATGGTTCAATTACCTTGCTTTACAAGAGCGGATTGAAACTGCGCGCAAAAATGTAGAGATTGCGGATCGAATTCAACGCATAGTTGATTCGCTCTATCGCAACGGGGCCGCCAGCGCAGCGGATGTGGCTGCACAAAAAACCAATTTGCTATCGCAACAAAATGCACTCTTACCTTTGCAGTTACAGTTTGATCAAACTCGCGCTGCGATTGCGTTATTGGAAGGGCAAGTTCCGCAGGGGTATCAATTAGTAAACGAAAACATACTCAATATAAAAATACCGACCATTGATGCTGGTGTTCCAGCCAATGTCATTGTTCGCAGGCCAGATGTTGCAAGTTCAGAAGCACAGTTGCAAGCATCATCGGCAGATGTATACGCCGCACGCACTGCCTTGTTACCCAGTATTCAGTTAAGCGGAAATATGGGGAAATCGGCAAGTGAATTATTTGCATTAAATCCTGCAGTTCAATCCGCCGGCTGGAGCTTGAGCCTTGCACAAACTATTTTTGCGGGTGGTCGCTATGTCAATCAGGTTCGCCTCAGCGAGTCGCGGCGCGTGGAAATGCTGGAGCAGTATCGCCAGATTATTTTGATAGCATTGCAGGAAGTTGATGACGCGCTAAATCGCGTAAACATAACGCAACAGCAAGAAATAAATCAGCAAAGTATTGTTGAACAAGCATCACGCAGTTTAAGGTTAAATGAAACACGCTACCGGGAAGGCGACATAGATTTGCAGACTCTACTGGATTCCCAACGCAGTTTATTTCAAGCTCAGGATGCGCTCGTGCAGCAACGTTTGGCACGCTTAAAAGCTGCAACGGATTTGTATAAAGCCTTAGGCGGCGGCTGGACAAGCGCTAACTAAGAAGTTTGGTAAATACGGCGTAAAAATCCCGAGTGTAAATACTTCACTCGGGATTTTTTATTCTCAAGATAAGAACTTCATAAAGTCGAAACTAATTGGTGCAACGCCAAAATTTTTTGCACCAAAAATTAAAATAATTGGCGTCAGTATTAATTTTTTAAGCTGTTTTTAGAGGTTTTAACGCTGGCACTTTTTATGCAGCTATTCAAATACAGCGAGTGATGAGGTTTGTCAGTAAACGAAAACACATGAATTTAATTTACCGTTATTTTGCATTAGTTAGGCCGGGTAGGTTAGTTCTATGGTGTTATTTGATTTGGTATTTCGTAACGCTTTATTATCATTTTGATGCTTCACCAACTTTATGGATTAATTCAGTCGGGATAAGCGTTGTTATTGGTACAGCTTTAATGCTAAGCGTTTCGAGTATGAAGGCAGATTATTGGCAGACCTTTCGATTGTATTGGATGCCGTTCGCGGTTTCGAGTTTTGCCGCGCTGATAAAAAATCAAAACTACTTTATTATTTTTTCACCACACAGGAGGGAAATTATGTCTGCTTTAGGATGTTGTGTGCTGTTCTTAGCGATGGTCGCTATCGTTAAATGGAGTTACACGAAAAAGGAGCTTGTGCAGGGAGGGTAATTTAATAGGAAGGCAAGTGAAGTAGGAAGCTAAGTGAAATAAAAAAGCCTGCATAATGCAGGCTTTTTTATTTATTTATGGTTAATTACATCGCAGGATAATTAGGCCCACCTCCGCCCTCAGGTGTCACCCATTCTATATTCTGTGCAGGATCTTTTATATCGCAGGTTTTGCAGTGCACACAATTTTGTGAATTAATTTGGAATTTTTTATCACCGTTCGCAGTTTCGATGATTTCATACACTCCGGCAGGACAGTAGCGTTGTGCGGGCTCGTCATATTTTGGAAGATTAATTGCAATAGGAATACTCGTATCTTTTAGTTGCAAATGACACGGCTGATTTTCTGCGTGATTTGTATTGGATAAATATACGGATGATAATTTGTCAAAACTGAGTTTGTTATCTGGCTTGGGATATTCTATTTTCTTGCTGTCAGCCGCTAGTTTTAATTGAGTATGGTCTGGCTTGGTGTTGTACAATGTCCAGGGTAGTTTGCCGCGCAAACTCATATCGAGAAATGCATAAGCGCCGCCAAGCTGAAGCCCAAATTTTTGCTGCGCTGGTCCAATATTGCGTTGCTCGTAGAGCTCTTCGTAGGCCCAGGAATTTTTGTATTCAGTTTCGAATTCGCTGAGCGAGTCATTACTACGACCAGCCGCAAGTGCTTTTACGATAACTTCCGCACCAATCATTCCGCTTTTCATTGCGGTATGGCTGCCTTTGATTTTGGCGAAATTTAAAGTGCCTGCGTCATCGCCTAATAATAAGCCGCCAGCAAAAAACATTTTTGGTTGAGATTGAATACCGCCTTTAACAATAGCGCGGGCCCCGTAAGCAATACGCTCGCCACCTGTTAGATATTGCGAAATGGCTGGATGATGTTTGTAGCACTGGAATTCATCGAATGGGCTAAGGTGTGGGTTGCTGTAACAAAGATCGGTAATTAAACCCACGCTAATTTGCAGATCATTTAAATGATACAAAAATCCGCCACCGCTAGTGGTGGTTTCACTTAGAGGCCATCCCAAAGAATGCATTACCAAGCCTTCTTTATGTATCGACGCGGGAACACGCCATATTTCTTTAATACCAATAGCATAATGTTGCGGGTCTTTGCCTTCTGCTAGTTTAAAATGAGAAATTAAATGTTTACCAAGATGACCGCGAGCGCCTTCACAAAATAAAGTGTATTTGCCGTGCAATTCTATACCTTCGACAAAGTCAGGTTTTTCACTGCCATCCGCCGCTCGTCCCATGTCGCCTGTGATTACACCACCAACACTTCCGTCATCGCGGAACAAAACTTTTTCAGCTGCAAACCCTGGGAAAATATCGACACCTAAATTGGTTGCCTGCTCGGCAAGCCACTGGCACAGCAGCCCTAAGCTGATAATGTAGTTGCCTTGGTTATGAAGTGTTTTGGGCAGTAGTCCGTTGGGAATTCGCAACGATTTTTTACTAGAAGAAAAGTAGCGCCAATCTTCAGCATTAACGGAAGTTTGCAAGGGCGCGCCTTGCGTTTTCCATTCAGGAAATAATTCGGTTAGCGCGCGCGTTTCAAACACGGCGCCAGATAAAATGTGAGCGCCAACCTCTGCACCTTTTTCGAGTAGACAAACACTTAAATTTGCATCTAGCTGACGTAAGCGACAGGCGGCTGATAAGCCTGCTGGGCCTGCGCCAATAATTACAACGTCGTAATGCATTTGTTCACGAGCCATAGGGAATTCCTATCATTTAAAAAGGTCAGCATTTAAAAAGGCGATATTAAAAGCGTCGGCTTTTCAATTGTGTTGAATGGCGGGCATTATAAAAGAAAAGAGAATGCTTCTGACGAAATTTATTTATGTTTGGATTTTCGGCATTTTAAATGCGGTGATATATGTTGGAAGAGAAATAAAAATACGATACTGCAGAGAGGCGTTTGAGAAGAGGAAAATCTGTAAAAATAAAAGGCCGCACATGGCGGCCTTTTTTAACCCTGAAGAAGGGTTAGCTGTATTACTGAGCAGCAGCGGAAGATGCAGCGTCTGCAGCAGTTTCTGCGGCAGCTTCAGCAGTGGCGGCAGCAGATGTAGCGGTATCAGCAGCGCTTTCAGCAGTTTGCGCAGCAGCTTCAGCGGTTTGTGCAGCAGCTTCTGCAGCTGCAGCTGGTGCTTCAGCAACTGGTGCCGGAGCAGGAGCTTCAGCCGGTGCAGATTCTTTTTTAGCGCAGCCGCTTAAGAGGCCAGCAGCAAGGATAAATGTTGCAACGATTTGAATAGTTTTCATGGTGTGCTCCGTCAGTATGGGGACATTGTTAGAAATTAACGGACCAATTTTTCGACTTCTAGGTAAGAACCAGGCCCGGAAAAAGAGTGTATATTTTTGCAAACCATATGAATAGGGGTTTGCTATAAGTAGTTGGCCATTTTCGCTAGAATAGCCTCCATTTGGCGCTATTTTGGTTGCTTGAGATTCATTTTTGAACAGGTTGGGGTAGTTATGACGGTTGAGCAATTTGAAAACTGGTCTCTTTATATCTGCGTAGGCGGATTGATTGGCTTTATGATTTTCATTGTGTGGGATTTGGCGAAAAAATCCAAGGCTGGAAAATTTGGTACTTTTATTCTTTTTCTAGCGCTTGGTCTTGGGTTGTTGGGCTTCATTATAAAAACCGTATTGGTTTCGACGCTTGAGAAATAGAAAGATCAATTTGAGATTGTGGTCTTTATTTGAACGAATCAAAATCCAGTTTGACTCTGAGAGCTTATATTCTAAAGTTTATGGTGTACCACTAATATAATCTTGCTAGCCTAGTTAGTCTGGTAAAAGAAAGTTTACGAATGTAAATCAAGATGTTTAGCGTATATCGCACTGATAGACTCAGCTCGCAATTTTGGGAATATGCATCGACTTATTAATCGAATATTTGATTCGATTACACCTCAAAACATTTGGTCATTCATTAATCATAAATTACGCTGATGCTCCCAAGCCTGAACATATTGCGTCCCATTAATCAAAATTTTATTTAAAGGAATCAATATGCGATTTTCTTTTTCTTGGTTGAATTTATTTGCGTATAGCTGTTTGCTGATGTTGGTGAGTTGTGGCGAGCCTGTAACATCTGCGGCAACAGCAACATCCGCTGCAATTACTAGCAGCGAAAAAAGTAAAAGTCTTTTCAACACTGATATCAAAGATGCAAAAGTGTTGGTTTTTTCCAAAACCAAAGGTTGGCGACATGATTCCATTCCTGCGGGAATAATCGCACTGCAAAAAATGGCGACCGATAATTCATTCGCGGTTGTAGCCACTGAGGATTCAGATATTTTTAACGATGCTCAGTTAAGCGGCTTTAACGCAATCGTCTTTTTAAATACCACTCTGGACGTGCTTGATGATTCGCAGCAAGTGGCTATGGAGCGTTTTATTCAAGCGGGCGGAGGTTTTGTTGGGATACACGCAGCAACGGATACCGAATGGGAAGGTGATTGGCATTGGTATCGCCGTTTGGTAGGGGCGGTATTCAAAAGCCATCCGAATGAACCGAGCAATGTACAGGTTGCACGTGTTGATGTACGTGATAAAAACCATCCCGCCACTGAAAAACTACCAGCGTCTTTTGAAATTGCTGATGAGTGGTATAACTATCGCGATTTTTATGAATTCAATAAAGTTTTATTAAGCGTTGATGAAAAAACCTACCGTGGCGGTGAACATGGAGATTACCATCCGCTTGCCTGGTACCACGACTTTGACGGCGGCCGTTCGTTTTACACTGGGCTGGGACACAGCGCAGAAACTTTTTCAGACCCTAACTTCGTCGAATTATTATTAGGTGGTTTGAAATACGCCGTGGGTGGAAAGCCAAAACTCGATTACACCAAAGCTGCTCCAGAGCCTAATCGTTTTACTAAAAAAGTTATTGTCGAGAATTTAAATGAGCCTGTTAATTTAAGTTTCTTTGCTAATGGCGATGCATTAATTGCGTTGCGTGGCGGAAATGTTTTATTGGTCGATTACAAAACTGGTGAAGCGCGTGATGCAGGAAAAATAGAAGTTGATCCTCACGGTTCAATTGAATTTGGTTTGCTAGGTTTTGCCATAGATCCTAATGTGGATAAAAACCATAATATTTATGCTGCGTTAAATGTTGCAAAAGAGGATGGTAGTTCGGTCGAACGTTTGGCTCGGTTTAAATGGGTTGATGGAAAAATTGATGTAAAAAGTCAGGAAGTTTTATGGGATTATCCAATCAATCAAAATTGTTGTCACACCGGCGGGGATTTGCAATTCGGACACAACGGAGAATTATTTGTATCCACTGGCGACAATTCCAATCCATTCACTGAAGAGGGTTATGGTCCGCTTGATTTGCGACCAGAATCCGCGGCTAGCGATGCATTGCGTAGCGCTGGGAATACGCAGGATTTTCGCGGAAAAGTATTGCGCATAATTCCTAAGGAATCCGGCGGTTATGATATTCCTAAAGGCAATCTTTTCGCCGACCCTAAAGATGGCCTTCCTGAAATATATGTGATGGGCACGCGCAATGCCTACAAAATTACGTACGATAAACCGACTTCTACCTTATTTTATGGTGACATTGGTCCCGATGCGGGCGAAGATTCTCCACTCAAGGGAACACGTGGTTACGATGAAATTAATCGCGTAACTAAAGCAGGAAATTTTGGTTGGCCTTTATTTGTAGGTAATAATTTTGCTTACAAAGATTACGATTACGCAACAGAAAAATCACAAAAATTTTACAACCCATTAGCACCCGTTAATAACTCTCCGCGCAACACTGGATTAAAGACATTACCCCCTGCACAGCGCCCATTACTTTGGTATCCCTATGGCCCTTCTGATCAATTTCCAGAATTGGGTAAAGGCGGGCGTATGGCTTTGGTTGCGGATGTTTATCATAACAACGATTATCCCGCGAGTGAACATCGCTTACCGGCTTACTATAACAACAAACTTTTTATCCTCGAATTTATGCGTAACTGGGTTAAGGCGGTAAGTTTCGATGAGTTTGGACGCGTTATTAAAATTGAACCTTTTGCATCTGGTGTTGAATATACGTCGCCCATAGATGCACGCTTTGCTCCTGATGGCACTTTATATGTTCTCGAATACGGCAAGGCCTGGTTTAAAGGAAATCCTGAAGCAAGTTTGAGTCGTATTGAATACGCGGGCTCAGGCAATCGTCCGCCAATTGCAAAAATTACTATTGATAAATCCCAAGGTGCTGCGCCTTATGAAGCCTTGGCAGATGCAAAATATTCTATCGATTTAGACGGCGATAAATTGAGTTACGCGTGGTCGTTGAAATCACATGATGGAAAAGTGATTCCACTTGGCACAGCGCAACAACAAGAAATTTCTATAACAGATACTGGCGAGTATAGTTTGAAGTTAGATGTGAAAGATCCCGCAGGTACTTCTGCTACTACGGAGATGAAACTTCAGGTTGGCAATGAGCCCGCAGTGACGGATATTAAGCTCGATGCCAATCAATCCTTTTATTGGCCAAATACTGCAGTGATTAAATATTCAATTGCTGTTACCGATAAGGAAGATGGTGCGATTCAAAATAATGATCCGAATCTTGTGATTTCTTTCGCTCCCGTCGAAGATGTCAATGCACCAGTGCAAGGGCATCAAAAAGCGGACATAGCAACTGTAGCGAAAAGTATAATGGAAGCGAATGGATGCAAAGCCTGTCATAGCATGGATATTAAAATTGTTGGGCCAGCGCTTAAAGATGTAGCGGCGCGTTACAAAAATGACAAAAACGCATTAAATTATTTGGTCAATAAAATCAAGAAAGGTGGCAATGGTGTATGGGGAGAAGTCAATATGCCGTCCTTTGCAACCTTGAGTGATGAAGACCGAACTGCTGTTGCTACTTACGTTTTGTCACTTGCGGATATAAAGCAATCTTTACCATTGCAAGGCTCGGTAAAAATTGTGTCTAACTTACTCGATCAAAAGGTTTTTGATGCGAACACTGAACCCGCTGATTTAACAACGCAAAAATTTGAATTACTTTCTATCTATACTGATAAAGGTAGTTCAGTCATTAATCCTATCGCTGTTAAAAAATCAATCATACTCAAGCCTGCGCATTTTTACGTAAATGGCATTGTTGATTTAAAAAATGCCAGCAAGTTAGTTGAAGGCGGACGTCACAATGGCCGCGATACTATTCAAATCCCGGCATCGGCAACTTGGTTAAGTGTGCCAATAGGTAACTACGATTTAACAAATATCAAAGCAGTGAATGTGGGTAATTGGATAACTGGAAAAAATGCCAACTGGCAATTTGAGTTGCGTTCTGGTTCCGCGACAGGTTTGGTGCTGGGTGTCGCAGATATTACTGGGCGCACACTCGATTCTTACGCACGCAATGAAATTAAAGTGCAATCGCAAACGGGATTTCAGGATCTTTTCCTGTTGATTCGTAGCAGTGAAGTATCTAGCGCTCAATTGGACTTGGTGGATCTTTCTTTTAGAAACTGATTGATTAAATATTAACAATTAAAACGTTAAAAAAAACGCCCGATTATATTTTTATAATCAGGCGTTCTTTTAGGTGATTCAATGTAAAGTTTTACTTGAAGGTTGCCCAAATTGGGCAGTGATCGGATGCTTTTTCCATTTCTCTGATTGAATAATCAATTCCGGTATCGACACATGATTCGTATAATTTATGTGTGGCGAGAATTAAGTCGATCCGCAATCCACGTTTTGGGTTATCTTCGAAGCCTCCGCTGCGATAATCAAACCAACTAAATAAATCAGTTGTATCTGGGTTGAGTTCGCGAAAGGTATCTTTGAATCCCCATTCTAATAATTGATTTAACCACACGCGTTCCTCTGGTAAAAAACTGCATTTTCCGGTGCGTAACCAGCGCTTGCGATTATCTTCACCAATACCTATATCGCAATCCTGATGGGAAATATTCATGTCACCCATTAAAATAATATTTTGATCGGGTGTATAGCTGCCGGTTAAAAAATTCAATAAGTCGCCGTAAAATTTTTGTTTTGCCGGAAATTTTACCGGATGATCGCGGCTTTCACCCTGGGGGAAATATCCATTGAAAACCGTAACCTCGCCTTTAGGCGTATCGAATGTTCCGCCGATAAAACGCTTCTGCGCTGTTTCATCACAAGTGGGAAATCCTTTAAAAGTTGTTTTAAAAGGATATTTAGAGAGAAGCGCAACACCGTAATGTGTTTTCTGCCCGTGGAAAGCAAAGTGATAGCCGAGCTTTTCAACTTCCGTTATCGGAAAATCAGGGTCATTTACTTTTGTTTCCTGGAGACCAATGAATTCTGGTGAGTGCGTCTCTATAACAGTTTTTAAATGGCCTAAGCGCATACGAATACTATTTACATTAAATGATATTGCTTTCATAGCATAAGTTCCGAGCTATAAAAAAACCCGAGTTCTTTAACTCGGGTTTTCAGTTGAAGGTTTTGAGTATTAAATTTTATCGGCTTTTTGTGCTACTTGTTTTTTTGTCTGCACAATGAAGTCACCTAATATTCTGCCGGTTTCAACCAGATAAGGATCTTTTTCAGGCTCAAGATCTTTTTTCTTTGGTTCAGCAGCTTCCTCATCATCTTTTTTGGTTTCTTTGGCTTTGTAATCAGCGTAATTCGCATACACTGCTTCACCTTTCGCTTTACGTTTTTGGTTTTCAATTTCCAAGGTACGCTGTTCGATTTTTTGTTGTTCTTGTTGGCGTGTTGCCAATTTTAACGAAAACACTTTTTTGCTATTTAACTCTTCGTAAAATGCCGCTTGTTTGGTTAGATAAACAAAATCGGGGTCTGTTTTCATACGTTCTTCGTGCGCTGGTTTTAACCCGGGAAGTAATGCCCCAATATTGTTGTAGGTATCATGCGGCGCGGCGTGTATTTGATCCCAGGGTAGCGCATTATCGTAACTACTTTCACCAAGTTCTTTGGTGTTAACCAGGCTCGGTAATTCGATGTCTGGTACTACACCACGGTGCTGGGTG
>Ga0247741_1000836_pt1 | contig 16925 bp, 13 predicted proteins | sample UWRJL213509R2_FD_180945 | JGI IMG/M metagenome (GOLD analysis project Ga0247741, IMG submission 180945) | Plant litter microbial communities from Arlington Agricultural Research Station in Wisconsin, United States - UWRJ-L213-509R-2 | ecosystem: Environmental > Terrestrial > Plant litter >... | reverse complement strand
GCACCCTGAACGTTACTTTGGGGCTTTGGCTGATCATCGTACTTGCCTTCCCAAATGAATGGCTCGGGAATTCTAACAATCTTCTGGAGTTCAACTTGTCAAGTATGTCCATCCCTGCTGATTAAAATCTCTTGCCTTTATATCAGCTTCAACCCTTCGTCGAATCCCTTCCAACGTCCGATCTGTAAGCTTGACCTCTTCCGCGTTTTTGCCCATTTTCCTTGCAGATTTTCTCAAGAACACGGTTGTGGTGCCGCTCTTTGTATCAATGGAGACCTCGTTGTTCCTCATATCCATCTCGTGGTCCCGTATTTCCTGCGGTACCTTCATTTTTCGACCTCGGTCATAAGTTATCAGTACGCTCAGCAAGATATCAACAAGCTCATCTCGATGTTTCCTGCCCAGGTTCCTCTGCTGTAAACCATAGTGCGAAAACTGAGCCAGAATATCCGGCTTTGGTAACCTTCTCTCCTTCAATACCGCTGATTCACTGACGACTTCATCGGTTTCGGGGCTGGTATCAAACCCGATGTTGACCTCTTGTATTTCTGATCCATTTGATATAGAGGGTGGAGGTGGAGGAGCAGAACCAAGAGTACACATCCGATCCGAGACAAGCAGACGGAAGAGTTCATCTGCGGGGATTCGAGAGCGCCACTTCTTGTCTTGTAGGACGCAGAAGTCATCATTGACTATGCGATACGTACTTTTCCTGAGTGTGAAAACCGGATCTGCCTGTAGCATTTTGTTGAGGATGAGGCAAGTGGAAGAAGTGAGAGGAAAAGGAGGAAGAGAAGCAGTGGACTTGTGGCATGTGGCATTTGCTCGACCTTCGCCGTTCGGCCAATGATCATATTCCAATGGCACACTCCCAACCATAGTGACACCGGTAGTTCCTGAGAGGCACCACCGCGGTTACCACCTACCCCAACTATGTACAAGGCAGTTCAAATGGATGTTTCAGTACCCATCATCACTGTCGGTGCCTATCCGAACTTTTCGTTTACTTCTCAAGTGAATAATAGTAAGATACTATATTTGTGGTCCAGTTGGTTCTATAAAGTATAACGACCTATTCATATACTTGGCATGGACAAGAATTTTGTCAAAATGCCGCAGAATAATCCAGACTGTAGCTTTCCTCGGCATTGTCAATCCTCCTCATCCGTGACACCTCGGTACTCTTCCCAATCAGAATCGCTTTCGAATTCATCGAAGTTAATTTCCTCCTGAGCATGATCACCGTTAGTGGTGTCGCTTTCGTACGCAGACTCGTTCACTTCTTCACCACCCCAACCGCCCCACCTTGACTTTCTTTTAACCTCATAGTTCCTGTGGTTGATGCCCCTCCATTCGCGCTTCCACCTCCTCACTTGATCTTGTTGCCGTGACTCGCTCTTCTTTGGAATGGTGCGATCAAATGTGCCTTCAAAATAATAGCTGCCGCAGGGACCGCCTCGCATGTTTCCCTGAACATGTCCATTGCCGTAGAACCTGAGGATGCCGCAATTGGTTTTCGAAAAAGTCATCTCGCCTTCACCTCCCTCATAACCACGCCATTCGACGAAGACACGACCACCAGTGATGGAAGGAAGGGGACCGATAGAACGCATTATACCCGAAATAATGCCAAAGTTGAAAGACGCCCAAAAGTGAGAAGAGGTAGATGATGGATAGATTTCGAAGCTAAGTTCTTTTCCTGACGATAAGTCGGGCCAGTTTTCTGCAAGTGCTTTGCTCTGCGCAAGGTACTCGCCAGCCCATTCCCACAGGAACAACGGGTGCTAAGGAGAACCAATAGCTTTAAATTAGCGGTAGGTCATTTCTGACCGAATAAGTGAAGCAACATACACCGTTTACCCTATGTCCCGTACGACGCGCGGTCTGTTTTGTCCTTGGCGGAACAGGAGTACCGGCTCCTAATGCATCTGGACCCATAAAATCCGGTCCATCAACATCCATCGCGTCAGAAAAAGAAACCTTGTTGAGGTCGCTCCACGTCGTGCGTGAATCTGAAGTTCCAGTGGCGTGCTCATGGCCCGAATCTAGATGAGCGCCTCTCGCTGCTGTGCCCGCGCTCCACCCCATTCCTCTCCTCGCAGTTTGCTTCGTTCTAGGCTTGAAGGATCTAGCAGCTATTCCATCATCCAAATCCTGATTCACGGCCCTGTTTACTGAGCTCATACTCCGTCCAGATCCTCTCCTCGCAGTTTGCTTCGTTCTGTACTTTGTAACACCAGCGGCGTGTCCATTATCCGGATTCTGACCAGTTCGAATTACTGAGGTCATTGTCCGCCCCATTCCTCTTGAAGTTCTTGCAGTTTGCTTTGTTCTTGGAGCCTCCCCTGAAGGATAGAGTTGCAGACTAGGAATAATGGTTGAACCGCCAATGACAGACTTTGGTGCCCAGTGATCATTTTGTGTGTTACTGAAGATATCCGCCGCCAAAACTTCCTCGAAGGAGGGTATCTTGTCAAGGAAGTTCAAGAGCAACGTGCGTGCGCTTTCGAGAGACAGACTGTCAATCCTCCGTCGCATATCGGCTTTAGTCATCTTGGATGTTGAATCAGATGGAGTTGGAGTGGAAGGCGTCTCGTCGATTTTGTGATGTATCTGGCTTGCCTTCATTTTGCCCTTTTTTGCACCATGCTCTCGCAACCACTCGTTCCTCAATGAGCTCTCCAACTCGACAATACCTGCAGGGACGGGGAGCGTCTTCCCATTTCCACCAGCGTTGGCGAAAGCAATCAGCAAGTGCTTCTTAGCCGGCTCACGGGTTTTATACACCTTCAAACCGTAGTGGGCAAGTTGGGCTGAGTAGAACTCTGCCTTTCTGTCTTTATGGGTAGTTTTCAATTGGTGTTTGCCATCTTGAGCTTTAGCAGCGTCAGCACCAGCTGGATCAAGGAAAGAGGTGAAAGTCAGAAGGTCGTAGAGCTCCCTGGCGTCCATTCTTGGGTGGCGATACGGGTCGCCTTCGACGAAGAATTGGCCATCTTGGAAAGTAAATCCATTCTGTGAGACAGCCGGAGTGGAAGATGTTTCATTGAAAGACTTGTCCATTGGTGGTCATATTCCAAAAAGTTTTTGATTTCGAGATGGAACTTCGAGAGAGTGTCTAGGGCAGCACAACGAGGTGAAAGTCGTGATCAATGAGGCAAATCCACACAGCGTGACAAGCGGTATCAATCTATAGTGTGATAAGCCGCGTCGGTTCACGTGAACGAGACGCGAGGCGACCTGTGACAGGCTTTTGCACAATTCTTTCACGATGTTCCTCGACTAGGTGCTAATATTTTACTATACGCCAATAAAATAAAATAAAATAGTCTACAATGTCTATATAGTCATACAAACTTCAGAGCCTCTCCCGGTGGGATGGATGGAACCTCGGTGTCGGTGCCATCATCCATACTCTGCTGCGCAAATTTGACAAGATGAAGGTGCATACGCGTCGTCATAATACCCACTGCAGCATGAAATGGTCTAGAATCGAATGTCAAATGATCAGGAATCAAGATCAAACTGACATGTCGAAATGGAAGCACGAACGAGTATCCAAACCAAGGAATAACCGGTGTGCCCTGTGTGTAGATTCACACGTTAGTATGTGAACATAGTACCAGAAGAGTCGGCGGTGGAACTCACGATTGCCATAACGTTGCTCAGAATAAGCACTCCGGTTATTCTGGAAAGTACGCGACAGTTAGGGATACCTCTGGAACACACATAGACAGTTTTACGTACCCAAGGAAGTATAGAATATTATCTTGCACAAGAACCTTGATTAACGTGGGCCTGTCTCCAATCTTTAATTTTGCAGCCACCGAAGAAATAGACTTGTAGAGTGCCAGACAGAACAAATTGAATTCGAATATCGTCGCTAGAGGTCAAACGGTCGTTAATTCAAAATGCGTCAACCCGAAGAAGACCAACGTACCTGGTACCCAGACAGCCCACCGAATACCTCCATTTATTGCCGGACATCCTGGGAGGCGATATTTACTTGCAATTCTCGAGACCGTGAGCCGGCGATGTTGAGCGCTGAAAATCATGACCCAGATAAAGACTGCTATTGATGCTAGGAAGAGGACCCCGTTGTATATTGCGATTCTCTTTGATCGTCCAAACAAAGCATATATTCGGATTTGCATAACAATCTCCACGGACCATAGGCTGAGGGCGCCGACGGCTCGTATTGTTGGGTCCATGGCGACGCAGCTGAGACAATTTGTGAGAAGAGAACTCAGCCAAGAAATTTGAAATTTCATACACATCCACTGTTGGAACACCTGGCCGAGCGAACGAATGTATCTGCGCCACATCAAATGCGAGCAGGAAGATGGTGTAATACCGAATCTGCCATAAAGTGAGAACTTGCGGAGTATTGAAACAAGTCTATACATACCCAAAAGAACATCGATCGCCCAAAGCTTCGTTTCTGTGGCTGTAGTCCTTTGTCAATTGGAAAGGGATGATAACATGGATTTAGTGTATTGCATACCCAAATGTACTTGACCTGAAAAAAATGTTAGAATCCTGCTTCGGAAGGGTGGAATAGCAACCCACCTCATCTGGCAAGGTTATGACTTTGTCCAGCAATGAGTAATTGCTTGGCAACATTGGTAACAGTACGTACAGTAATCATAGAGGACCACCGATAGCGCTGGGACTGCATGTCATCCTGTATGAGATGATTGACGACTGACAAATAAGAGCTGAACACTCACGGCAAACACGAAGTGGAATCAGACTTCGCTTGTAGAGGTCTAAAAATTTGGCATAGTCGGCGTCGTTCACTGGAGATGCCATGGAGGTCGAGTTCAATTCGGGAGCCTGTTTATATATAAAGGATACTGGGAATGGTCACTGCAGGCCAGCTGCTGTGTGGTGCTCCGAGAATTGAACCCGAGTCAACAGAGTCGTAAAGGGTCGGACGGAGGGGGAGGAGTACGCTTTCCAGAAAGAAACACCATCCCTTGTGGCGTAGGTATACATTGGCATTGCCCGGGAATCACTTGGTACTCCCAGCTATCGCCATGCTATTGGCTGTTATTAGTAGCAACGATGCGCTGGACCGTATACAGTGTACACATATATGGTGCTATTGGTGTCACGTCAGACTGCCTCCTGCGCAAAAGAAGCTGTGGAGACCTGGATATTTTTGGGTCTGCATTTCATCGCGAGCGCTGCGCTCTAAATAGTCCCACAGTCTGCCTGTAAATCGTCAGTTCATATCAGATTCCCCCCTGGGGTAGAGCAAGAACAAGTACTCGCGGCGCGATTTGGACAGACATGCGCCAACTTGTGCCTTGAATTCGTTGACGACGCACCGAGATTTCCGGCAGACCAACATGCCGCCTTCTCAGATGAATCATTGAATGACCAACCAAGCGTCGTGACAAGTATAAGCAATAAGACTGTCTGATTTGTCGAAGTCCGACTGTCGCCTAGGAGACAATTTTAAGCAAAGTTACGCTCGCCACGTCGCCGCGTTAAAGCAAATCTGTGAGGTGAGGTTAAGGTACCATGGTGTCGGACTCTAGCCTGAGAGTTGTTTCCCAGAAATTGTGTAGAGTGACGCAATCGAACTGTTCAATGATCAGGTTGATTTTAGTTTGAAAGGTGATTTTGTTCGGCGTTGAAATCCACCCAAAGGATTAAAATGTTCCCACGTGTCCATTGAGACATCGTGTATCACGGCCACTCGATCATGATCGGTGGGGACTAAAAGTACCGACTGGCAGCGCTCACGCCATAGTATTTTTGCGACATCGGCTCTGGTACTATTTCCCCTCCTAAGCTTATACTTAAAGGAAACGCGTACGCAAGGCACGGGGAAAGGGAAGCTGCTCTGCAGCTGTTCATTCTTGGTTGAGCGCCATTTCAGGCTACTGATATACTTGGACCATTCACATAGATTGATTCACGAATCATGATACTTATGCATCCTTGAGTTATTACCTTACGGTTTTACGGTTACTAGTGAGTATCTCCGTTGTGATAGACATAAGGTGTACACCTTGCTTATGTGGGTCTTGCAAAATTTCACAGCAACTTCCCATGGCAATTGTCCACATAATTATTTCCATGAAAACCTAATGTCCGTCAAGGGATGTCTTGGACTGAACTTAAGCTCTCAAGATGAGCTGTATCATAAATCTCCAAGGCTGACAGTAACGAGCGTCGCACGCCAACCGCTTCATTACGGCTAGGCATTCTAATCCTATCGTCCGTGCACATAAAAGTAATAATTATATTGGGACAGATGGATGGATGCTATGCTACAGAGAAGATGATATTTGCCGTGGATTAACGATTGTATATGTAATAGTAATAATTGGATGCGGATGGACTACAGACTGGATGGAGATGATCATGAAAAAATGAGTGATTGGAATAAGTTGCAGAGCATGTCGATGTCGTGAGATAAAGATAGCAAAGAAAGCAGTAAATGTAGATGCATGTGATGATATTCTAAGCCAGGACTGTGATGCACGGCGATTAGGTAGCAGGCGAGAAAAACCGACGCGGGGAACAGCGTAGACAGTCCGAAGATAGGAAAACAAAAAGATAAGAGGAGTATGAAATAGTTCCAGTGAACATGATGCTTTGAATAAAGCTAGACTCCATACAGCCACGCGCCAGTGGGGTGACTCTCAAAGGCTTGACCCTCTGCAAGCAGATGGTCCTGGTATTCTTGGTGTCCGTCAAAAGACGTCGCCAAATCATCATCTAAACCCTTTCGTGGCTGGAAGTACGTCGGCATCACCGTGGGCGTTAACGCCGGATACAGCGAGCCTTCGAATACCCCATACTCTTGCACGGCCTGATCACTGACTGGGGTTAGGATGGGTGGCGTACTTGAAGTTGAACTGGGACTCTGTGTTGGGAATTGCGGTATGCCATACGGCGCACCATGAGCTGATATGGTAGATCCCGGATGTGGCCCATGCACCTGCTGAAGTGCTTGGTAACACATGAATCCCGAGTTGGAAGACATTTCTTGCGCTGGTGCATGACCCGACCCAGACCCGTGTAAGGTGCGATCGAAGTACCCATAAGACTGCGGGGCTTGCTGCGAGTGATCGTTGAAAATATCCTGGGCTCTAGGGTGAAGCTGATGGGGTCGCACCTGAGGCATCCAGCTAATCGTGCCACCTTGATTAGCGTATATATGCTGGTGACTGCCAGTGCTCTGGAGAACCGATGGTTGGACGATAATGGGAGAGCCCCTAAGGGAGCCGGGACCATGCATATACGACGATCTCTGAATGTCCTCGATCATTGGCGGGTGGACCATCGACGAGGACCTTTCCTCCTCCATTCGCATAATATGTCCCCCGGGTCCTTGACGTGAGGCGAAGCTCACTTCTGGGATTCTCTCTTCAGCCCCAAAGTCATCAACAAGATGGAAATAGTCCAAAGCATGTGCTGACGGCGGCTCTGCAGGCAATCCCTTTTCAACAAATTCAGTGATGGGATCGTACAATACACCTGCTCTGGTGTCCACGAAGGCGAACAAGTCGTTCCTAGAAACGATCTGTGGAGAAGCGACCATTGGCGCTCCGGATGTAAACGACGGCACGGACGTCAAAGGCGGCCTAGGGATGAAGAATCGACGGCCGGGGTCGTTCGAGGCAACTGCAGTAGAAGATTGGGACGTCCACGCAACGTCCCTACGCGCTCGACGCGTTGGATTGCGCACCATCCTCCCTATTAGATGCCGTGCGGTGCGGCCGTCAAAAGACCTTCCCTTTCGACTCGCCTCGAGGAATGGCATGTCCTGGGCGACATAGGTAGCAGGAGGATATGCTTGGACTCCCTCGGTCAAGGCGACATGCGTTTGGGCCGTGACCACGGTTGCATGGGTTGGCTCGGTGGTTGTGGGGACCGCTAGACGGAAGGTTGCGTTTTCGCCGCGATGAATCTCGCGCCTTGTGCGCTTTTGCTTCACGCCATCCTTGCCCCCCTACACAATCTCATGAGAAGAAATCCAAAGGAGAAATGGAGACGACTTACATTCCGAATCGAGCCACTCGCCTTGCGTTTCTGCAATTTCCGAGGGGGCTGTTGAGGAAACACATAAGTTGCAAGGTAGGTGGATAGAGAGCAAAGACAGGGAACTGACTTCATGTCCGTTGCTTTCCATCGACGTCGGTAATTGAGCTTGCACCGCGGTCAGAGCTGAACTGGGGGAATCGAAGGGTTGTGGCAGATACCAGCGATTTGGAGTCCGAATACTGTTTCACAAGAAATGCGAATGTGCACACCGTGAAGCCGACCCAACCTCCAACCTGGAGGGGAATTAGGGGAAGGGTGAGGGATGACAGAGGAAGACCAAGGAGAACGCGTTGTTCACTTATAGACGCGGTAACGTGACTGACGCGCGAATGTCCCAATGTTCGTCAGGCCCACGAAAAGCGAGCCGTGAGACAGTGAAAGAATGCCATAGTCCCACTAATTGTTCGCAAGACCCAGCTGCGACCTGAGACAATGCACCAAATGCCAAGAGCGCGACTAAAGGCAGAGAGCAACGAAGGAGATGTCTCAACTTCGCCAGAAAACTTGCAGGAAACCAATTATACGAACCGTCTCGGTGCCCCAAGGTCGACAAGACACATCGATCGAATCAAGTGCTTATGTCAAAGCGAGGCTGCCATCAAGGGAGCGGCCCAGAGCGATATCGCAATAGAGCGCTTTGATAGGTGTTCGCCATCCGACCGTCAGGACTAAGCGATCCCAGGATTCGCATCAGATGTTAGAGGCCTCGTACAGAAGGCCAATGTGCGAATAAACGAGTAGACATGGATGGATTGAGAACCGACGTCAATATGTATATCAAGCTGGTGATCCACAGGTCCACTTCAAATACAGTTTGTTTTCTGTTATACATGCGTCAGTGACGAGCAGGGTGCATGAGTAAAGGTAACGTACTAGCTGGGAGATTCAGCTCATTTATCTGCAAGAAGATAAAGTCTAGGAACCTTCAGAGAAATCGTTTATTCTAGCCTGTGTCGATCCAGCCGCTATCGCGGTATTAAAAATTTTGTCGGACGCAGAGCCGCCGCAAGACCAGCTGGGACTTGTCACACATCCTGGCTCAAAGCAACGGTAGTCAACACAGTGGCAGGCAAATCGTTGAAGTAGCAGCTATGCAGGACCCTTCGCGCAGCTGCTTGTCAAGGTAATATGTATATCACCCATTCTTTGTGATTTTCTGAAATACTCGTAAACCTCTTTGACCACCTCACAAAGCCGATGAAGAACGCACCGTGATTGGTTTAGGATGGGTGTAAATTTAGTAATAAAATAGTACATGGGGACCATTCGTACCCCCGGATCTTCATGAAGCTCCAACGTAAACTTTCGGCTTTCTTCAGCGTTGGTATCGTCGCAATTCGCGAAGGGCAAAGCCATTACCCTCGCTCAAATCTGCGACGATGTATAATGCAGCCTAATAATTGCATTATCACGTCGAAGTTATCGGAGAACTTCAAGACACGATAACACCTCTGAAAGGAGGTAACTGTAGTGGTTCTATATGCGTTCTTCCAGTATGAAGTGGGTAAAATCGGACATGGGTGATAATGGTGACACTCAGCGCACTTACCTTGTGTGATAGCGTTACCAGGCATTCTGCACTTACACCAGCCGTATCTCGTTGGGGTTGAGGATAACAAGATCGACCACTTTTTGCACGCTGGCAAACCGGCCGGCCAAGGGAAGCCGCGCCGCGGATACATTTCTCCATAAGGATATCTTTCGGCCGCCCACTTCTGGATATATAGGCGCCGATTAGCGATTAGATTTTCTAGTACATAACCCGCACAAGGTAAGTATGGGGGTGAAAGGCGATGAGGTCTATCCGAATCCCACACAGCGTGCATAATTGAATTCCTCACGGTGAACTAAGAAATAAACGACTAATCATATTCGGGGTTTCTAGTAATCCCCCGAGAAAACCTAGCAGACTACGGTGTCGGCTGTCCTCTGGTTATACAAACGCTCCACCAAAAGAAAAAATTCTTTGTTTGATAGAGATTAGATATTTGGAAAGAAAGATGCGATATCCTGGTCCCAGAAAGGCTGAGCTTCTAACATTTTCTTTTCTGCATCCACCTCACAAGACCATCTTGCCAGACGGTTCATATATCGTGCTGGGAATGGTCAATCAGCTTCTCGTGAACACCACGTACTCAAGGCAGAAAACTCACGCTTGGGTCCTCTTGCGCTCAGCATCTCAATAACCTTGTCATAATCCTCATAACCCTCGTTCCACAAAGTTCCATCAGGTCTATCACCTTGTCCACTCCCCATCTTCATTCCCCATTGATATACGCACTCTAAGTCATCCGATGAGATTCCGGCAGCCAGCCATTTGTCGTTCATGTACGGCACAACCCCGTAGAGCATTAGTCTTACATTTGGGATCATGTCGAAAAGTGCCAAGTTACCTGCTGAGGCGACGAGCCGTCGAAGGATCGTGCAGACACGCTTGTGTGGATAATGCTCGTCGCTCCACGAACGTGTTTGACACTCTCTACCGCAGTAGGAGACGAGTTGACATCGTGAGCAACGTTGGAAGTTCTTGCCTGCACTCTGCATTGAGTTGGGGCACTGGATGGCGCAGCATCGGGTTTGCTTGCGAAGGGTTTGGATAGTAAAGTATAGGTAGGTAGACCGATCCGTTGCGGCCTCGGGATGGGGGAAAGTCATTTCGTCGTGTTCAACGCAGGCAGGGTAAAGCGGGATGTCTGGTCGCTTCGGGAAATACAAGTGCATGTGGAACCATCGAAAGAGACTACTGCACCAGGAGGGAAGTTGCTTTATGAGATCCGACTCCGTCCTGTGAGGTGGGGTGGTGGGGTCGGAGGAAATATACAATAATATGGAGAAGATTTGAACGAGTTTCGTCTCGCATCCCAGAAACAAGAGCATCCAAGATTCGACTGAGATATCACGGAATATGGTTGTGAAGAACTCTATAAACGCCTCGGTATGGTAGGTCCACCGCGTGAGGGCAGCAGCAACCCTGATTAAAATGCCAGGTGTCGTCGGGCTCGTATCGAGTATGGCAGGAAACTCGACCATTGTAAATCTACCATTTCCTTGGTCGAATCCGCGATGGCGTTGCAGAATTTGAATTTACCAAGGCTAGGCAACAGAATATGTTGGCAGACGTGAAGGATCTTCGCCGTCAGCTGGTAGATGATAGTATCGGGTATGAATCGATACCACTGCATCAACGACCTGACCAGCTCGTCTGCCCCGAAAGGAACCAAATCCGCTGGCGATGTCGGCCATAACTCCACTCCCCCTTTCGCAATGCTCTTGACGCTCCTGACGCCTGTATCTCCCATTCCGCGATAGAGCATGCAAAAAACATTGATGACAAATGCAATCCTCGCAGTCGTGTACTTGGGTTTCAGGAGGGGTGGAGCGTGCTTCAGGATCCAAAGACGTTCTATGGTCCACGATTCTGTTTTTTGCCCAGTAATATGGTATGCAGTGATGGATCTATCGCCCATCTGGCATGAGCATTGAGATAACCGTGCCAGAAGACCCTCAACCTGGGTATCGGATCGTGGGGTGACGAGAAACCGGTAGAGTGTGTTCCAGAAGTCAATGTTTCGTCTAGTGCTGTTGGTCGTTTTGAATGGAGCATCATTCCGTATCTCTGGAGGAGCTGTGCATAGCACTAGCGCGCCGTATAGACATCGACCGCAATGTTTTGGGTTATCTTCGACACTCAAGGATTCAAGGAGGAACGACACAGACTGTTCCGTTACATGCTTAGGCGCATGTATGCTTGCAGATTTTTCGGTGTGTTCTCTGGGCATTTCTGTGTATAGATGTGATGGAGCTTTGGTGGTAAGAGAAGTAGAATGAACCACCTAGGAGGTCACCAGTCAAGTCGGAATCGCGCTCGCGTCCAATCTTTGCCAAACTTTTGCATGTCTTAAGACTTAAATCATAACCTCTCGAGCCTCGATCGATGGTTTTACATTAAAAAACTATACATCCTGCCGAGAATGTTAGGCTCGAAACCGCCGTTATGAATAACTTGACGTACTTACTACGTCAAGAAATCCAACTCTCTACGTGGGCAAGTGTGGAAAAATCGGTATTTGGTTATGACGAGTTGATATAGTGGCGATCCGTGTGGAGATGTACAGAGTAGAGACTCTGACCTTCAGGGTAACGCAGAACACCAGGAAAAACTACCTCAGCAAATCAACAGCCAAAATGAACATACGGAACCCACGTCAGGAGACCTTTCTCCGAATCACCGAGTGCGTCTCGAATGCCCCGTATTGCATGGTGGAGGGCGTGTGCAGCCCCGTTGCTGTCGATTCCCGGCTTTCCAAAGATCTTTCCCCTCTCCATAAGATCCTCATAGAAACTTTCTGCTACAACGGGACCGTATTGGTCCTTGATAGACCACATAGTCGCCACCACGCTCCGATAACCAGCTGCGAGCATTCCAGCCGCTAGGTGGACCGCCTCTTCTGAAAGCTTCTCGTCGCCGGCGCTTGTCTGACATGCCGACAAAAATGCCAATTCACGAACGGCAAACTTCTGCTTCATAATTTCCGAAAGTTCAAGCCGTCCATCATCAAGGTAGAATCCACTTTTGAGCGAGTGCTCGAGATCCTGGCTGGCGTGACATGCGAGGTGAATCGACCCATGCGATTCCATCTCGACTTTGACGCGGTTGACTGATGCGGACTCTCCTTCTAGACGAAGAGATTCGCCATTGTATGTCTCAATCACGTTCCAGATGCAATTCATTTCCTTTGTAGTTTCCGGAATCGGAAGGCAGCCTGGGGTGTTTGGTTGGCTGATGATTAGGAGCTTTGACGATGCAGGCTCTTGTACATGGGCAGATTCCTTGAGCTTCTGGAGGAGCGAGCTGATATTAGGTGTATACGAGGAGATTGCAAAGTCGGAAATACAGGAGCCTGGTGGAGATCGCCCATTCCGGCTATACATTCCTGCGGCGTGGAGTGGAAGAAATGTAAGGGGACCAGTTGGACACCACCAAATACGGACTGGGTCTGACGGAGGAGTAGACTCGAACTGTAAAAGGATATTAATAAAATGATTCACCATAAAATGAGAAAAACTCACGGAGAACGCAAGTCCATCCAGGATTGGCCTCACCACACGCAGCCAGAGTACCTTGAGAACGAAATGTATTTCACTCTGCTTCTCAGCATCGTAATCCCGAACCGCGCGTCCGGCACGATCTGCTCCCCGCATGCGAACCCCGTGAGACGAAAGGAAGTGACGCATATGCTCTCTGAGCTTAGACGCCTCGTCGTGAGTAAAATCAAGAGGGATGTGTACGGGGGTGTCGGAGCTAGAGATGAGAGCAAGGGCGTCACAGCGGTCTTTGTGAACGTTGACCAGAATGGCGATGCTGTTTCTCGGAAGGTGTTTCAGGAGGTCTGATGCCAGAGGTGGTCGAAGAAAGTTACGAAACTCGGGAATTCGGCGAATTTCATCAAGCAGCTGGCTCCATTCGCGAGAAAGCTTGATCTGAAGGCGGGCTTCGTCTTGTAAGCTGATTTTCTCCAACAATGTAGCATCTACATGCAGGGCTTTCGACCCAGGGCGAGATCCAGATGCGTCCAATGCCCTTGAAATGTCCGAAAAGCGTTGCGCTAAGTGTTGGTCGTGGGCACGAAGGTGGTCCAGCGGTGTGCGAAGTTGATTGAGTTGGGTCCAAACAAGGCAACGACCTTGTTCAAGCCATTCGAGAGCTTTCTGGACATCGCCGAAAGTAAATGCAGCTGAAGCAGCGGACGTGGTTAAACTTGAGATCTCCATGAGATATGTCTGACGTTGCTCGATGGTGCTGTCCATACCCACGATTTCCGAGATGAGATTAATTGCAGTGCCAAATGCCGTCAGGCACTGCGAATTGTCAGCAATCATGGAAAGCTCTGCCCACATTTGAGCGGCTTTCAAACGAACAGACGGTGTTCCAAGTGCTGTTGCGGATTTTTGTGAAGTCAATGTGGCGGTAAGAATATCAGAGAGATCGTCCGTATGTTCGAAGCGACTCCGAAATGAGATTGCAAGGTTGTTTAACCGCATTGGCATGTCGGAGTGGCCATCAGGGGTGAGTTGAACTGCTCGCTGCTGGATTGAAATGGCTTCCGTGAGGTCAGCGACATCGCCTGTACGTCCAAAGCGACTCTGAAATGACATTCCGAGGTTATTCAGCATTGTCGGCATGTCAGAGTGCCCATTGGGGGTGAGTCGAATGGCTCGCTGCTGAATTGAGATGGCTTCGAGGATATCAGATATATTCCCTGTACGTCCAAATCGATTCTGAAATGACATTCCGAGGTTATGCAACCGCATTGGCATGTCCGGGTACCCATCAGGGGTGAGTTGAACTGCCCGCTGCTGGGTTGAGATGGCTTCTGTGAGGTCAGCGACGTCGTCCGTACGTCCGAAGCGACTTTGAAATGTAATTCCGAGGTTATTAAGCATTGCGGGGATGTCACGGTGGCCATCGGGGCAGAGTTGGATTGCTCGTTGCTGGATTGAGATGGCCTCCATGAGGTCAGTGACATCGCCTGTACGTTCAAAGCGAGTCTGAAATGACATCCCGAGGTTATGCAACCGCATTGGCATGCCTGGGTGGCCATCGGGGGTGAGTTGAACTGCCCTTTGCTGATTCGAGATGGCTTCCGTGAGGTCAGAGACATTGCCTGTATGTTCAAAGCGGCTCTGAAGCGACATCCCAAGGTTATGCAACCATATTGGTCTGTCGGGGTGACCATTGGGAGTGAGTTGAACTGCGCGCTGCTGGGTCGAGATGGCTTCCGTGAGGTCAGAGACTTTGCCTGTACGTCCAAAGTAACTCTGAAATGAAACTCCAAGGTTACTCAAACGCATCGGCATGCTCGGGTGGCCATCGGGGACGAGTCGGACTGCTCGCTGCTGAATTGAGATGGCTTCGATGATGTCAGAGACATCGCCTGTATGCTCAAAGCGACTTTGAAATGAAGCTCCAAGGTTATGCAACCGCATTGGCATGTCAGGATGGCCATCAGAAGTGAGTTGTACCACTTGCTGCTGAATCGAGATGGCTTCGGTGAGGTCAGAGACATCGCCTATACGTCCAAAGCGACTCTGAAGTGACATTCCAAGGTTATGCAACCGTATTGGCCTGTCTGGGTGGCCATTGGGGGCGAGCTGAACGGCACGATGCTGGATGGAAATGGCTTCCGTGAGGTCAGAGACGTCGCCTGTATATTCGAAGCGAATCTGAAATGCAGCTCCAAGGTTATTCAACCGCACTGACATGCCAGGGTGGCCATCGGGGGTAAGTTGAACTGCCTGCTGCAGCATTGAGACGGCCTCCACCAGGTCAGGGACATTGCCTGTACATCCAAAGCGACTCTGAAACGAAATTCCAAGGTTACTCAAACATATCGGCATGTTAGGGTGGCCACTGGGAGTGAGTTGGACCGCCCGTTGCTTGGTTGAGATGGCTTCTGTAAGATCAGATATATCGCCTGTATGTTCAAAGCGACTTTGAAACGACATTCCGAGGTTATTCAACCGCATTGGCATGTCAGGGTGGATACTCGGGGTGAGTTGGACTGCTCGCTGCTTGATCGAGATGGCTTCCGTGAGGTCGGAGACATCGCCTAGACATTCAAAGCGGCTCTGAAATGCAATTCCAAGGTTATTCAGGATTGCCGGCATGTCTGGGTGGTCATTGGGGATGAGTTGGACTGCCCGTTGTTGGATTAAGATGGCTTCCGAGATGTCGGGCAGATCGCCTGTGCATTCGAAGTGTTCCATCAACTCGATTCCACGGTCGAATAATTCCCAAGCTGTATATATTTAAAGACTTATTTTCCTTCAGGAATCCCAACTCGAGCTTACCTAGGGTTAGCACTTCGTCGTCACTCTCTTGTATTTGTGCATCTTGAGGAATCCCAGTAACCAGGAATGACAAAGTGAGTGCCGGCACATCCGCCTCACTCGTGAAGCTCTTGGTTATTCCTGATATTTTGCAATATAGAATTCGAGTGAATCATCGTTCGAGCAAACTCAGGTCACACACTTACGAGTTTCCAATCCTGAAGGGAATTCATATTTCGTCAAAGTCATGAACGCGAAGTCCATCAATTCTTCGGATGTAGCCACGATCTTGACGTTGTCCGCATCTATGTTTCTGAAGCGCAGTCGACGTCAAAACCCGTAAGTTTATTTATTTAACATTAAATTCTTACAATTCAACAGGCAACGTATGCTTCCATGTGTCTGGTGAGTCCTTTTGCAGCAACAAAACCTTCCCCTCTTCGACTGCAGATCCAAAAATGACGAGTTTGACCGAGTTGAAGGACGAAAAGTTGGATCCATCTATGGCGCATTGGAGTTGGAGGTCTGAAAATAACGATGGTTAAGACACGAAACTCGATTGCAGTGGCCGATGACCTCACCCGTTATATAGAGCCCTGGCTTCGCATTTCTTTCAGAAACATCACCACCTATTCCTGCCGGTTGATGGATTGACCTCTCGGAAAGGTCTTGGCCAGATGCCATATTATCGAGGGCATGTTGATCGCCCTCAATGGGTCCAGAGGTCTCGGAATTAGGATCTAAAATTGTAAAGATGAGGCGACATTCAAAAGGATGAAAGAAGCGTTGAAGGATCGGCGTACCCATTTCGTCACTTGGTCCTGGGGATAGTTCAAAGTTGGGGTCAGCCAGAGACGCTAACGTCTATATACTGGAACAACTTGAACGGGATGCGGATAAGCGCCTGCAGAAGCTGTGAGATATTTGCTGTTGTGATTCGACCTCCTGTCACCAGTTCACCGCCTCATGCAGAGGGTTCAGACCTCAGAGCGTGTGTGTGTCGAATCAAGGCCATGAGATGATTTAAAAAA